>Ga0209692_10000895_pt1 | contig 50433 bp, 66 predicted proteins | sample tdDd472_FD_187129 | JGI IMG/M metagenome (GOLD analysis project Ga0209692, IMG submission 187129) | Marine sediment microbial communities from the Atlantic coast under amendment with organic carbon and nitrate - tdDd47.2 (SPAdes)... | ecosystem: Environmental > Aquatic > Marine > Coastal >... | reverse complement strand
GTCTTCCATTCGGCCCAAGTCCTGCACCCATTGCCCCGTGCGCGCCAGAGACACTTTCACATGCCAACTGCCGCCCTCCCGGGCGCGGCGCATCAGCGCCGCCATCGCGCCGAAGGCGATGAAATATCCCGAGGCATGATCCAGCGCCTGACACGGCAACGCCTTGGGCTGGTCCGATCCCGCCGCTTCCGCCTCCGCCGCGTTGATCCCCGTCGCGGTCTGCACCAGGGAATCGAAGCCGCGCTTGCCGCCCCAAGGACCTTCATCCCCATAGGCCGACAGGGAAACGTAGACGATGCCGGGCCGCCGCGCCGCGGCCTGTTCCGGGCCGAACCCGCGCGCGGCCAGCCCGCCCGGCCGGTATCCCTGGATGAAGACATCCGCCTCCCCCAGCAGACGGTCCAGCCCAGCCTTCCCGGCCGTGGTATCCAGGTCGAGACGGGCGGCGAGCTTGCCCCGGCCCGTTTCCATCACCAGGACCGGCACGACCGGGCGATAGGGCGAGCCGATCCGCATCACCGTCGCGCCATGGGCGGCCAGCGCCCGCCCGCCCGTGGGCCCGGCGATGATCCGCGTCAGGTCCAATACCTTCAGACCCGATAGCGGCCGGTCCCCGGCGGCGGCCGGCGGCAGGGGCGTCGGGCCCGTATCCCCGATCTTTTCGATCGAGATCACCGGCTGGCGGGCCAGAACGGCGGCATGGGGATGGGCGGCCCATTCTTGCGCTGTCCGCATCATGGCCACGACCATCCGGTTCGCCGTCGCTTCCGTCTCGAAGTCTTCCGCCTTCCAGGTCTTCAGCGCGGCGGCCACAGCCGCCCGGTCATTCGCACAGCCCAGGATTTTCAGGACGCCGTCCCGGTGATGTTCGAAATTCGTATGGATCCGCATCCAACGTCCATCGCCGCATTGGTAGATGCCCGCGATCGGGTCCCAAAGTTCCGGCGCGTCGCCGCCATCGATGCGCAGCAGGCGCTCGCTTCGGAACTCCAAGGCAGCGTGCAGCATATCGACCGATACGGTCTGTTCCCGCCCGGACCGCAGCCGGTCGATCTCGCTCGCCGCCAGGCCGGTCAGCGCGATCGTGCTCTGCGCCGCCGTGCCGACGCGAAAGGAGGACGGCAGGACAGGCTCCTCGCCCGTCAACCGTACCCGATCCAACGCTCCGGACGGCAGCCCCGCTGCCTGCCAAAGCACCTGCATGGCTTCATTCGTGTTCATGGGAGCGATTTGGCATGGCGACTTCGGGCAGATCAAGTGTCGGACATTCCGGAAACTTTGCCGTGATGCCCGAAACGGCGGCCGGGGGTTGAGGTCAGCCCGGACGGCAAAGGTGCAAGAAACAGAAAAAGGCCCCGCGCCGGGGCCTTTTCCAGCTTACGTTTCGCCGCGGAAGATCTATGCCGCCATCCGCCTCCGCCTCGACGCGGAGAGGCCGAGGCCGCCAAGCCCCGCCAGAAGCAGCAAACCGGCCGCCGGAAGCGGAACCGTCGTCACGCTACCGCCGGTCGCGAAGACGAAGTCATCCACGCCGAACGTGTCGCCGCCGTTGTTGTTCGTGTCCCGGAAGACGAAGGAGCGGAAGCCGGTATCCGAGGTCAATCCCAGGAAGTAGAGCCTGTTCTGTTGGAAATTGCCGGCGACGGCGGAGAAGACGCCGAGCGAGGTGCCGGTGCCGTTGAGGCCGGTGAACGCCTCTATCTCAAGACCGCTTCCCTGGAAGACGTCCAGCGTGAAAAGACCGGCGCCGAAAACAAGGGCGTCGAAATTGAAGGTAAGCGACGACGGGTTCGCCCCCAGGAACAGGAAATTGGAGGCCGCATGCGCGCCTTCGTTCGCGCCGACGCCGGAAGTGTTGTTCTGTCCTGGCCCCGCCCCGAATGCGACCGACCCGACATTGCCGCCCGGCGTGATCGTCACGCCGTCGGTCGCGGCATAGAAATTCCCATCCAGCGTGCCGGTCGGCATCGCGTTGAAGTTCACGCTGTCATTGATCGACTTGCCGAGAAGCCCGACGGATGCCGCCCAATCCGACGAGTTGGTTCCGGGGCTGCTCACGAAACCGATCGTGGCCGCATTGGCGGCGGAAAAACTGAAAAGCGCCACAGCACCGACGAATGCCGAGACCAAAGATCGAATACGCATACTATCTGAACTCCTGACCAAACATATGCCCCTGAAGAAAATCTACTTTACGGACACGATGATTAGCCAGACGCCGAGGCCTCCGGCCCCGTTCACGTTCGGTCACAATGCGTGGCGTGATTCCCGCCGCTGCTCAGGCCAGCGGCCGATGCAGCCGGCGAAAAGCCTGAACATTGCCAAAGCGGCAAGCATCAGCGACATGGAAGAAGGGCTCTGAATCCGGGATTTGGGTCCCGCGAGAAGCCGAAAGAAGAAATGGTGCGGTCGAGAAGACAGAAACTAATGTTATTTATCAATTAGATGATTTGTTATTGCTCACAATTTGTTCACATATCGAAAAGCAAACAAAGAAAAGGCCCCGGCACGAGGCCGGGGCATTCAATCAGATCAGGACGCCCCCGGCTACGCTTTCCGCGCCTCCAGGAAGGCCATAACCATCGGAAGAATATTCTTCACCGCCCGCTCACCGAACAGGAAGCCAAGCACCAGAAAATTGATGGTCCAAAAGGCAATCTCCTCATAGCTTTCCGGCGTGAGCGGCCATTTCTTGGAGAACACCATGTAATCCATATAGAGGCTGCCGAACCCCCACACCGGACGCTGCGCACCGCGGAGGAAGATAACCAGGCGCCCGACCACCGGCAGGGCCTTCAGATCGCTTGCCGTACCCTCCAGGGCCGCAATGCGCTCATTCAGCACCCGCTCCGCATCGATCGATGCCCGGGCCGCATTCACTTCCCGCTTGGTCACTTCCCGTTCAACGGCAATCTTGACTTTGGCGCGCTGATCCGGAGATAGGCCACTGTCCTCATTGCCGCCCAACACGTCATCCACAATATCAATCACCGTATCGGAAAGGCCCCCGGTGGCAGCGTTCAGAATGCCCTTTGCCGCACGGCCAAGAATATCGCCAATGTCCATTTACCAACCCTCCTCTTCCGCCGGCCATTCCGGTAAGGGAACGGTTTTCCCGGCATGCTCATGCGTGGAATCGCTGCAAAACTGGAGATGCCCGTGGCGGAGAAAGTAGTGGCAAACCAGATCCGCCCTGCCTTCAATCCGCGGCCACCTGATCAGGACGCTAGGCGAAAAATCCGGGCGCTCTAGATCGCCGTTGAATTGCCACCGGGCGCCGTTCGCCAAAGGCCGATCCACCGCGATGTAGTGCATTTCCTGGCAGCCAGGGCACCAATGCGCGTAGCCGCCTTCCAGACGGCGCAGGAAGCGGCCACAGGCGCTCATCGGTCGCGGTCCACAATATCGATTGTGAGGTGCCCCACACTGGCCGCGTCCATGACCATCATGCACAGTTTCCGGTAGGCATCCCGGCTGGCTTGCAGGGACATATCCCCACGCCTGGCGTTCACGGATTCGCCCACCAAAATGCAGCCCTCCGTGTGCTCATGGTTGTTTCCAACATGCAGATACACCCATTCAAAATTGGGCACGTCCTGAAGCCACAGCATGCCGCGGTGCAGGCTTCCAAACCGCTCCTTATAGCGCGGGTGCATACCGCCTTCAGTCCGCAGATTGATGCGATACGCGCCGGCCGGAATCCGCGTTTCCTTGGCGACTTTCTGCGCCCGGAATCCGTCTTCCAGCGTCCAGCAAAGGAACTCCCCATCCACGAACAGGGCACCCACGGTGGATTCCTTGTCGGACACCAACCGCTCCAAACGCAAATCCATGTTGCTCACTCCTTCAGTCCCTTCCAGTTGCCTGGAAATGAAAACGGCGGCCACCAGGACCGCCGTCAGAAACAAAGCCGAAACAAGGCCGGCCAACACCCAAAAGGGTTTCACCTGCCTACTTCCGAACTCCGAATGATCACCTTATCCAGCCGCTCAGATACGCCGGAAATCTGCCGGCTCAATTCCTCAAATTGGCTGCTTAGGTGGTGAACGTGCTGGGCAAGATCATCCCGCCGCACGTACTTCTCACGCACGTCATTGATGCGGTTATGCAACTCGGTCGACCGCCGGCTCGACTCTTTGGCGTGCTCCGCAATTTGGATTTGGATTTGGTTGGCATGATCGTTGATTTTACCCATGACCAAACGCCAAACGGTAAAAAATCCAATTCCGAATGTGACCATTGCCCCAATCACCCACGCGATCAAAGCCAGCACATAAGGAAGCGGAATGTTGAATTCCGGCATTAGCGCCCCCCAATTCAGTGCTTTATCGCGTCAGCTTCAGGACCGGCATGTACTTGACCGGATGGCACCATGCACCGGATAAGCCGACCTCCTCAGCCGCCGCTTTCACATCCTTCAGCGTCCAAGCCCAGCCGGTATAGCGAATTGATGCCGCCGGCGCCTCACTGGGAAGCATGTGGAATTCCACCGACATGGCCCGCGCTTCCGGATCCGTGAAGCGCCGGCGCTCCACCACGATCGTTTCCGTGCCGTCCGGATGATTCACAATGAAAGGCGCCGGCAGGTAGTTGCCCGCACCATGCGCCAGGCGCGGCGCGAAATCCTGCAAGGCGATCAGCGCCACCCCATCGGGCGCCAACAACCCCCGCACCACCTGCATGAAGGCGATAAGATCCGCGTGATACGTGACATGGTTTCCCATGGCGGTAACGAGCTGATACTTGCCGCACGGTTCCAGGGCCATCACGTCACCCTCCAGGAAGGTGGAATCCGGAAATAACTCCTCCGCCCGGGCCACCATTTCCGGTGAAAAATCCACCCCCTCCGCCACATAGCCCAGCCGGGCCGCCGCTGCAGTCCACATGCCCACCGCACAGCCCAAATCGATCGACGGGCCACCGGGCTCCAATTCCAGCGCGCGGAGCACGCTAACCTTTTCGGCCACGGAAACATCCGGCGAAGGGCGCAGCCGATCGATCGTTGGCGCCCATGCAGAAAATGCCTCTTTCATCATTCAACACCCTCCGGCAGCGGTTTCAGGTTCGGATTGAATTTCGCGGCGTCGGCAAGCGGTTGCGGCGTGGGATCCGACACCATGAAGATTTCGGCCACCGTCATATCCAGGGCCTGGAGCACGGCCAGGGCCTCCGCATCACCGCCGGCGGCCAAAACATCCCGCTTGCCTTCCTTGCGGCGCCGGCGGATCACCGCCATTTCCGCAAAGGCAACATCCCGCACGCCCTGCACGACCGCCGCGGCCTCTTCGATCGATGCCACGGGCAGGCCGGTGCCCGGGTTGATGGTGATTCCGATATCCGCGGACAGGAACGGGTAATCATCGGCGCGCGGCACGGAACCAAGTTCCATTTCCCTCAGCGCCTTTGCGGCCTCCTCAGCCGCGGCCTTGTATTCCTCATCCTGCCCCGGCGTGAGCGTAAGGAACTTATCCCGTTCAATGCCGGCCAACTCATCGACGGCACGGGCCATCATCGCCCGGGCACCGTCGCGGAACGGGTAGGAATAGCGATAAACTGGCCAGCCATCCTCCACACCGTATTGCCGTTCCTGCGTCTGGAACCGCTCATCATAGTCCGCCTTGCCGATTTCACGGACCTTGTAGATGCCAAGCTGTTCCTTGGCCGCATCGGTCATTTTGTGCAAATCGATCGGGTTGCCGTCTTTATCGTTGATGAAGTGCGGCAGCGCTCCAGGCCCCCACAACGTCACACCGGTAGCCGACACTTGCGCGTAATGGTTCATTGTCTTGCCTCTTCCAAGATTTCGCATTTGCGGCACTCGCCACAGGGAAAGGCCCGCCCCGCCTTCATGCGCGGATATTGGCAGGACCAAACCAAGTCCCTTAAAACAGGATCCATTTCCCGGATGTATTGCCGCTTTGAGTGAGGTTTGCCGGGCAACATTACCTCCGGCATGCGGATCGGCGCCCCTGCCATCCGATCGGCGCCAGGCACCGATAGAAGGCCGGCCAGGCAATGGTTAAACACCGCCTCACCGGAAAGGTTCATGCCTTCGGATTCCGGACGGGTGCCCACTTGTTCCTCCCTGCTATCGCCGCGATAGATGCGCCGAACGCCGCCAAGCTGAAAAATCAGGCCGGCGGAGGCATAGGCCAGCGTAACGTTGTAATGCGGCGGCAGATTGTTGGGCCAAGCCATACCCATTACGTGGTGGAGCACCGGGCGATACTTGGCCCCCAAATGCTCCGCGATCGATGCCGCGGCCACCCGTTCGGGTATGCTGGCCGGCGTCCTTTGCCCCACGAATAGGGTAGCAATCGGTGCATCCGTCTTAGACAGGGCCCATTCCAACGCAAACGCGCTATCAGGGCCACCGGACAACAAGACCAGATCCATCAGTTGACCGCCGGGCCGAATGTGTCGCCGTCGCCGCTTTGGCTGGATATGTAGGAGCTGCCGTCTATCCAGTTGCCAGACGCGCCGCCCGCGCCGCCGTTGGTGCTGTTGCCGTTCGATCCTGCACTGCCAGTTACACCGTATGCTCCACCGTCGCCGCCGACGCCGGCATTCGTACCACCAGCACCTCCGGTGCCACCGGACGTGGTTCCCGGAAACCCGGCAACCTTTCCCGTACCACCAGCACCGCCGGGGCTACCAGCGCCCCCGCCACCACCGCCGCCTTGATGGTAGGTTGTAGCCGTGCAGGTTTCGCAAACGGTTTCGCCTTCACCATTGGTAGAGCAATTGCAATCGTATGAGCTGGAGGTAGAGCCCCGCCCGCCGGCACCACCGCCGCCGCCACCGCCGGCAATGGTTCCATAGTTTTCGATCGTGATGGCGTTGCGGGTGTAAATGGCGCTTTGACCCGCCGCACCAACGGACCCGTTTGCCGCCCCGCCGGCTCCACCCCGACCGATAATGGCGCCGCCGGCCTCCACCACCAGTTTCACGGTGCTGGAGGAATTAAGCCCCGCCAAATCCAGTGAGTATTGCCGCCCTGCACGCCCTTTGACGGTTGCGCCGGCCTTCACGGTGATTTCCAGGAAAATGGGATCAATGATTTCAATCCCCTCTTCCGTCAGCACCCACCCGTCAACGTCGGATGCGATCACAACGGAAACAGTGTTTTCATGCACCAGTTTCCAGACCCCGCCGTCCTTCAGCCACATTTCGGTGGCCTCTTTCCAGGCGCCACCGTCACGCACGAAGACCTGCTTTAACGCCGCAAAGCTGCCACCGTTATGCACATAGGTTTCAGGCATTACGCAGCCACCACCATCCAAAGATCACCATCAGCGCCACCGGAAGGCGCGGAGGTGGAAACGGTGCGGTTGCCGTTCCCGTTCGACCCTTTGGCCGCATCGTATGCGGCTACATGGGTGCCGATCGTAAGGCCAAGATTGGCACGCGCCGCCGTCTTATCGGTGACTTCGGAAAGATCCGTAGGGCCTTCCAACGGGCCGCAATCGATCCACGCATTGTTGGCACTGTTCCTGCGCTTCAAACGGTTGTTTGCCGTATCCGCCCACCATTGATTGGGATAGGGAGTGCCTGGCGCAGTGCCGCCCGCTTGGTTTGTACCGACCGCCTGGATAGCGCCCTGCACATCCGCCCGGAAAGAGGCACCGCCGGCGTTTTCAATTACCAGATCACTTTGAGACATTAGGCCACCTCATCAATTTGCACGGTCATTTCGTCGCATTCGACGTTTACGGATTCCTGCCGGCTGATCAGCCGGGCGCGGAATTGGAAGGCACGGGCTTCAGTCTCCGCGCTTTCGAATCGAGTCCAATCGCTCCAGTCCGGTGTGCCTGCCGGATCGTCAGCCGTTTGCCGGAACTCCATGAGTAAATCCCCGTCGCTGCCATCCGGCGCGCCGTCGAAATCGACCCAACTATCAACAAGCCCCGACCGTTGATCGATGAAGTCAAAGACGTTCACGATTTGGCTTGATAGAACCGACCGCAGGCGCACGCGCTTCACGGTTCCAAGATCCGCGCCGGATGCAAATTGATAGACGCCCTCCGGTTTCACTCCGCCCTCAGCATCCCAACTTGTCACGGAATCAACGTCCGGAATGTCATCAACGGTGCCGGCGCCGGCGATCGACAAAACCCCGGATACGGCCACCGTGTCTGTTTTTGTGCCGGTGAAGGAAGGATGCGCGGAAAGGCTTGTCACATTGGCAAAAGCCACCGCCTGCGTTCCCGTCGCCACAACCGTGGCGGCATTGGTCGACCACGTTCCCACCGCATCCCGCGCCTTCACAAGATAAAGGCCAGGCTTCAGCGGCAGCATGGTTTGCGTTTCGTTTCCGGCAACCGCCTCGCCAATACTTTGCGAGGTTTCCCAAGTACCGGAAACTGGATCCTGCGAGTGCCGAAAGTGCAGTTCACCGCCCTTGCGCACATCCAGATCAGGATGCCTATCCCAGCGCATCACCGCGATGCCAGCCACCTGCGTGAGGGAAAGGCCGGAAACGTCCGCCGGCTCAGCGCTCAACCCTGCCACTTCTACCGCGGCGCGCTCCACCCAATCGCTTTTTTTGCCGAACGTGGTAATTGCCCGCACCTGGATTGTGTAGGTACCGGGCTTCACGTCATCGATCACCAACCGGCCATCCGGCGTAACGCCGGCATTGGTAAAGGCGGCAGCGCCGGTGGGTTTAAATCGCCATTGATAACCGGACACCCGCCCATCCGGTGAGGAGGTGGTGACAATGGCCCGGGCCTTTACACCGGAACCGCCGCGCGTTTCGTAAAGCTCTTCCGTGATCGCGGGAATGCCGGGCGGCACGATGCTTGTGGAGCTGGGCAGGGTTGTGCGGGCGGCAGGCTTGGGCACCACCTCATCACTTTCCGGATCAAAATCAAACACTGCCGCATCCGATTCCTGCAATTGCAGATCCACCCCAAGCACCGGCGTGCCGTTGGCATCGCGATCGGGCGCCAGGGACCAATCCACCACCTCAAAGACCTTTTCATCCCATCCCCACTTGGAATAGGTCACACGGCAATAGCCGGCTGCCACAGCGCGGAACCCGCGAAGGTTCACAGGCACAACGACCTGCTGCTGCCGGCGGTGCCTGTTCAATTCGATTTTGGCGATGCGCTGCGCCGTGGCCGGGCGCCCGGTGAAAGGCAGCGGCAGGTTTCCAAACTCGGTTTCCCCGCCGTCCTCTTCCTCAAAAACAGCGCTTGTCACCGGCGGATAGTCGGAAGGATTCCCAAGGTTCAACGGGCTCGCATAAACACCCTTCACCGCGTTGTACCGTTCACGGCGCGACCGTTTGGTGACAACGCGGATGGCAGCCCGGAAATCGCCTTCATCAAACACCGGTGACGCCAGTTCGAACGCGCCAGGCTTGATTAGCCAGGTGCCGCTCACTGGCACAATTCTGCCGGCAAAGCTGGAGCGCAAATCGTTGAGAATATCGACCGGCTTGCGGTCGGATTCGATCACGCCGCTACTCGAATAACGCGGCTCACCCGTCTTGGTGATCGTAATGGTACCGGATCCGCTGCCGGTGATATCGATGTAAGGCCCTTTGGCAATCGCTGCGTCATAGTCGGCAGCTAAGGCAATCCGGCATTTCAGACTATCCAGCGCGGTTTCCCGCAACACCGTAACGAAATAGCCCGTGGATGCCGCCAGGCCTTCCGGCAAATCGCCGTCCTTTACAGACACCGCCACGCGGTCGCCGCTTTGAAACAGGCACACATCCTGATCAACATCAATCGCGTTTGCCGCCGTATCGATCGCCGCAACCTCATGCGACACAGCACGGCAGGGCACGATTTCCTCAGCGATATTGGCCGCGGCAATTTGCTGGACCACCTCAATTGCGGACGGCTTCACCCCCATGCCGCCCGCCTTTGTTGGCCGCGTCATATATGCCGGCGTGACCAAGGCCCCATTAGGCGAATATCGGGTGTGGCCGGTTCGCGGATCATAGGGCATGAGCCCACGCACCCGGGCGGAAGGGTTGGGAATTGCCGTAGGGAACAGATCATCATCAAACTTGAGCGTGACAACAAACTTGGCATGCCCCTGCTGCCGGTGGGTTTCCAGCCAATCCTCGCATTCTTCCACCAGTTCCGGGAAAGGCTGGCCGGTTGCGGATCCGTCATCCCAAAGAATCCGCACCTTGTCTTTGTACTTGCCGGAACTCACCCACCCATCCGCCGCAAGCTGTTCAGGGTAAATCGGATCCGCGTTCAAATAGAACGACTCGAAACTCGCCACAGTATGATTGGCCACTGTCGTAACCAGGTGAATATCGTGATTGTTGTTTGTCGATTCCACGAAGGTGAGCGCACCGCCGACCCGCACATCGCCCACGATCATCTTGGCCGCGGTGATCGGCTGCCGGAGCGCTTGCGTTCGATTTACTGCCTCCGCGGAGAAGCCGGCCAAATTGGGAAGCGATTGGGTTGGCTTGGCCGTCAAAGCGGAGGTTAGGAGCCCGACCCCCAGCTTAATCACCCCGGAAACGATGGTGGCCGCGATGCCGGAAAGGCCAATGGCTGAAGTGAATGCCCCCGCGGCAAGTGACGCAATGACAGGTGCGACGAACGCCATTAGCCAAGCCTCCACGCACGTATCGCCGCGGTCACTGGAAACTCCTTCAGCCCGACCGAATCAACGACCGGCGCCAGGATCCGCCGGCCACTCAAATCCAGGATGCCGCCGGATAACCCATCCGGATCACCATCCGTTCGGCAATTGAACAAAACCGGATCACCGCGTTGCGCCTTCAGCGGCGGCACCTCTTCCAGGCCGATTGCGGCCATGGATTGCATGGCCAGCGCTTCCATGCCGCCGGCCAGTATCACGATGCGCCGCGCGCCGATTTCCTTTGAATATTTCAGCCGGTACCGCTCCGCCGCATCCACGCCAGACATAACCTTGATGGCATCCGCAGGAAACATGCAGCAATCGTGGTGCTGCCAAGAAAAGGGCATGCGGCGCCGTTCGCGCAGGAAGGCATCCAACCGCGTTTCCCATCCTATTTTTTTGGGCATATCAGGCCTTCCACACCACTTCGGTATCCTGTAGCAGGGCCACGCTATCGAATCCGGTATCATCCGGGTAAATCAGCTTTTGCTCCTCCGGCGTCCAAAGCACCCGGTTGTCACGTTCCAGGGCAATCAAATCATTTTCGACCGCAAGCTGGATTGTGGAGCTTTCCCCGTCTTCTTCGATCGTCATTGTGTCCATTGTGGCGCCGAACAATAGGCCGGGATCGCTGATCAAATCCCCCGCCTCATCGAATGCCCCGATATAGACCCTGGCCGCATTGCCTTGGTAGTCCTCAGCCAGGGCCAAGGCGATCATTTCGGAAGGCACTCCGGACAGTTCGAACGTAAGTCCGCGGGCAACCAAATCGGAGCCTTCCTGAATTGGCGAAACCTTGAGGATAACGCCCGACCCGGTCCATTCCTCACCAAGCGCATAGAGTATGCCGTGCCCCGTCCATAGGCGCAGGGTGGTCGAAAACTCGCCCTCAAACATCAGGAAGGGCCGCACGACCGGAGCGTCGAAAGCATCCAGCAATGCAACGGGAAAATTCCGCTCAGTCATGACGCCTAGAACGCCTCCACGGCATTCAGTTCAACCGCTTGCGAATATATGCCGGGCTCATGCGCCCATTCCGTTGGCCCGACCAACCGAAACGCGCCGGCGCAATCGGCTACGACGACCGCGGCGGAATCCACCGGCGCCTCACCGCGGCGGATCCGCGGCCAAAGGGATATGGCCGCTTTGCCATCGGCATCGCTATCGACCGGCTCGATCACTTTATGAAGCCGGCTGGTGATGCCGGTGCCCAATTGGATGAAATCGCCTTCCAGCAAATAGCCCGTGGTCGAAATCGGAAGGCCCTGGACGTTCAAGACCTCGCCTTCCTGCCCACCGCCATCGACCACCGGATCGCCCGCCACCGTCGCCGCAAATCCTTGTGGCGTTGCATACATGGGATTGGTTAACAGGAAGGTGCCAAGCGAACCCTTCAGCTTTATCAGGAAATTGATCCACTTTTCCGCGGACGCACGGGAAGGCGCCGGCGGAATCGTGAGTGCTGCAGTCCAATACTGGCCTTGATGGTCCTGCACCTGCTGCTGCCCGGTCCACGGGGATTGGGTGAAGCTCACCACGTTCACCGGGCGGATTGCGATGCGCTGCAAGGCTGCCGGCAGCGGCAGCGGATAAATAATGGCCATCTAACCTGTTGTCCCTTGGAAGTATTGAGGGTTGCGCATCCGCCCCTCTTGGTTCGCGGCCTTACCCATTTCGAGAATTTGCGGCAGCATCCGCCGCACTTGGGCCTCCGCGATCGCGCTAACGTCCGGATGCACGTTGATGTGCTGCACCACGGTGCCGCCGGCGCCGGGCTCGACCGACATGATCCGCTGCGTGATGTCGTTCGGGATCACCGTTCCGCGCGTTTGCGGCACGAACAGTTCCGGCCCCTCTTCCCCCACGATCGACGGGCGCCCAACCGGCGGATTGCCGCCGCCAGCAAACCCGAACAGCGTACCAATGCCAAATCCGCCTTCATCGCCCGAAATAATGCTGAAAATGTCGAATCCGCCGCCGCCGCCGCCACCGAAAAGGCCACCCAACCCGCCGGAGGAGCTTTCCTTGTTAAGCGCAAGCCACCCTTTGAGAACATCGGCCAGCACGCTAATAGCCACTTCCTTAAAGCTGCCGTAACCCGTTGCCAGGCGCTCCAGGGCATCAATCCCGCTGTTCACAATATCCTCATTGAACTTTTCACGGGCGCGGCGCTCCTCCTCCAGGATGCGCTCCTGTTCCTTCCGCTCCTCCTCCATTTGGCGCAGGATTTCTTCCTGCTTTTGTTTGTTGATTTCGGATATTTCCTTGGCAGCGTTCCGGCGGATTTGGACCCGCGCATCGGCTGCCTCTTTTTCCGACAACGCCAAATCCTCCAGCATCTTCAGGCGCTCATCGCGTTCCCGCTGGATGCGTTCCAATTCGGATTCAAAAAGCCGCTGCCGATCGGTTTCTATCTTCTCAAGGAAGGCCAACGCCTCCTCATCGCGCTTGCGGAGGAAGCCTTTAAGATCCGGCGCACGGGGAAACTTTTTAGGATCCATATCCGCGCCGGCACCACCGCCCACCGGCGCGGGATTTACCGTCACGGCCAGACCGGTAGGGCTCTCTTGGTTCTTTCTTAGGACCGCCAAACGGGCCTCAATTGCCCCCAGCTTTTCGGTTAATTCGCGGACCTTCTCTTGCGCCCGCTCCAAAAGCGCCAGGTTGTCACCTAGCGCGAAATCGGAGCTGTCCTTTACCTTTTGGGTGGCACTGGCCAGGCGCTCTTGCCACTTCACCAGTTCCGCGGTTGTGTTCACCTGCGCCTCAAGGAAGCGCTGGAGCTGCGTGGACTCGCTCTCTTCAGCCAACAAGCCGAAAATGTGCAGGAACCGTTCAGCGTAGAAGACCATTTGCGGGGCCTTCTCCAGAAACCCACGCAACATGTTATCCAGCGCCGGCGTGACGCGCAGAATTGCATCCTTCAGCCGCACATCCATGATTTGGGCAGTGAGGGATAGCTTATCGTTTGTTGCCTCCGCGTTCCGCAACAACGAGTCCTCTATCACAAGGCCCAAATCGCGCGCCTGTTGCCGCATGGCGTCCATACCATCAGACCCGTTCCGCAACAGGTTCACCAACGCGGCGCCTTCACTATCAAAGGCCTTGAAAGCGATGCGCAGGGCCTCTTGCTCACTCTCCGCACCCTTGATGGCATTGGCCAGATCGTTCAGCACATCGATATTGGCGCGCGTGGATCCATCCGCATTCCGGGCAGCGATGCCATATTGATCAAGGGTGCCCTTTAACGTACCGCTGCCTTGGGCTGCCTCCCCAAGGCGCCGGGAAAAACGTTGCAAGGAAAGATCAAGGTTTTTCGTGCTAACGCCGGCAAGGCCGGCTGCTACCCGAAGCTCCTGGAGTTGGCCCGTCGAAAACCCTACTTTATCGGCTGTTTTGGCGATCGAGTCCGCAAAATCCAGTGACTTTTTAGCCAGGACGCCAAAGCCGGCAGCCGCCGCGGTCAGGCCCACCGCCACACCGCCGACCGAGAGCGACTTGGCAAAAATACTGGCCTTTTTGCTCAGTAGATCAAAACCTTTATCAAGTTTGGATAGCGACCTATTCATCTTTGCGGAGGAAGAGCTTAGCTGCCGGTTGGCTTGGTCCAGATCCGTCTTAAACGCCGCGGTTTCCGCGCTAAGGTTCGCGGTAAGATTGCCTATGCTTGCCACTGCTAAACCCCTGCCCTAGTGTTCCGAAAACTCGGAGGAAATGGTGGAAACCGCGTTTTTCTGGATTTTCATTGTTTGCGGGTACTTCATCCCGACCTGCGTTGCCGGCCTCCGCCGGCACCACAACGGTTTTGCCATCTTCCTGCTAAACCTGTTTTTGGGATGGACCGGGCTAGGATGGATAGCCGCCCTGATTTGGGCAGCAACCCGCGTGGAGCGGCCTATTCCACCTGCCGAATAGACACCCCACCCCGTGCCGCCAAGGCCGCGGCCTTCGCTTCGAATTCCGCCCGCATATCCTTGGCCGTCCGCCTTTTCTGCATCCTCCAAGGCATGAAATCCTCCGGCTTGAACCGCTTGCGCCGCCGGCCAGGCTGAAGATTGGCGGTTAGAGCGCACAGAATCCCATTCCGGATATCCGCCCGCTCTTCCCCGATCGGCTCCAATGTGTTGAACAGCCACCATTCCTCTAACTGCTTCGCTGTTAGCGCTTCCGTGAGGTGATCCGGGTGTGCGTAGCCAAGCGCTATGCAGAGCCGGAAGAGGAAGCGCCGGCGGGGTTTCCCTCCAGTTCCTCCGCTTCATCCACGGTGAGGCTGTTGATTTTGAACGCCACGCCGGCAAGGCGCTCGATCACAACGCCGTGGACCCTCAAGAGCTTTTCCGACTCATCGATCGAAAAGAGCAAATCACCCTTTTCATTGACGGCGCTTGCCGCGACGATTTGAACGGATGAAACATTGGTGCCGCCCCCAAGCACCGCCTGCAATTTCTCGCGGGCCGCGGCGGAAAGCGCCTGGATTCGGACGGTGCCGCCCAGTTCCGGGCAAGGCACATCCTCAAAGGGCACCTTTGCTGCCAGGATTTGGGCGGCATTCAGTAGTTTAGCCATTATTGTTACTTCCTTCCGGAGAACCGAATGCCGGCGGTTAGGATTCGTCCACGTCGCCGCTGATTCGCAGGGTTGCGGAGAATGTCAGCACCTCATCCACGGCTGCATCCGTGGAGAAGGAGGTGACGAACGCGGAGAATGCCCACACCGTGGCCGGCGAGTCCGTAAAATGAAGCTCGAAATTTCGGAGGGTGCGGGCGCCCCAATCGGCGCGGAGTCCGGCCTGCTGCGTATCGGTAGGAACGTAATTCCCTTCGATCGTGATGGTGCCGGAGTCCTTCAGCCCCAACGCATACTCACGGGCCGTGGAGTCCAGCGTGGTAATGTCGATTTCGGTGGCCGAACCGTCCGGACCGGACAGGCTGCGCAGCTTCGGAACGGCTGCAAACGCTTCGGTTGGCGTGGCGCCGTCGCCACGCTTCAGCACGATGCCCTGGCTTTCCAGGAAATTTTCACCACTCATGGATTAGTCCTCCTTTTGAACTATCAGAAAATCTAGAACCACCTGGAAAACCTCGCGCGCATCATCGTGCAGATCGTTTTCCGTAATGAGAGAAACCCGCGTTACGTCGACCGTGTCGCTGCCGTCTGTCATGGGGCCGCGGTACCCGTTCAATCGCAGCCGCAACGCCTTCGCCAAATTCTTCGCATCCGCGTAGCTTTGACCCCATGCGCTCAATTGCATCCGCACCGCGGCGCGGCCTGCCGGCCCGTCCAATGTCTCCGCGCGATCGGCAGAAACTCGGAAATACGTGATTGCCGGGAACACCGCGCCAGGCGGCAGCTTCACCGGGTACATGCGCGCCGCCACGAAACCGGCCACCGCCGGATCCGCCAGCACGAAATCGTTTAGAACCTTCTCCACAGGCGCGCTCATCGTGCCAACGCCCTCCGCCGGGACTTGTTCAAATCCTTGTAGCGCCCGGCTAAAGCGGTGGCCTCTTTCTCAAGGCCCTTACCAAGGCGATCGCCAATCTTATCCAGCGCCGCCGGCGCGGAGCGTTCGAACGCTGGGCGAAACCACGGAATTGCCGCCATTAGCCGCGTTCCAAACTCCAGAAACAGCCCCCAAAATGCGGCGCCGTTGTGGACCATGAAATGCACGGATAGACGGGATTTCCGGTTTAATTTGATGCTGATATTTTCGTGCAGCCGGCCATATTCGCCCGCGGGCTCTTGCCCTCTTGGCGCAGACGCCTTTGCCTCCTTCGAAACCACAACCGCGCCGGCGCGAACCGCTGCGCGCAGGTGCTTTTTCGCCAATTGATCGGGCAAGCGCTTCAGCACTTGTTCCATTTCCTTGGCGCCAGTGATCCGGCTGCGCTGCCTGGCCATCAACTCACCACCGTGGCAAGGATTTCCAAGCCATCCTGCCGGCCAATTTCACGAATGGAGCGGATATCGTGCGCAATGCCGTTGTATAGGACTCGGTCCTTGCTGGTGATTCCGTTCATCCACCGAATAAAGAAAGACCGCTTTTCTTCACTGGCCGTGCCGCCGGAAAAGAATTCCCGACCGCGCTCTTCCCGCACTTCCGCCCACACGGTGGCCAAGGTGCTCCAGGTTTCCACCGGCGCGCCGAAAGCATCCTGTGATGCACTGCGCTTTTGCAGCGTCACTTCTCTATCCAGCTTCCCAGCGCGCATCAGAATGTGTGAATCCTATGCGTTTCCAGCAACGCCTCAGCGCCCGCCGGCATTCCGTCGCCGCCCTCCGGATTGTCGTACCACCGGAGAATCATCATTTTGATGGCACTGCGAATGCTGGCCGGAACATCGGAAGGATCCGCGCCATAGCCGGCGGTAAAGGCGATGGTGATGGCGCCAGGCACATCCTGCGTGGCCGGCCACACCTCATCCAATGCCAATTGGATCAGCCCGGGCTCCTCATCGGTTACGACCGTGTATTTGGCGGATTCCAGGGTTTGCGCCACGCCGCCCTCATCCAGATACGTGATCGATTGAACCGATTGCAGCGGCGGAAAAGGCACCGCGATCGACATGCAACCGATCGGGAAACGATCGATGCGCCACGACCATTGCTGCGTGATCAGCGCCCGCCCCAAAACACCCCGCCGGCCATCCAGCCGCCCGATCGCAGCGGCCAGCAAATCGGTTATCAAGGCATCATGCGAATTTTGTGATACCCGCAAGTGTTCCTTGGCTTCATCCAAAGAAACGGCGGTGACTGCCGGCGGAGTGATTAGGGAAATACGCATGCCGGCCTACTTTCGGCTGGACCGCGGCTTGCGCGCCTTGTTGGCCGGTGCCGCCTTCTTCGCCTTGTTCTTCGGCGCCGGCGCGGCTTTTTCCTCCGGCAGGGCCTCGCCATACCCATTGGCAACGGCATAGGCAGCGGAATCACCTTCCGCAACGTCACCCGGCGTGTATTTCCGGGTGCCATGGCTTTCCCGGATCCGGAATGAACTTGTGATTTTGGCTTTCATTTTCTTCCCCTCAGAAAAAAGGGCCGACCCGATTGGGCCGACCCTTTCCTATCCGACTAAATCCGACCGGATTTAGGTTGCCGCCACCTTCAGGAGCTTGATGGCCTCGCTTTTGGCGATATTGCCGCCAAGCCGGCGCCGCACGTACCATTTGACGTAGCCCGGCGTGGTGACTTCATCCCGGGTGATCCGCAGGCCGACAAGCGGCACCAGGACATAACCGGCATAGAAATCGCCAAAGGCGATCGGGAAGGCATTGGCCGCGATATCCGGCATTTCTTCGGATTCCGAGACCGGGTAGCCCATCAGCCGATCCGGCTGGCCGTTCTGAATGTCGCCCATCTTCCACAGATAGTTGCCGTCGCCGTCCTTGAGCGTCATTACGTCGCCCACGGTCAGCTTGTTCATCATCCAGCGGGCGCGGGCGCGGTACCCTTTCTTGAGCGTCTGGACCAATTTCACCAGCTTATCCGGATCATTGACCAAGCTCGCATGGCCGCCGGCCATGTACTGGAGCACGCCAAACGCCCGGGTGCCGTCCGCCTGCGCGGTGGGTGTACCGTTCAGGAAACCGGTGGGCTTCTTGGTGCCGTTGCCGTTCACGATCGCGTTTTCTTCGCCAGATTCGAACGCTTCCAGGGAGGAATTGATGATCCACCGCTCCACGTCAAAGAAGATATCATCCAGGGATTCTTCCGACGCCTTCGGGTAGGCATAGATGGTGCCGAACGTGGGCGCCACTTCCTCCAGGCTGGCCGTGCCGGTTTCGGGCCGCGCATCGGTTTCACCGACCCAGCCATAGGCGGTGCCCTTCACGTCGACCAGTTCCTTGTAATCCTTGGAGCCGGCCTCCACGACACGGACGATTCCACGCATCGACGCGATTTCCGTAAGCTCCGCATCGACAACCCCGGAAATGATTTCCGGAACGGCATAGCCGCCGGCGGCATCGCTTGTGGTCGTGACCGCACGCTTTTGGATGTCCTGGAGCTGCGCCCGCACCTGTTCATCTTCCGGATGCCGCAGGAACGCCAGGAACTTTTCCCGGTGTTCGATTTGCTCCGGCGAATAGGTGCGCTCCAGCGGGTTGCCGGCCCCGCCCGGCCGCGCCGCCAACCGCTGGAACTTTTCAAAGGCCTTACCGACCTCCTTCAGTTCATTGATTTCCGTGGTCATGCGGTCCATTTGCTCTTTCAAGAGCGGATCCGCGGCGCCCTTTTCGGCCATTTCCTTCAGGCGCTCATCGTTCTTTTCCATGAACGCATTGAATGCCTGCATGATGCCATCCTGCGCCTGCTTCAGTTCCAGGAGCGTGGGCGCGGCATCGCGCATGGGGTAGGCAAAGCCGACCGTTGCGGCCCTCGCCAGGAAGGCCGCGTAATGGTTGTTGCGCATCGTGTTCTCCTTCGCGCTATCGATTCAGAATTTCGAGCGTTTTGGTAACGCTCTCCATGATTCCGGACCTCGCCGCGTCACCATCACGGTGCTGCCGATCAATCCGCTTGATGCGGCCCACGATCGCCGTGGCCTCATCTTGTGAGACGCCAAGAGAATCCCTCAGTTGGCGCTCCACATCCTTCAGGCTTTCGCATCCCTCCAGTGAGGATTTCACCGACTCGACGCGCGCCCGCTCGTTCGCAGGAAACGTCACCAGCGACACCTCCCACAAATCGATTTGTACGAGTTTCCGTATATTCGTATCGCTGTTGTCTTCCCACTTCACAGGCATAAAGCCGATGGAAAGACCGTTGAGCGCGCCGGCCTTCAGCAAGGCATGCGCATCCCTGCCCATTTGGGTTTCAAGGGTGAGCTGGCCTTTCACGTAAAGGCCCTTTTCGTCTTCCCGCATTTCGGTATAGACGCCGATCGGCTGCGCCGGGTTGTGCTGCCACAGCAACGCCGGCAGCGTGCCGGCAGCCGCGTGATCCTTGAGAGATTCCGCGAAGGCGCCGCGGGCCACCGTTTCGGAATAGCTGTCGACCTGATCGAATACCGACCCATAGCCTTCAAAGACCCCATCATCACCCGCGGCTTTGATTTCCAGCCGCGCCGCTGCAGTCCGCTTGTTCTGCAATCCGTTATTTTTCCGCATCACCGTCACCTCCGGTTTCACCACTTGGCGCCATGGTTGAACTTGCCGGCTCGCGTAGCACGTCGCCGCCGTCGATAGGCGGCAACCCATTGTCCGCCCGAACCTCGTTAACTGTCATGAAAGGCACGCCGCCGCCCGTTCCCAGCGCTTTACCGTAGTATTCGCCCCGGTCCTTCAGGCTGGCCGCGTTCATGTTTCTATTATCGAATTCAACGAACAGCGGGCCATCGCCATCCAGGATGAATTCATCCGCCTTTTGGCACCAATTTTCTTGCCACTTGCCGGCGGTGATCCGGTTGTGCGCCGAAAAGAATGCCTCCGCATTGGCAAACCCTAACGCCTTATCGGAGTGCATGATGATTTGCGGAAAAACGCCGAACGCGCGGCAGATTTCCTCCACCTGCATGCGCCGCGTTTCAATCGCCTGCGCATCGACCGCGCTCATGGACAATTGGTTATATTTAAAACCGTTATCCAGCACCGGCGTTTTGAACGCATTGGCGCCGGTGGTTTTGTCCGTCCAATTGTCCTTCAGCTTGGCGATCGTTTCAGGATCCAGCTTGTTTTCCGTGGACAGAAAACCGGAAACCTTGCTGCCGTTGCCGTGCAGCTTCGCCATATTGTCTTCCGATGCCATGGCCAACCCGATCGCCTTCCGCGCCATCGCCACCGGCTCCAGGCCCTTGATCCTGTCCCATGAGAGATTCCGGAGGTGGAAAATCTCATGCGGGCGGAACCGGCCAACGACCCCATATTCATCGCGCACCGCGTAAATGACGTTGTAACGGTCTTGGCGTTCGATCGTGACGCTGCCGGGCAACACCGGAATCAGTTCCACCAGCTTGCCATTCACTCGAACCGGCAGCGCAAAGCCATTGCCGGTTAAGGCGGCATGAGCCGTTATGGTTTGCCGGAATTCATAGGACGTTTGCCATTCGTTCGGGCGCCGGTGCAGCAATCGATAAGCGGGATGATCCGTGGCCTTCTTTTTCTGGCCATCGCCAACCCAACGCATGACGTGCATGGGCGGCATAGCACACGCGGTGGCGATCGCCTCAACGCAGGCCATGACCGCCGTCACCTGCAAAGCCGTTTCCTGCGTGACGACCTGGCCGGCGACCCTCCGCCCACCCGCAACTCCATCCAGTTCACGGGCCACCTGATCGATGGATTTAGAGCGCTTCCATAGCCAGTTTAGCATCAGTCCAGCACCACCAATTCGCCATCCTCAAGATAGGTGCCGTCGCCCTCATCGCGTAATGCCATGAAGCGGTTAAGGGCCATGATCAAAGCCACGACGCCATCAATCTTGTTCTTTGAGTCTTTTGTTTCCTTGCGCGGGAATATGTTGGATTTCTCATCCCGCCACGCGCACACGTTCGAAACCATCCAATCCAAAATCGGATCACCTTGATGGCGCAGCCGGCCATCCAATGTGAGGTTTTCCAACTCCTTCATGGGCTCAGACATATTGGCAACGGTGTTGCCTAGATCGACCACGGTTAAACCGTCTTCGATCATTTCGCCCATTAGTTTCGCGCCCTGCCATCGGTCAAAAACCACCTCTTGGCATCGGGCAATTTCAAGATCCGCATAAAGATCCTGTTTTACCTTCTCTTGATTGATCACCGCCCCATCCGTGACGGTAAGCCAACCCTCTTCCACCCATCCCATGTAGGATGCGTTTTCCATCAAATCGACGGTTACAGACGGCACGTAATGGCGCGCCAGGACCGCGACCCCGTTCTGCCCGTCCGGAAACAATAGAATCCGGCTGCAAATGTCCTTGCGCACGGCCAGATCAAGCGCCGCGAAACACTCGCGCCCCCTCATTTGCTCCAGGTTCAAGGAAGGATCCGCGGCGGCATCCCACTTTGGCATATCCATCCAGGATGAAGCGCTGTTGCACCAGATATTTAGACGTTTGGTTAGGAAGCCATTCCGCTTGGATGCGACCTCTTTCGCCTGGCGCGCAGCTTTGCGCATATCATCGACGTTGACCGAGATTCCAAGGTTCGGATTCGCCTTCGGCCAGTTCGCCTCATCAAAGGGATCATCATCCTTATCCAAGGTGAAGATGATAACGAACATGGACTCGTCTATTACCCGACCCTCCAGGACTCGAATCCCGTAGGTCCGCGTTTCGTAACAAATGCTGGAGCGATCGAAACCCGCGGTGGTGATATTGAATTCTAGAGACTGATCGCGGGAACCGCGGCCCGATTCCAAAACCTCATACAGTTCCCGGTTAGGCCATGCGTGTAGCTCATCGTTGATATTGCAATGGACGTTCAAGCCGTCCTGCGTGGAGCCTTTCGCATCCAGCGGCTTTGCTTCGCTGTTTTCGGACGGCACGGCCAACCGCGTTTCATAAGCGATCAAGCCATATTGCGCGCGGAGCGATGGCGACCGCTTTGCCATTTCCCGGGCCGCGGCAAACGGAATTTTGGCCTGTTCTTTCTTGGTGGCAGCCGTGTAGCACTCGGCGCCGGCCTCACCGTCTGCCGTGAGCATGAAAAGCAGCACGCCGGCGGCAACGGTTGTCTTCGCGTTCTTTCGGGCGACCTCTTTGTAGACGTTCGCGAACCGGCGCAGCCCCGTTTCCTTGTGAAGCCAGCCAAAGACGCAGGTGAGGATGAAGACCTGCCAAGGCTCCAGGAAAATCAGTTCCTTCCGCCGCGCCCATTTGCCCTTGATGTGAGGCAGCAGCTCAATAAACCGGCAAACGCGGCTGGCCGCGGTCACGTCGAAAACGTAGGGGAATTCCGGATCATTGGCAGCCGATCGCTTCAGATCATTGAGCTGCCGTTGGCACGCCAGGCGGAGATAGTTGCAGGCCGGGATTCTTCCTTCCAGCACATCTTCCATGTAGATCAGCGCGACCTCCACGTAGTCGCGTTCCAGATCCACGGCTAGAGCGGTCATACTAGACTTTCGCAAACGGATTCACGTCATCCGTTCCCGTTTTGCCTTGTGGCTTTTCGTCGCCATCGAACAAATCAAGCTGCACATTCGCAAGGCGCGCCTGGCTGATCAGCGTAAGGCCGAAATCGTTGGCGACCCTGATCATCGTATCCTGCGCCTTGTTCCGGATTGTCAGCCATGCGGCCTGCACCTGATAGCCGTTTGGAGAGGTGGCGACCTTGCCGGCGCCTTTCTTGGCCAGTTCCTTCTCCGCCTCCACCCAATCGGCATAGGCTTGCGCGTAGATAGCCAACGTCGATTTGAAAACGTTGTGCCATTTGCCCAGTTTCGTTAGCTCCGAAACAACGCGCTGATACTCTTCCTTCGCGATCTTGCGGGTGAGCACCGGCGGCACATCGATGCTGGAAGGCTGCCGCGGTTTTGTTTCACCGGCACCGGTTTTGCCCGGCAATTCAGCGATCGGCTGCCCTTGCTCCGCCTTTGGCTGGATGAGCTTGAGGTGTTCGGGCGAAGGCCGGCGACCCTGCGTCATGTTCGGCAACCTCCAAAGCGGTCCAAACGACCCCCCCCCACCTTTTTTTCCGGGCTCGTAAAAATTCGACTAGGACGACGGTCTAGGGAAGAGGCCGGGTGAAGAATCGACCCGCCCCCCTCCCTATCCCGCACGCACCCTGGCAAGGGATTCCGTTGGGTGAGCACCGTTACCGCCTGGCCGCTTGCGGCGCGCGTTTGAGCTTCAAACAGCGCGCTTTGCACGACCGAAACCGCCATCTTCATTTGCCGTCTTGCGTGAGTGGCAGGGCTGGCAGATCGGTTGCCAGTTGCCCTCATCCCAGAACGCCGGATCATCGGCGCCCGTGACAGGCACGATATGGTCGACCGCTTCCGCTTCCGTGTCGCGGCCCTGTTCCTGGCACGGACGGCAAAGCGGATTGGCCAAGAGGAAGAGCTTGCGAACCCGTTGCCACCTGGAGCCATAGCCGCGGGCGGTAGAGGATCCGCGCCGCCGGTCATAGTCACGGTTGCCGCTGCCCTTGTGCTTGTCGCAATAGCCGCCGCCTTCCACCAGTGATCCGCAACGGTGATGGCGACAAGGGCGCATCGGTTCTCTTGTCAGTCTTCCCTCCAAAGGAAACGCCCCGGCAAGGATTTCCTCACCGGGGCGCGGGTATGTGAACGTTTCATTTGGATGCAATAAGGTGGGGGGAACCGTCAACAATTATTTTTCAGGCACGATAGGCGACCCTATCGGAGGCCTTGGCATACTTGGGTTTCCAGCATTCCCACGGCTCCACCGGCAGGGCCTTCACAACGGGCGGCTCCACGTCGAACCCTGCCGCCTTCAGCGACTCAAAGGCCCGCACCAGTGCCAGGCGCCATACCCGAAACGCCGCCCTGTCCCGCGCCTGCACATCGGGTGAAGGGCCACGCTGCACCACATTGCTGGCCACCTTCACCCGGTTATCCACCATCTTGTGCTGTTCCATGCTGTAGCCGCGGAACCCCTCATAGCGATAAGCCGCAAGGCGCTTGCCGGTGGCCGGATTGATATCCTCCGGTCCTGGTGCTTCGAACCACACGCGATCATCGCCACGGGCAGGGCGCTTGCGCATGGCGGCATGGACCACCAGCTTATCCGCATCCCGTTGGCCCATGGCCTCGCCCAAGGCCCGGTTGACCGCTTCGGCATAGGGATGCACTTGCGGGCGCAACGGCACCAGCCCACCGCTGCCGGCCATGCTGGTGGAGGAATCGGGCGCACCGCTTGGGCTGTAGCCGGTAAAGACCGCATTGCTTGCACCGCCGCAATGGGCCATTTGATCGCCATAGACCCAGTTCAACAGGGCCTCTATCTCACGCGGCGCTCCAGCCGATCGACGCAGGGCGGCATAGATCAGCACGGCAGCACCTCACGCACTTTCTGCACCTCAGCCGGGCACGGCATGCCACCCCATTCCGAAAGCCAAACGCCGCTCCGCGCATAGTCCCGCACCCGCACTGCCCGCTTGCGCTCTTCAGCCGTCATGCCGGCGGTTGCCTGCACGCCGGGATCCGCCGCCGCACAACGGGCGATCGCTTCCCGGAAATACTTGGGTGCCGGCAGGCCGTCTCCCTGATAGCGCGCCACCAGTTCGCGCAGGGTGGGCAGGATGTGCCGCTGCAAATCCCAGCCTTCGCCCATCCAGTGCCGCACCTCATCCGACACGCGGCGGCTAAGCCGGAAATCGTCATCCACCCGCCAGCCGACCGCATCGCAGACCGCGGCGAAGACGGGCCGCACCTGTTCCCACGGAATTATCCCATCCGCTTCCTTCCCGGCTTTTCCCTGTCCGGATTGCCCAAGACCAGTAGGGTGGTTATTGGGTGGATTCCCTATAAGGTGTGCCCCTGTCGTTTTCGTCAGGGTTGCCCCTGTCGTTTTCGTCATGGGTGCCGATTTCGTCAGGGTGCCATTTTCGGCAGTGTTATCAGGTACTTGCACCCTGCCAGTTTCGTCAGGATTGGCGCCCTTGCCGACCCTGCCGGTTTCGTCAGGGGTGGCGCCGGCATCGCGCGCATAAGCGCCCACATTCACACGGTACACATTGGTGTGCCCGTGCTTGCCGATCACCTCCACCTCTTCCATGGAAACCAGTTCCGACACCGCCTTATAGGCCGCGCGTTCGCTGCGCCGCATCCACCGGGCGATGCGTTCAAAGGATATCCAGCCCTCGCCTTCCCGGTTGCAACTATCCGCGATCGCCAGCAAGGCCAAAAGGCGCGGGCCGTCCGCGTTCGAATAGTCGATAACTTCGCGCTGCACATAGATGGACACAGTAAGCGACTCCTATCGACCGGAGAGTGAAATTGCTGCGTCCACGACGCTCCGCAGCCGCTCCAAATCGGGCTTTTCAAAGATCATAAACAATTGGCCCGCCTCAAAGAGGCCATCGCGGGATAACGATTCTTCCATCGGAAAAGAGGCATCGTTGGAAATCATCGCCTCTTGTGCATCGATCAAGTGAAGAATGTCGCCATCACCCGGCGGCTCGATACCGACCACGGTCCAGTACCACCAATCTATATCGTCACCGACCGTTTCTGCCTTTACACACAGATCACCAAAGAGGCCCACGGACGGTGGCGCATCCACCTTGGCATACAGCGTACCTGCCGGAAGCCTTAGAAATGTCTGACGGTCTACTATTCTCATTGGATGCCCCCACTAAAGCCCAGCCGGCGTTACGTCTTCGCCATTGGTTAGGTCAATGATTTGGATGTAATCGCGAGTGCGCGGGCTGGTCGCAAAGGTAACGGCTTCTTCGATGCTGTCGAAGGTGTTCACAAAGTCAAACCAACCGCCGCCAGGGTAATATCTGTTGTAGGCAAAGAGCGCATATCGTTTCATTGAAAACTCCTGTCAGTTGGTGCCCAAACCTATACTATTTTTCTTCTTCTGCATTCCGCTCTTCCGCGCGCCGGCGCGCCACCGGATCCGGCATTTCGGGATCCTGAAAATCGGAAAAGCGGAGCGCATGCCCCTCAAAACGGCAATCAACCGAACCGGTAGGGCCGTGCCGGTTCTTTGCCACGATCAATTCCACGCGCCCGCGGCGCTCCTCCAGCCGGCGCAGCCACCTATCCCGGCGCTCCAGGAAAACCCCATCCGCCTCATTCGGTTTCTGTTGCGGCTCTTCCTTGGCCAGGTAGTATTCCTCACGGAAGGGAAACACGATCAGATCCGCATCCTGTTCAATCTGTCCGGACTCGCGCAGATCAGACATTTGCGGGCGCTTGTCTTCCCGCCCCTCCACCTTCCGGGAAAGCTGCGACAACACCACCACCGGGCAATTGAACCGCTTGGCCATGCTCTTCATGCTTTTGGAGATTTCGCCCACCTCATGGACGGGATCACCCCGAAAGGCCGGTTCACTCAGCAATTGCAGATAATCCACCAGGATCAGCCGCACCGGCCTGCGCCGATGCACGCGCGCCACCCGCGCCTTGATGCGTGCCGGCGTTAGATCCGGCGAGTCATCGATGTAGATAGGCCACTTGCCCACCTGTTCCGCGGCGCCGTGCAACGTGTCGAACTCGCCTTGCACGATCGTGCCGCGTTGCTGTTCCTGCTTCGGAATTCCCGTCATGCGGGAAAGCTGTTCCTTCACGCACAAATCGGCCGAATTTTCCGCCGAAACGAAATAGACGCAGCCGCCGGCCAGATCACCGGCGCCGGATTCACTCGCAAGCTGGTCTTGGTGGAAGATGCGCCAGGCGGTGGCAAAGGCGATGCCGGCGCCAAAGGCGGTTTTACCCATGGAAGGCCTGCCGGCCACCACGATCATATTGGCCGGCTGCAGTCCCGCCGTCAGACGGTCCAGGCCATCAATGCCGCTGGGCACGCCGGTAACTTCCGAACGGTTGCGGTAGGCAGCCTCCAGCGAGGCCATGGCCTGTTCCACCGCCACCGGCGCCGCCTGGACGGCGGATACAGCCTGCCCGTGGTCGACCACCGCGGCCAGGGCCGCTTCCGCCTCTTCGATCACTTGGGCGGAGCTGCGCCGATCGGTAAAACCAAGATCCGGGTTGTATAGATCATCCACCGTGCGGCCCAGCACGGCAATGGCTTCCCGCCGGCGCCAGTAATCCGCCACGGTTTCGGCATAGTCGCGCGCATTGATCACCGCCACGACATTGGCCACCAATTCGAACAGATAGCGGCTGCCGCCCACCTCGCTCAGCAAGCCATCGGCATCCGCCCACCTGGAAAGGTTGGTGGCGTTCACATCGGACCCGCGCTCCACCAGATGCTCAATGCCTTCCCAAATCCGTTGGTGCTCCGGTGAATAGAAGTAGGCAGCCTCCAGCCGGTCATGCACCAGGGCCAAGGCATCGCGGCTGCGCATCACCGCGCCCAATAGCGCTGCCTCCACCTCCAGGTGGTGCGGCGGTTCCAATTCTTCCGGGCGATCGGCCAAGAGACTCATGCGGCTATCTTTCGCTATGCGCGGGCGCGCAGTTTGGCCAGGTGTTTGGGATCGATGTGCGGCAGTTCCTCCACCGGCGGAAACGCCAATGACATTGGATGGCAAGGGCCTTCGCCGCCGGCATCAAATTTTACATCCACATATTGCGGATCACCGGCAGGCTTCAGGACCGTGCCGCGTCGGCCATCCTCCGTGAAAATCACGCGCTGCCCCGGCTTAAACCGGGTGCCGTAGTAGTGCGCGATGTAGTCGTATGGCATTGATTGTTCCCTCACTTCGATGCGCACAATCGCGCTATTTGTTGCTCAAGCGAGTGCAGCCTGGATTCCATTTCGTCTAAGCGGTCATCGATCGTGGCCTTGTCCGGTTTTGAGCAATAGCACCCGTCTGGGCCATTCAGCGCCCCACCCCAGCAATCGGGATGGAAGTACCGAACACCATCTAAGACGCGCCACCGGCAACTCATGGACCGCCCCTATTCCGCTTCCCAACAGTCCATATCGGCATCGGCGCACACGTCCGGCCCCTCTTCCCGTTGGTCCTTGTTCGCGTAGTAGAGCGGCGCGGCCATTTCCGCGTATTCGCGCACCGGCATGCCGCAATTGAATTTTTCAAAGCCGGCATGGTCGACCATGTAGGTCACGAAACGGGCGCACCATTCCGCCTTCTCCGCCTCCGGATCCGGTTCCGCGCCTTCAGGCGCCGTGCCCACGCTCAGCATGATAGGCGGATGCACGGTGCCCATTATCGATACTTCGATTTTAGCGCCCGCCTGGATGGCCGCGATTTCATCGGCTGTCGGTTCCCAAGCGGAAACCATGAAGGCCACGCCCTCGCGCAACTCATCGCGCACCGGCAGGCCAAGATAACCTTGGCTTTTCCCCAAAACGCGGGTTGTGCCCCGTATAACGGAAATGATCATGGCAAACTCCTAGTTTGGCAGCCCGGTGCATTCGTACCGTTTGGCTGATTTGTTGTAGCGGGCCGCGTGCGGATACTGTTCCCGATAGGCACGCAGATCAGCGGCAGCGGTGGCCGGCCCAACCTCAAATTTTTTCATGATGTGCTCACGGTTGATGAAACCGAATATCCAGACGCTTTCGGCTATCCATTGCACCCGCTGCCGCTTAAACCAGGACATTACGCCGCCACCCTTTCCGCGAAGGCTTCCGCCGGCGCGTTCGCGCGCACTAGGGCCTCCGCCAGGCCGGGGCAAACGCTGTTGCCGCACATCTTTTGCTGCGCCGTCTTGGTCAGCTTCAGGCCGTCCGCGGGCCTGTCACCGATCACATAGCTTTCCGGGAATCCTTGGGCGCGGAATTGTTCGCGCTGCGTCAACATCCGCATGCCGATATCCGCAAGCACATAGGATGCGCCCTGGATATCCACCACGACCAAGCCGTACCGGTCACGGGTGGTGACGGTGCCCAGCGGTTCGCCGCACCCCTGCCACTGTCCGCCTTCGCCGTAATACTTCACCAGGAAGGAAGCCACCAAGCCGGCATGCCGGCCACCGGCGGTGATTGTCTTGAGCGGCTGCCGCACGTCGCCGCCACTGCCCACGTTGGAACTATGGAAATGGGTGAGGTGAGCGGCCACAACCTGTTGCTGCGTGCAGCGCCCGGTGAGCGTGGAAAGCGGCACCGCTGCCGATCGGGAAGGCGCGCCGGTGTTGTGCTGCGCCATGAAGGCCGCGACCAAGGCCGTCTTGCCGCTGCCGCCGGCGGTGACGGTGCCCAGCGGATCCGCGCAGCCGTGCCCGATGCTGCGCCCGAATTGACGGGCGAAGAAACCGGAAACCACCGCATGTTTGGCACCGCCGGCCACCACCGTGCCCAGCGGCTTATCCAGGCCCGGCACCCGCGGTGCCTGCCCCTGCCGTTCGCCATAGCCGGTTTGCACCAGGGTGGGCGATACCAGGGCAAACTCCCCGCGGTTCGCGGTTGTCACCGTGCGGAGCGGTTCGGCCATCGGCCAGGCGCGTGCATCGCCTTGATGCGTCACCGGAACGATGAAAGGCTGTTCCGCTTCCAGCACATGGCGCACGATGCCCTTGGCGATGCGCCGGCAGGTGGCCTCCACGGGCGGTTTCTTCCGATCGAATATGGACGGGCACGGCAACGACCAATCGATGATTTCCGCTGCAGTCCGGTAGGGCTTCAGGCCCGGGCCATGGGCGGGATCCGGCCAGGTGATCGGCAGCCCGTCGCGCCGGGCGATCAGAAACAGGCGCTTGCGGATGGTGGGCACGCCATAATCACAGGCGCGTAGCTCTTTCCATTCGACGGCATAGCCCTGCCGGCGCAGCGCCTTCACAAATTCCGTGAAGGTTTGGCCCTGGCGATCGGGACAAGGGCGCCCGTCTTCCAGCACCGGCCCCCATTTCTGGAACTCCTCCACATTCTCCAGAATGATCACCTTGGGCCGCACCCGGCGCGCCCATTCAACCGCCGTCCAGGCCAAATCACGCACCGTGCGCTTTACCGGGCGCGCGCCCTTGGCCTTGGAGAAATGCTTGCAGTCCGGTGAGAACCAGGCCAACGCCACCGGCGCCCCGCGCGTGGCCTCATGCGGTGACACCTGATAGACGGATTTGCAGAAATGCCGGGTTGCCGGATGGTTCGCGCGGTGCATGGCGATCGCTTCCGGATCATGGTTTATGGCCACATCCACCGCGCGGCCCAATGCGGCCTCAATACCGGTGGAGGCACCGCCGCCACCTGCAAAGCAATCGATAACAAGCGGCGCGCCCGGCGCGGTTGTTCCCAAATCAAGCATTCATTTTGCCCCCTACCAGTTTGAGCTTTTGCGACTTGGCGCGGGGCACTTCGAACATGGTGGGCTGTTGTTCGCGGTCCTGGACCACGGCGGTGATGCGTTCGACCGCCAAGTCAAAATACCGGGCATCCTTTTCGATACCGATAAACCGCCGGCCCATCTTCAGCGCTGCCACGCCGGTGCTACCGGAACCCATGAAGGAATCCAGGATCAATTCCCCCGGATTTGTGAAATCGCGGAGAATTTCGGACATGAGCGAAAGCGGCTTTTCGGTCGGGTGCCGCTTGTCCTTATCCTTTGCCCGGCGTTCCGGGCTTGATTGATTGTGCGTATAGGCGCCCTTTTTGCCGCCGGCATTCCACCGGGCATGGCCCTTGCCGGCCCAAGCCGTCACAAAACACTCACCGGGCGAGGCCGGCCCCTGGCCGTTGAATTGCGGGCGCGCATCGGGTTTCACCCAAAAGCAACAGCGCTTGTATTTGGCTTCCGCCCGCTGGAGTGCATCGCGCCATGCGGCCACGCCTTCCGCCAGGCAAAAGAACAGCACCCACCCGGCGGACACCTGGACGGCACCCGCCGCGGCATCATCCCTGATCGAGTCCACGCCCTCAAAATCCGGGTAGGCATCGCTGTAGCCGTCACGCCGGCAGATCGCCCCGAATTTTTCGTGGTAAACATCCTCATAGGGCGGATCCGCTATGACGTGGGAAACCGATAGCCCTGCCGCAATCAGTTCACGCAGGATGGCCACGCAATCGCCCTGGATCAGCACGGCATCCCCGATGCGTTCCATGCGGACGGCTGAAGGCGGTGCCTTGTGTATCATCGGCACCCCCCCTTGCACCAAAAAAAATATATATTTATATATAGTTTCGCTTGACCGCAGCCGGGCAGAAATATATATTTATATATATAGAGAGAACGGAGGCAGCCATGCACACGCGCAAGATCATCAAGGCCCTGGAAGCCAACGGTTGGACCCTGCTTCGCGTGCGTGGCGACCACCACATTTTCGGCAAGGAAGGCAACCCGCACCGCGTGGTGGTGCCGCACCCAAGGAAGGATACGCCGCCGGGAACCTTGCGGGATATAGAGCGGAAAGCGGGTATCAAATTCTGATACCCGCCCAATCGGGCAGACCATGGAGGGTGTAAAATGACCGATTACACAGCCGTATTGAGGAAGACGCCGGAAACCGGCTGGTGGGTGGAAATCCCCGCCGCACCGGGTTGCTACAGCGAAGGCGCCACGATCAAGGAAGCCATCCGCAATGCGGGCGAGGCCCTGCACTTGTGGCTGGAAGAGGTGGACGAATCCGAATTGCCGGATATGGCCAAGGCTGAAGCGGAGCACGACTACAGCCCGGCATCCGATGAGGAGGAAGTGCGCTTGGCCGTTGTTTCCGTGGATCCGCCGGGCAAGGCGGTACAGGTGGCCATCACCATGCGTGAAGGCCTGTTGCGCCGGATTGAAAAGGCGGTAGGACCGCGCGGGCGCAGCGGTTTCCTGGCGGAGGCCGCGGAAGAGAAATTGGCGCGCGGCTAGGCCCATCACACCTTCCCCCCAACCACGGCCAGGCGCAGCCGCTCTTCTTCCTTGTCCGTCTTGGCCCGGTAGCAAATCCTGCAATGCGTTGCGCAATAGGGTTTGCCCGGCGCCATGACCTCCGCCCCGCAAAAATAAAAATCGGAATCACCAGGGTTGCCGACCGGGAATTGGCAGCCCCCCTCTTTGTTGCGCCGGCCATCCCGCGGCCCTTTGATCGGCGCGGATTTCCGCCCGCTCTTGGGCGGCAGGCCCAACCGCCGGGCCTTCCCCAAGACCATGCTGCGTGTAAATCCAGGCCCTAGCAGATCCGCAATAGCGGATGCGGTTTTGTCCATCCAGTGATGGCGCAGCAAGGCTTCCTTATCGGTTTTCCAGGCATCGCTCATGCCGGCACCTTGGATTCCGTATGCACCAGGGCGCCGGTTTCGACATTCCAGCGCAGGCCGTGCGCCGGGCATTCGACCACGCCATCGCGCACCGGCTGCCCTTTCAGACAAACACCCTTGTGCGGGCAGATCAGCCCCGGGCGGAGGCTTTTGCCCTCCACCAGCTTTTCCAGCTTCTTTTGGAATCCAACCCGGCTTCCCTCACCCGCCGGCGTGAAATACGGCCATGCCGTTTCCGGCATCTGCCGCTTGCACAAGCGCCGGCGCCAAATCACCTTCGGTTCGGGATTGGGATCCTGCCTGAACCGCTCACGCCAGTGCGCCATAAGCGGCGCGGCGGCAGCATCGGTCAGGATGGTGCGGTATTCGAATTGCGAATATCTGGCTTTTTCCTTGAACACAAAAGCCGGCAGGAACCGCAGATCCAGGTGCCAGTGATAATCCTTGAACCCTATGGCGGCATCCTCATGCTTGGGCAGCAACACCGGCCAGGGCCGCGGTTTCCAATCACGCCAAAATTGGGTAACGGTGGGCACCAGGTAATAGCGCCCGACCTCCGCCTCACCGTCGATTTCCATGATATTGGGGATAGTCATTGCCATCCCCCTTCAGATCATGCCCAGTTCGGCCATGTAGGTTTCCAACAAGGCCTCTTCTTCCTTGCGCTTGTTGGCGTCCATTTTCCGAATTTGGACGATTTTCCGGATTATCTTTGAATCGTATCCGGTGCCCTTCGCTTCGGAATAGATTTCCTTGATATCGTCGCCTAGCGCCTTCTTCTCTTCTTCCAGCCGCTCAATCCGATCGATGAAGGATTGCAGGCGGGTGTTAAGCGCCTTCTCACTCTCTTCAGTAAATTCCATGGCCTTTTCGCCCGCCGGCTTTTCGTCCGTCGCGGGTTTGGTGGCCGCGGCCTGCTTCGCAGGTGCAGCCTTTTTGGCCGCTGCCTTTTTGGCGCCGCTTTGGTCCGCGCCGTCTACATCCTCAGTTTTCTTGGAAGCCATTTCCGTTACTCCTCACTGCCAGTTGTGCGATTAGCGGGGCAGCCAACCATTGCGCCGCAAAACTGGCGGCACCGGCAGGAAGGCGATGAAAGCGGAAATCCAAGAGGCAACGCCCTTGGCGGTTTCCCCGTCCAAAAACCAGCATGCACCCGCGGTGAAGAGCGCGCCGGCCACCGTGCAGGCCAGGAAGGCCAAGACGGTTTCAGCGATGGCGCGCCCTGATAGGCCACGATCCTGCGTAAAAAGGTGCCGCCGGCTGCAATCCAAGGGCGCTTGCCCTGTCGTTGAGGATCCAGGCCGGCGGCAGTTACACAGGGAGGCACCGCCTTGGGAGAAAACAGGCGGCTTGCCGGGAAGCGCCCGGCACGCATCCACCGGGCTTCTCATCCGGCGAATTTCGGGAAATTTAATGATATCGGCTTTCATGCTGCGCCCCCTTCGATGCGCTGAAGGCGAACGATGCGAACAATGCGGGATCCGCCCGCCCTGGCACGCATGACCGGATCCGCATCCGGTGACATTTGCAAAGCGATCGCCAGCACGGCCACCGGCAGGATCAACGCCGCTGCCCAGCGCCTTTTCCGTTTGGCGACACCTTGCGCGCCAGGCGCGTGAGCAATTCCGCTGCATCCGCGATCAGATGCGCCATTGCCGTCCGCAAAAGGGTGCAGGTGCGCTTCATGGTTTCCTTGCTCCTCCGCCAAACCTTCCCGTATCGCCTTCAAGTCACTGGCCATTCGGTCCAAGCGCACTTCCAACGGTGGCCGGCTGTTCAACACCGGCGAAAACACATCCTCCAGAAAGGCCTCGCCCCACTCATCAACCATGGCCACCAGGTGCTTGAAGGCCGGCGGGTTGCCGTCCGCCCAGCTTTCCACGGTTCTTGGAGAGACATTGAAGACCCTGGCCACTTCCTTGCGGGATCCGGCACCGCGCACCCGTTGGGCAATGCGCTCACCGATCGCGGAAACGCCGGTTTCAGGATCCAGGACCAAAGTGGCCGGGATCATCCCGATGGAATTACCGTCAGGCATGGGCGACTCTCCCTTCAGGTTCGGCGCCCGTATCAGCCGTGGGAACAGGCGAATGCCCGTAATAGTCATTGGCGGTAACGAGACCACCGGTTGCCCGGTAGATGATATCCGCCGTTTCCCCGGAGGGTTTGGAGCTGCCGTTGGCTAGGCGCGACAAGGTTGCATCGGGAATGCCGGTGCGTTCCGAGAAGTGCCGCTGCGTGGTGCCGCTGAATTTGTACCAGTCTTTGAGCTTCATAAATTTGCGTATAACGGAAATTTGCGTATGGCGTCAATTTCTTTTTGCGCAAACCGCTCTGGCTTGTTCCGCGGCAACACATCATAGGAAGGCAAAGGGGACACCATGACCGCAAACACCAACGGAAGGCCCGCACCCTTGGCGGACTCGTTGCACCTTCGCGAATGGAGAGAGTCCCGCGGCTGGACGCAGGAACAGCTTGCGGAGCGGATCCACAGCGCGGTTTCCACCGTTTCCAGGATGGAACAAGGCAAACAAAACCCCTCCATGGACCGGTTGCGCGAATTGGCCAGCATCTTCGGAACGTCGGTGGCATCGCTCTTTGCGCCGCCGCCCGGCTATGAAACCGACACCCACCCAACCGATGCCGTGCCGGCTGCGCCGTCCGCGGCGGCATCGATCACGCCGGAATCCTTCCCCCGTGACGTTCCGGTATATGCGATGGAGAGCCATTCCTTTGGCGATCGGGATTTATACATTTCGGCCAAATCCGTTGGCCTAGTGCGCCGCCCGCCGGCATTGGATGGCGTGGCCGGCGCCTTCGCCATCTATGTGGAAGGCGACCGCATGGCGCCGGAGCACAACCCGGGCGACCTGCGCTTCATCCACCCGCACCGCGCGGCTAGGCCTGGCGATAGCGCCTTGGTGGAGCTGCACCCGGAAGACGGCCAGCGGCCCAAGGTGGCGCTTGGCCGTGTGCTGCGCCGCGACCACTCCGCCATCACCTTGTGCCTTCACAACCCGTCGCAGGAATTGTATTTTCCGGGTGAACAGGTTGCCAAGGTTTACAAGATACTGACAGACAACGACCTTTTTGGCGTCTAGCCCGCCCTAATCCCGCCCAATTCGTGCCCTACATTTCACGCAGTCTTGAGGCACATGCCCGGATTGCGGGATTTTTACCACCTTGACCGGTAATCATTTGGTGTGATTCCCTCAAAAAACGGTGGCGGGGCAGCGATAGGACGCACTCGCCGCCTCAGCCGGGAATGAGCCTCCCGACCGACCCTTAATCCGCGCCCTGGACTCAGGGACCGCCAAGGGGATGTATTGCCAATGGGAGGCGACATGAAAGACCTAGGTTTTCCGGGCGAAACCGCCCGCCACGGTTTATCCACCACAGGTGAGAAACAGCACCAAGCTGTATTGTATTCATTTCCGGCTGTTACCGTGCAAATCGCACCCGCGAAGGCGGAGGCGGAACGCAGTGCATTTTGCAACCTGACGGGCGAATTTTATACCTGCACCACCGCCCGCCTGGCACCCGCCCTGCGCAAAGGCCAGCTTTTCACCCTTGGCCCACGGGGCGCATGGCCGGATGATTTGGCCGCCATCTTCCTGAAGGATGGCCGGATAATGCTTGGCCACCACGCCGGATCCGATGCGGATGCCCTCTACATCACCGAATCAATGGGCCGCCGGCGCCGGGGCATCCGCCTGGATTCGATCACCCGGACCGCCCCGGTGTATTCCGTGACGGAAATTTTCCGCTAGAATTTCCATATTGCGCAAATTTTTAACCGCTGTTAGTTTCCGTTTCGCGCAAAGTCCGCTGCATCGCCAACGGCACTGCCTTAACGAAGGAGCTACAGCCAATGTATTTGCACCCGAATGTTTACGACCAAGGCCTTGCCTGGCTCGTCGCCAATGCCGCCCGCATCGATATCTGTTCCGCGGAGCCGGCCACCTACGCCAAGGCCACGACCGATGCCGACCTGTCCCTTGGCAATGAAACCGGCATTACGGTTGGCGCCCCCGCCACGGACGGCGGCAATGGCCGCAAAGTCACCGTGCCCGCGGTTGCGGCAGGCGACGTAACAGAAACCGGCACGGCCAGCCATTGGGCCATCACCGATGGTGCCGGAATCCTGATCGCAACCGGCCCCCTTGCCGCCGGCCAGGTGGTCACGGACGGCAACACATGGTCCATGGCGGCATTCGATATCACCATGCCCGGACTGGCCTAATCAACCTTCAACGCTGAAAGGAACAAAGGAATGTCCCCACTCGTCACCGCCCGCGTAAACCGCCTTGCATCCGCGCTGTTGCAGGAACGGGAAGGCGTCGCCAACGCGGCAAGTAAACTCGTTTCGGACATGACGACCCGCCGGAACAACCTCGCGGCCCATCGCGCCACGGTCCAGGCCGATTTGGAATTCGACGCCGCGACAAAGACCGCCCTTGAAGCCGATATCGACGCTATCGAAGCGGAACTTTCGGCCAAGATCGATGAAGTTTATACGGCTCTGACCGGGGCGTGACATGGCCATTCTGGATGACCTTGGCCTGTCGGTAGAATTGGCGGTATCACTAACCCGCCATCTTCGCGCCGCCTATACCGGCCCGACCGTACGCCTGGAAGACAGCAGCGGAACGCCGCAACAAGCCGACTTCTACCCGGACGGCGCCGGCGGGATTGCCCAAGGGTCCGCCGTCGGCGATGCCCCCGCCGTCTGGGGTACGCCGCCCTTCAAGGTCGTCACGATTTACGATCAGTCTGGAAATGGGGTTGATTTTGATACCGTCGTCAACGCGGGGGTTCTTGTTGACACCGTAGATCCCGGCGGACGCTGGGGCGCGACAGGCTTGCAAATCCAAACTTCCTCCCTTGTCACCTTGCGCGCGGTCCTGGGCGAAAGTCTGCTTTGGTCCGTCGCCGTGCATGACGATATCGACGCGGCAAGTGGTGGGGGCTCTCAGGGCGTCTTGTTCGGCTCTCAAGCGCCAACCTTGCACGGCATGCAATATACTTGGTGGGACACTACCGCCGGGGCTGTCGCATCAAAAATGCGGGTCGTCGGCAGATCGGATAACGGCTTTGATATTGCCGGGTCAGACCTGATCGAAAAAAGCCAGTCGGCATGTTGGCAAATGCTGAAACCAACCGCCGGAACGGCAGTTGTTTCGAATCTGACCACGGACGATATGGAGATTTACACCGAAGACGCCCTGGACGGCACGCGCGCAGCAAGTCAGTGGGACATTCGGGACTGGGCATACACGATCAACCTGCCCCTGGGTGATGCCGACACGGATATCCTTTTCTTCGAAGGCGTAATCCTCAGCAGCACCAGCGATATTTCCGACGCCGACCGTTCCGCCCTGGCGCAAGACCAGATGGCGTATTATGAAACGCGCGATTATGTACCCGGCGAGGCCGGGCTGGTCGCAACGCCGGTCACTGCCGAAGCGGCAACGATTGGCACGCCGGGCCTTGGGCAGTCCCATGAAATCGATGCCGACCCGCTATCCGCCAGCGCCACCACGATCAGCACGCCCGCGATCGGCCAGGCGCACGCCCTCGCCACCGGCGGCATTGCCACACAAGCGGCCACCATCGGCACGCCCGCCATCGGCCAGGCGCATGCCTTCACCACCGCTGGCATTGCCGCCCAAGCGGCCACCATCGGCAGCCCGGCAATCGGGCAGCATCACAGCTTCACAAACGGCGGACTGTCCGCGGCCAATGCGGCACTGGATGAGCCGTCACTGATTTCTTTGGGTGAGATGGAAACGGTGGGGGCAACGGTCACGGTTACCGACCTTGGCGTCGCCCCGGTCATTGTAGGGGGCATCACTGCCCCCGCCATTGTGGGCGGCATCACCGCCCCCGCGATCATCGCCGCATAGGAGGAGCGAAGCATGTATGGAGAAACCGCGCGGGTGGATTGGACCCGGCACCGGGGCGATACGTGGGCGCCGGAATTTGCCCTGCAATCCAGCGCCGGCGTTGCCCGCGACATTACCGGCAATGCCTACAAGCTCACCGTGAACAAGCACCGTGAGCCCAGTTCCACAACGCACCAGGTGCTCCAGCTTACCGGCCAGATCACGAACGCCGCCGGCGGTTTGGTGCGGTTCAACGTGGGTGTGCTGGAGGCCGATACCCCGCCGGGCCTCTACTTCTATGACGTGGAGGAAACCACGGGCGAAGGCCTCAAGCGCACCATTGCCAAGGGCACTTGGCAGGTTTTGCAGGACATTACCAAATAGAAGGAGTCCACCATGGACAAGATCACATGCAATGGCGCTTACGCCATCGGTACCGCTTGCGGAAAGTGCGAACGCTGCGCCGACCGACGCGGCCTCATGTTTGCTGAACGCCAGGGCGGACGGGCACCCAACCTGCCCGACCTGAAGGCCTTGCGCGATCACCTCCAGACAATGGAGGCCAACACCCACCACGCGGAGACCCTTTCTTGGGCCATCCAGCAAATCGAAAGCGCCCGCGCGGACGCTTAGCGCATGAACGAACCGGAAAAACAGTGCCTCACGGCACTTGAAGACCTAACGATCAGCGACGGTGAATACTGCATACCGTTCCAACCCATCATGGACGCCACCGGCCTGGACCGGAAAGCCGTCCGCACCGCGGTGCGAAAACTGGCAGCCGATGGCCTGGCCAAATTCTACCGCGCCTTGGTGGATGAAGAGGGAAACTTTGCCGGCGCCGGCTACTGCATAACGCAACAGGGCCGCACCGTCTTTGCAGAACTCACCGCGACCGAAATGGAGAAATCCCCATGTATCTGACATTTAGCCAACTCCGGCAGGCCAACGTGACGCGCTGCAATCGGTGGCACACAAAGGCCGGCATTGAGGAGTGGACCCTATCGGATTGGGCCGTGGCCATGGCCGGTGAAGCCGGCGAAGTCTGCGACGTGATCAAAAAATTGAACCGCGACCGTGATGGCACGGTGGGCAACAAGCGCACCCGCGCGGAGCTGCTGGGAGACCTCGCCAACGAAATCGCGGATACCGCCATATATTTGGACCTCTTGGCGGCACGCGCCGGCGTCGACCTTGCCGCCGCGATCGCCTCCAAATTCAATGAGGTTTCGGAGCGCAACGGATTCCCCGATCGCCTTCCGCTGCCGGGCGCCACGGACCAAGCCGGCCACATGATCACCGCCCTGGACGATAGCCGGGAAGACGACCGCGGCTGGAACCTGGAAGGATCCGGGAACGTGAGCGCCACCTATTTTGCCAACGCCGTGCAGGTGTATTGCTGCGCCCAAAACCGCGCCGTTTCGATCGATGAAGCGGCCAACGTCTTCAACGTCACGCCGGCGATCATCCGCCAGGCGGTGGAGCAACACTACTTCATGTTTGAGGAACCGGACGGGACCATTGGCCACGAAGGCGAATAACTCCGCAGCGCCCACCGGAAGGGAACACATGCCCCAATCACCCTACAAGCCGACTGAATCGCAAATGCCAACCGGCCAGGTGATTGACCTTGCCGCGCCGGATCCGGAGCGCATCGACCTCTTGGGCCTTATCGAAATGATCAGCAAGCAAGTGCGGTGGGGCGGTGCAACGCCAAACACCGCCTATTCCATCGGGCAGCACTGCGTGAACGGCGCCACCATTTGGGCATCCTCACTGCCGCCGCGGCTGCGCATGCTCATTCTGTTGCACGACCTCCACGAATTTTGCGGAGACATTACCGACCCGGTGCAGAACGCCGCCGGCATCCGGCAACAATGGCGTACATTTACCGATCGGATCGATGCCGCGATTTATCAGGCCGTAGGTATCGACCCGCCCACGCCGGAGGAACAGGCGATCATCGCGCAAATTGATAAGGCCCTGGCGCATTTGGAGTTTAACGACCTCATGCACCCCGACCTTGAACCACTGGTGCCCATCGACCAGCTTCCGCCGCGTTCGCGGATCCTGAAGGCGCACCACTGGCCAACCGTGCAAGCCATGTATCTCAACCTCTTCCGGCAATTGGCCAGGGATTTAAACCTGCGTGGCCGTGCCACCTCTCAGCTATTGGACGGGTTTTGACGGAACAAGCGCCATGACTTCCACCGAAAACATTGCAGAATCCACCCTGGCGGTGCTGGCCGATATCCGGGCCTCGCTGCAGTCACAGGCCGCGGACGGGCGGCTATGGTCGCTGGAGGATTTGGCTTGGTACTTCAACGCATCAAAGGATCAGGTGCGGAAAAAAGTGGTAACGGCCAAGGGCTTTCCGAATCCGGTGAAGCTGCCCACCACCGACAATGGAGGCCACCCGCGGTGGGTGCCCCGTGAGGTGAAGGCTTGGGCGGAGCGGCAACGCTAGTCCAGTTCGCCCGCAATTTCCGTGGCGGTTGGGTTGTAATAGATCAGCGCGGAGTTCACGTCACGCCAGCCCAGCATCCGCACGAAATCCCAAATCTTCAGCTTCTTTGCGATTCGGGTGCAGGCCTCATGCCGGGTATCATGAAAGCGCAAATTCTCAATGCCGGCATCGATCACTGCCCGGTGGAACAGCACGCCGGCATATTCCTTGGTGACGTTGAAAAGCCGGCCCTCTTTGCGATCGCGCACCAGGTACTTGAACAGATCCACCGCCCGCCGGCTCAGCGATACATCCCGCGGATCACCGTTCTTTGTCTCATCCAGGTGGACATAGCGAAGATCCAGAAACACCTCCCCAACGTCCAGGTTCCACAATTCGCCCATGCGCATGCCGGTTTCCAGGGCCAACAGGAAGCCTATGGCCACCTCTTGCGGCTTTCCCGCCGGCGGTGCCTCCGCATGCCCCAAGGCCTCTAGAATCGTCTTCTCCTCGCCTTCCGATATGCGCCGGTTGCGCGGGCGCTTCTTTTTGGGCCGTTCCACCGCGGCCACCGGATTTGCCGTTGCCCACCGCCACCGCTTTACGGCCACCTTGAAAACGGACGATATCAACTCCAGTTCGCGGCGGACTGAAGGCCCGGAAATAGTCTGCCGATCGATCCACGCGGCAATATCATCGGTGGTGATCGTTTCGATGGTTCGGGCCGCGATCGTGTCGCGCTTCAGCTTCTCCAGCCGCACGACCTCCCAGCGCTCACCTTTCTTGGTGGGCGATATCTCCTCCGCGTATCGCTCAAAGGCCTGCGCCAGGGTCTTACCCTGCACGATCGGCTGCCCGTTATCCCTTCCCCATTCTATTTCTTTTTCGGCAGCCCAGCGCTGCGCCTCTACTTTGGTGGGGAACGTCTTGGATTTGTTGCGGCCTCCAAAGCGCACCTGCGCCAGCCACGGCTTAGTTTTTCGATCGATTTTGGAGATAGTGGCCATGCGGACTGTTCACAAAATGCTCACACGATTTGGACGAAAAGACCCGGAAAACACCGGATAGACCCAAATCAAGCACGCGGCAAAGCCGCTGTAAACCGCGGAAAACCGCGAACGCCCGTAAATGCCTGAAAATCAAATAGAGAAGGTGGTGCGGTCGAGAAGACTCGAACTTCCACTCCGGTTAAGGAACAGCGACCTCAACGCTGCGCGTCTACCAATTCCGCCACGACCGCACGGGGCTTCTTAAGTGAGACCCGGCATGTAGCAAAAGCCCCCCCGCCAATCAAGCCCAGCTTTCGCGCGCCGGGCAGGATTCTTTGCGTCTCGGATCAAGGATTTGTGCGGCACCGTCCGCCCGGTTGCGCCGCCGCGGTTTTGGCGGTTTAAGAAAGGGCATGAACCTGACGGGCCGCATGATGACGACTTCCGCCTTGGAACCACACGATCCGACCGCCGAAACCGAGCGTGCCGCGCCGGAATGGCGGCAATCCGCAGGTCCGGTGCCGTATCCCGAGGCGGTGGCGGAAATGGAGGCCCGCGCGGCGGCGATCCGCGACGAAGGCGCGCGGGAACTCGTCTGGCTGCTCGAACATCCGCCGCTCTATACCGCCGGGACCAGCGCCAAGGACGGCGACCTGCTCTCCCCGTCCCAATTCCCGGTCTATCAAACCGGCCGCGGCGGCCAATACACCTATCACGGTCCGGGACAACGGATCGGCTACGTCATGCTGGATTTGAAGGCGCGCGGTCCGGACGTTCGCAAATTCGTCTGGAATCTGGAGGAATGGGTGATCCGGGCGCTGGCCAGTTTCAACGTCAAGGGCGAACGCCGCGACGGCCGCGTCGGAATCTGGGTCGACCGCGGGGCCGGCAGGGAAGACAAGATCGCCGCCATCGGCGTCCGGGTCCGCAAATGGGTCACGTTTCACGGCATTTCCATCAATGTCGAACCCGACCTCTCCCATTTCGGGGGTATCGTTCCCTGCGGCATCGGAGATCCGCAATTCGGCGTCACCTCCCTGGTGGATCTGGGCCTTCCGGTCACGATGGAAGACCTGGACGTCGCGCTGATGAAAAGTTTCGGCGAGGTGTTCGGCACACCATAAGCCGAATTCATTTCTTGGGTATAATTGAGTATTTTTTGTACCTATTTTTGTGATCAAGAAGGATCTGGATGCGATGCTGACGATTTGGGGACGGGCCAATTCCTTCAATGTTCAGAAGGTGATGTGGCTGGTCGGCGAGTTGGAATTGCCGCATTTGCATGTCGAAGCGGGCGGCACCCATGGCGGGCTGGACGAGCCCGAATTCCTGGCCATGAACCCGCATGGGAAGATTCCCGTCATCAAGGACGGCGAGATCGCGGTTTGGGAATCGCACGCCATCCTGCGTTATCTGGCGGCGTCCTATGAACGCCCCCTCTTCTGGCCCATCGCGCCGGCGGACCGGGCCCGGATCGATGCCTGGATGGACTGGGCCCATACGGCGTTGCAGCCCGACTTCCTGAACGGCGTGTTCTGGGGCTACTTCCGCACCCCGGCGCCGAAACGCGACATGGCGCGCGTGGAAGCCGCACTAGCGCGCTGTACCCAGCATTTCACGCTGCTGGACGGGATGTTCGAGGACGGCCGGCACTTCCTGCTGGGAGATCATCCGACGCTCGCCGATATCGTCATCGGCACGCATCTGTACCGCTATTTCGAAATGGGACTGGACCGGCCGGCCCTACCGGCGCTTGAGGCTTACTATCAGCGCCTCCAGCACCGGCCGGCCTATCAGCATGGGGTGATGATTCCCTTCGACGGGCTTTACGGCCGCCTGGACTTCTGACCCGCTGGCAAAATCAATCGCGGATGACGAAGCCTTGCCCGTCGGGCGGATCCGCCGGCGCTTCGGCGATACCGTCGACATGGGCGAGCGGCGGGCCGGACCGGCAGCGCCCGATCATGTCGCGGACGACCGCCTCGGGCCCGGAAAACAAGGCTTCGACCGACCCGTCCCTCAAATTCCGCACCCAGCCATCGAGGCCGAGGGCGGTTGCTTCCTTCTCCGTCCAGGCACGGAACCAGACGCCCTGCACCCGGCCCGTTATGACGCAACGGATCGCGATATCGGTCATGCGCCCGCCCCTGCCCGTACGTGATGCTTTTCCATGAAGACGCTCAATGGATCAGGTGCATACGCGCCGAACGGCCCGGTCTCGACAAAGCCCGCCTTGCGGTAGAGGCCGAGCGCTTCCGGCTGGCTGATCCCGGTTTCCAGACGCAGGACGGTGACACCCTTTTCCGCGGCTTTTTCTTCGATCGCCTGCAACAGCTTCCTACCGAGTTTCCGGCCGCGCGCCGCGTCGGCAACGAACAGGCGCTTCACTTCGGCATAGCCCGCCTTCTCGATGAAGGCCGCCGTGCCCACGACCGCCCCGTCCAGGCGCGCCACCAGGAAGGTGGCCGACGGGTCCAGCAACGCGTCCAAGGCCGCGCCGTGATTGCTTTCGGCCGGATAGAGGGACGCGGCATAGGCGTCGCCGGCTTCCAGCAACGCGACGACCGCCGGTTGGGCCGGGTTTTCCTCTGCGATGGAAACGCTGCCGGCCATGGCGTTGGGCCTATTCGAATTCGATGATTTTCTGGTCGACCGCCAAGCTGTCGCCGGCCGCGGCATGCAGGGCCGCGACGACCCCGTCGCTGACCGCGCGCATGACGTTTTCCATCTTCATCGCTTCGACGACGGCCAGTTCCTCGCCCGCTTTCACGGTTTGCCCTTCCTCCACCGAAACGCGGACCAGCAGGCCCGGCATCGGCGACAGCAGGAATTTGGACATGTCGGGCGGCGGCTTGTAGGGCATCAGGCGCTGCAGGGCCGCCAACCGGGATTCCACGACACGGACAAGCGCCCGCGTTCCGGTATGGGACAGGACATAGCCGGAATGGGTGACGTCGATCTGTACGATCGCGACGCGCCCCCCCACCGTTGCTTCGAACAGCGGCATGCCCGGCGTCCAATCCGACTTGATCTCCATGGTTTCGCCATCGTCGAAACGGACGATATCGACCCCTTTTCCGATTTCCACCGTCAGGGAGATTTCGGACGGGTCCTCGTCGCCGATGAAGACGCTATAGGCCATGCTGCCGCCGCGCGCCGCCTTGTCGCGGTTGACCGAGCAGAATTCGATGATGGCGCCAGCCGCCGCGAGCAGCTTGGGATCCGTCGGCAGCATATGTTCAGGCGTCAGCCCGTCGGGATATTCCTCGGCAATGAAGTTCGTGGTCATCTGCCCTTCGCGGAAGCGCGGATGCGCAACCAGATGCGACAGGAAAGCCAGGTTGTGATTCAAGCCGCGGACGTAATAGTCGTCCAGTGCTTCCCGCATCGTGTCGATGGCGGCGTTCCGGTCTTCCCCATAGGTGATCAGCTTGGCGATCATCGGGTCGTAGAACATCGATATCTCGGCCCCTTCGCGCACGCCGGTATCGACGCGTACGCGGCCGTCCCGCTCCCGCGGCGGGCTGTAGCGGACGAGGCGGCCGGTCGACGGCAGGAAGCCGCGTTCCGGGTCTTCCGCGTAGAAGCGCGCTTCCAAGGCCCAGCCGGTCAGCTTCACGTCCTCCTGGGTCAACGGCAGTTTCTCGCCGGCCGCGACACGCAGCATCAGTTCGACCAGGTCCAGCCCGGTCACGAGTTCCGTCACCGGGTGTTCGACCTGCAGGCGGGTGTTCATCTCAAGGAAATAGAAGTTGCGGTCCTTGTCGACGATGAATTCGACCGTCCCGGCTGAGCAGTAATCGACTTCCTTGGCGAGCGCGACGGCCTGCTCGCCCATCGCCTTGCGGGTCGCCTCGTCCAGGAAGGGCGACGGCGCCTCTTCCAAGACCTTCTGGTGCCGGCGCTGGATGGAGCATTCGCGCTCACCCAGATAGATGACATTGCCGTGCTTGTCGCCCAGGACCTGGATTTCGATGTGGCGCGGTTCCTGGATGAACTTTTCGACGAAGACGCGGTCGTCGCCGAAGGAAGACCGGCCTTCGTTCATGGCGGAAATCAGGCCCTTGCGGGCTTCGTCGTCGTTCCAGGCAAGCCGCATGCCCTTTCCGCCGCCCCCGGCGGAGGCCTTCAACATCACAGGATAACCGATCCCGTTCGCGATTCTGACCGCTTCTTCCGGATCGGTGATGGCTTCCAGATGACCGGGAACAGTGCTGACGCCGGCCCCCTGCGCCAATTTCTTGGATTCGATCTTGTCGCCCATCGCCTTGATGGCGCCGATCGGCGGCCCGATGAAGGCGATGCCCGCATCGTCGAGGGCCTTGGCGAAAGCGGCGTTTTCGGACAGGAACCCATAGCCCGGATGGACCGCTTCCGCGCCCGTCTGCTTGCAGGCCGCCACGATCTTGTCGATGACCAGATAGCTTTCCGAACTGGCCGCGGGGCCTACGGCGACCGCTTCGTCGGCCATTTCCACATGCAGCGCGTCCGCGTCCGCATCGGAATAGACCGCGACAGTCTTGATTCCCATGGCTTTGGCGGACTTGATGACACGGCAGGCGATCTCACCACGGTTGGCGATCAAGATCTTGGAAAACATAGGCTCTCCCCGTCGAATATATGGCACTTCGGTAAGCCATTAGGCCGGTCTTATCAAGCGTCTGGACCCGCCGACAAGGGCGCGGCGATCATGCTTTCGAAGCAATGACATTCAAGCTGACGGGAACCTCGCCCACGGTCAGGCGGCTGGTATCGTCAAAGAGGTCGAAACGCTCGACGCGCTGCACTTCCTGGAACCCGGCATTGCCCAGGAATCCCGCCAGCAGATCGGGCGTAAACCCGGCCTTGTGGTAGTCCCACGCGTCGGCTTGGCCCCCGAACAGCATCCGCATCAGTTGATACTGGACTTGAACCGTCGCCGCGTCATGCACCATCAGCCGACAGATCGCCGCCATGTCCGGCACGGCCAGCATCAATCGACCGCCCGGCACGAGAATTCGGTGGCATTCCTTCAAGGCGGGCAGAACTTCTTCGGAATAGGCGAGGTGCTCCAGTACATGGCTGGCATAGATCTCGGCCACGCTCTGATCCGTGAAACGTGACAGATCACGGAAATCGCCGACGATATCCACATTCGGGCCCGGCTGGGCGTTCAGGAGGGTCCAGCCCTCCTTCGCTTCCTTGCCGCCGATATGCAGGCGGACTGGCGCGTCGGCCATGTCCGCCCCCTATCCGCCTAAAGCGGGATATTGCCGTGCTTCTTCCACGGATTTTCCAGCTTCTTGTTCCGCAACAGGCGAAGGCTCCCGGCGATCCGTTTGCGCGTATTGTGCGGCATGATCACGTCGTCCAGGAAGCCGAGGGAACCGGCCACGAACGGGTTCGCGAATTTCTCGCGGTATTCCTGTTCGCGTTCGGCCAGCTTGCCGGGATCGTCCTTGTCGGCCCGGAAGATGATCTCCACCGCGCCTTTCGGCCCCATGACCGCGATTTCGGCGGTCGGCCAGGCATAGTTCACGTCCCCGCGCAGATGCTTTGAGGCCATGACGTCGTAAGCCCCGCCATAGGCCTTGCGGGTGATGACGGTCACCTTCGGCACGGTCGCCTCCGCATAGGCGTAGAGAAGCTTCGCGCCGTGCTTGATGATCCCGCCGTATTCCTGCGCCGTCCCCGGCAGGAAGCCCGGCACGTCGACGAAGGTGACGATTGGGATGTTGAAGGCGTCGCAGAACCGCACGAAACGCCCGGCCTTGATCGCGGACGCGATATCAAGGCAGCCGGCCAGGACCATCGGTTGGTTCGCGACGATGCCGACGGGATGGCCTTCGAACCGGCCGAAACCGGTGATGATATTGCCGGCATAGTTCGGCTGGGTTTCGAAGAACTCGCCTTCATCCACCACTTTATGGATGAGTTCCTTCATGTCGTAGGGTTTGTTCGGGTTCGGCGGCACCAGATTGTCGAGCGAGGGTTCGGCGCGGTCCCACGGGTCTTCCGTCGCCAGAACCGGCGGCTTTTCCCGGTTGCTCGACGGCAGGAACCCCAGGAAACGGCGCAATTGGCGCATCGCTTCCATATCGTTCTCGAAGGCCTTGTCGGCGACGCCGGACTTGGTCGTATGCGTGATCGCCCCGCCCAGTTCCTCGGCCGTGACGACTTCGTTCGTGACCGTCTTCACGACATCCGGCCCGGTCACGAACATGTAGGAGGAATCCTGCACCATGAAGATGAAATCGGTCATCGAGGGCGAATAGACCGCCCCGCCCGCGCAGGGGCCCATGATGGTGGAAATCTGCGGGATGACGCCGCTTGCCATCACATTGCGCTGGAACACGTCGGCATAGCCCGCCAGCGAGGCGACGCCTTCCTGAATGCGCGCGCCGCCGGAATCGTTGAGGCCGATGACCGGGGCGCCGACCTTCATGGCCTGGTCCATTATCTTGCAGATCTTGCGCGCATGCGCCGCCGAGAGAGAGCCCCCGAAAACCGTGAAATCCTGGGAAAAGATGAAGACCGGGCGGCCGTTGACCAGACCATGACCGGTCACCACCCCATCGCCGGGGATCTTCTGGTCCTGCATCCCGAAGTCGTTGGAATCGTGTTCGACGAACATGTCGTATTCTTCGAACGAGCCTTCATCGACCAGGGCCTCGATACGCTCGCGCGCGGTCAGCTTGCCCTTGGCGTGCTGCGAGTCGATCCGCTTTTCCCCGCCGCCAATGCGGGCACGGGCCCGTTTCTCTTCGAGTTGCCGGATGATGTGCTGCATTCACGCGCTCCCCTCAACGCCCCAGAAAAGGCCCCGGAACGGACCCCAATCTCGATCAGGATTTTCTGATTGATTACAGCAGGGTGCCTTGCTTTACCAGACCCGAAAGCCTTCTAGGCCGCGGTTAGGAGGGAAATCAAACGGTGCGCGGAACGCACCTCCTCCCGCAGGCGGATGCGGCGGGCTTCGGCCTCCTCGTCCCGGCCCCAAAGGGCGGCCTGATGCTCCTCATCCAGAAGGGAAAGCTCGAAGGCCTCGTCCGGCGTCTTGAAACCGTCGAACACGCTGAACCCCAGGATCAGCGACCCCATGGCGGTCGTCATCGTGTGCAGGGCGGTCAGCTGGAAACTGTCGAGCCGGCCGACTTCCCGCGCGACCAGCATCAGTGTGGTGTTCGGCTGCGCCACGGGCATGATGCCGCCTGTCACCGTGAAGGAGCCGCCGAAGCGCTTCTCGGCCCAGTCGAGCATCGGCGCCCAGGCGGATTCCTGTTTGACGGTAAGGTCCGGCTGCCGGTCGGCGCGATAGCACAGAAGGTCAGACGCCGCGAAGGAGGCGATTTCCGCCGCCACCGCTTCGCGCTGCGGTTCGACGCGATCGATCGCCGTGGAAACATAGGTCATCAGCGGCATGGCCGCCGGCTGGATCTTCTCCGCCTGGGCCTCCCACTCCGCCGCGACGGCCTCCGCCAGTGCTTTTCCGGACAACAGGAGATCCGCCTTGGCCGGGGATTTTACGGGCCGCCCGTCCAAAACGACCTGATACAACCCGTTGGACCCGGCGGCAGGCTCGGCCGCCGCTTTCTTGTAAAACCGTTTCATGACGAAAGATCGAACCACCTGGACAATGTTGATCGGACAGATTTTCGGTTGAGACTAGTTGCCGAACAATCCTTTCAGCCCCTTCTGCAACGCGCCTTTCAGCGCGTCCTCCGGCGAGGCCGGCTGGGCAGGCTGTTGCTCGACCGGTTGAACCGGCGCGGCCGACGGCGTCGCCGGCTGAACCCCGCCGCTGCTTGAAGCGCCGCCGGTTTTCAGATTCGCGCAGGGATGGTCTTCCGAGAGGCCCTGCGCGAGCAATCCGCCGATGGCGGGCGCCACACCGCCGGTCAACAGGCCGAGGCCGACACCCAACGCCGCCTTCCCGGCCTGGATGCCATAAGAGGGCGACGCAAAGGTCCCACCGACATGAACCGGAAGACCGATCTGGACCGTGCCTGCGATACTGCCTTGCGGGGTGACATCCAGGTCCAATGTCTCCTCGCCCAAGTTGATGTCGCCATCCACCGTGACGGTCGAGATTTCGGTTTCCAGAATGCCGGTCTTGGTATCCGCGATGCCGCCCTTGATGGCGTAGTCGGCAAACAGGCATTCGACGACGACGTTTTCCTTGTTGGCGAAGAGGATTTCGGTCACCAGCGTGGCGCCCTTGCCTAATTCGCGGTTCATCGCGGCCTTGTTCATCTTGCCATTCACGACGAGCAGTTTCGCACTGCCCCCCAGAGTGCTGGCAAAGGCCCGTGGGGTGTCCCCCAGGGCGGCAAGGGAGGCGCTCATGGTCAACGGCCCATTGATGACACCATTGATGCCGACCAGCTGCATGATACCGCCGATATCAAGGTTCGACCCGTCCAACTTGAAGCCGAGTTCGGGAATCTCCTTCGAGGCATTCAGGCGAAATTCGGCTTCCACGGTCCCGCCGGCCGTGTTGGCCTTGAACGGATTGACCTGCAAATCGCCGTTCTTCAAGGAAATGCCGACATCCGCATTGGTTAGCTCGCTTATGACGAGGGTCAACCGGGCGACCTTGACCGAGATATCCGCATCGACGGACTTCATGACCTCGAGAGGCAGAGGATCGTTCGGAATGACCCGGCCATCGCTGGGCTGCGTCGGTTGCGCCGTGGCGCCGCCGCCGGCCGCGCCGCCGGCCGAACTGCCGCCGCCGCTCTTGCCCTGCTGCTGGAACACCGACAGGTCCAACAGGTTCGATGTCAGATTGACGCTGATATAGGGCTTC
>Ga0209692_10000894_pt1 | contig 50446 bp, 45 predicted proteins | sample tdDd472_FD_187129 | JGI IMG/M metagenome (GOLD analysis project Ga0209692, IMG submission 187129) | Marine sediment microbial communities from the Atlantic coast under amendment with organic carbon and nitrate - tdDd47.2 (SPAdes)... | ecosystem: Environmental > Aquatic > Marine > Coastal >... | reverse complement strand
TTATACAAAAAATCAGATTCTTGATGACTTTAAGAAGGTGCACCATCATGAAATTTCCTCTATGTGTGTTTTTTTCAGCAGTGGCATTACTCCCTCATTGAGAGTAAAATGCCACCTCGACCTTTTCAGTAAAATCATTTTAAAATGTAAAATTGACAGTCTCTTTTCCGATGCAGAGTATAAGAAAAAACCCAATGTATTTCTACCTGTTGATTTTAACTTTATGTGCAACAGGTGGTTTGCAGGCATGGCGTACGCTCTTTGATAATTTTGCGGTCCATGTTATCGGTCTAGACGGTAACCACATTGGAATAATTCAATCTATCAGAGAGGTTCCTGGCTTTCTTGCACTCCTCGTTGTCTATGCCCTGCTGTTCATCAAAGAACACAGACTAGCCTCTCTGGCGGTGCTGATATTAGGAATAGGAGTAGCACTGACAGGTTTGTTCCCTTCATTTTATGGTCTTATTTTTACGACCTTGATGATGAGTTTCGGTTTCCATTATTTTGAAACAGTTAACCAATCACTCACCCTGCAATATTTTCCAAAAGAAATAGCCCCACTAGTGTTTGGCAGACTGCGTAGTCTGGCTTCAGCCTGCAATATAGCTGTCGGTGTTTTTTTTCTAATCTTCTCCCCTTATCTCAGTTTTGTAAGCCTGTACCTCAGTTTTGGGCTTGTTATTATTCTGACAGCTCTCTGGCTATCAACCACTAATCCGACAAGAGTCGATCTGCCTGTCCAAAGGAAAGAAATGGTCGTCAGAAAGGAATACTGGCTCTTCTATATTCTCACATTTCTGGCTGGAGCAAGAAGACAGATTTTCATAGCTTTTGCAGTTTTTCTCCTGGTAAAAAAATTCAACTTCAGTGTCCAGGAGATTGCCGGACTTTTTCTGCTCAACAATTTTGTTAATTATTTTCTCAGTCCTTACATAGGGAGATGCATTGTACAATTTGGCGAAAGAAAAGTCCTTTCTACTGAATATGCCGCTCTTATTATAATCTTCTGCGGCTATGCCCTTGTTGAAGACAAATATATAGCTGGCTTACTCTATATTCTTGATCACATTTTTTTTAATTTTGCCATTGCCATAAAGACATTTTTCCAGAAAATTGCTGATCCTGCTGATATTGCGCCGAGTATGGCTGTGGGATTTACCATTAATCATGTCGCGGCTGTATTTCTTCCTGCTTTAGGCGGACTGCTCTGGTTAATTGACTATCGTATTCCGTTTGTTGGTGGAGCTCTTTTCAGTTTGCTATCGCTGATTGCTGTACAGTTCATCCCTGGCCAACTACAGAAAAAATAATAGTAGTTTTGTTTTCAACAAACACGACAACAGACTATTGCGATATAAACTGTCTGCTTTACTATGTTTTGATATAGGAAAAAAGTTATCGATGCAATTGGAGACATGAGGAACAATTTGAAATCTAATATAATTTTAATCGGAATGCCCGGTTCAGGGAAAAGCACTGTTGGAGTGATTTTGGCAAAAATGATTGCGAAAAGATTCCTTGATACAGATATTTTGCTCCAGAACATTGAGAAAAGAAGCTTACAGGACATCGTTGACAATGACGGTCATATGGCTCTTCGTGGAGTTGAACAAAAGGTGCTCCTCGGTATCCAATGCAGCAATCATATCATTGCTACTGGCGGCAGCGCTGCCTACAGTGAGCCAGCGATGATGCATCTTAAAGAAAACGGAGTTATCGTTTTTCTCCATGCAGATCTTACAGCCTTGAACCAACGAATCCACAACTACGAAACAAGAGGATTAGCCAAAAGACCGGATCAAAGTTTTCAGGATCTTTTCGAAGAACGACTGGCTCTGTATGAAAAATATGCTGACATAACCATACGAAGCTCTAATTTAACCCAAGACCAGGTTTGTGATGCGATTGTAAACGAACTAATCGAAATACAATTCAGAGAATTATAAAAACAATGAAAGAATTGGAATCATCTAGTCTGCACCTTTCACGTCTATCCCGAGAATTGAAGACAATCCGGGCTATGGTGAAAATCTATTGCTGCAAGCATCATCTCAGTCCGGTAGCTGGTGTTTGTAAAGATTGTTCCCTGTTCTTAAAATATGCAGAACAGAGGCTTTCGCATTGTCCATTTGGGGAACAGAAGCCTACGTGTGGTAAATGTACGATTCACTGTTATAAAAATGTTATGCAGGACAAAGCTAAAATAATAATGCGATATTCCGGTCCCAGAATACTATGGCATCACCCTATAATGGCGTTTTTTCATCTTCTTGATGGTAGACGAGAGGTTCCTGACCTCCAATCCTGTCGAAAAGACAAAAAAGCTCACCAATTAAAATAACTGCAGGATATGAACATAATGAAAACGATGCTTACTGGAAGTTCAGGCTTGGTTGGCAGCTCATTAGTGGAATTTCTATTTGAAAGAGGCCACTCAATTCATTGCCTTAAACGCAATTCAGAAGCGGGTTCAAACAACTTCTGGGCCATAAATGAGCTTCAAAAAAACACCAGTACAGGGTTTGACACGATAATCCACCTTGCAGGAGAAAATGTGGCTCAGGGACGCTGGACCGAGAGGAAAAAACAGAATATTTTAATGAGCAGAGTGCAAGGAACTAAAGAAATCGTTGAGTACATATCTGATCTTAAAGAAAAACCACGCACCTTCATTTGTGCTTCTGCAGTTGGCTATTATGGTAGTAGAGGAAACGAGATCCTCGACGAAGACAGTTCTCTGGGCACCGGTTTTTTAGCGGATGTTTGTAAACAGTGGGAAGAAGAGAGCCAAAGACTATCTGATTTAGGCGTACGGGTAGTAAACCTTCGTTTCGGAATGGTTATAAGCCCCCGAGGCGGTGCCCTACATAAGATGATCCCCCCTTTCAAGGCAGGATTAGGGGGAATAATTGGCAGTGGTGAACAGTATATTAGCTGGATAAGTATTAGAGATCTCGTTAAAATAGTAGAATTTGTTATTCAAACAGATCGTATTAAAGGTGCTGTAAACGTCGTCTGCCCCATCCAAACCACCAACAGAGAACTGACAAAAGCTCTGGGCAAAGTTCTCAATCGGCCGACTCCATTCAAAATACCTGCATTCATGGCTAGCCTTGTTTTCGGCCAGATGGCTGAGGAAATGCTACTGGGTAGCTCTCGGGTAACTCCAAAAATCCTACTTGAAGCTGGTTACGAATTCGCAGATCAGTCCCTTGATGCTGTTCTGCAATATTGTATAGAAGCAAGAGAGTAGTTTCATACTCACGCCACAGACTCGCAGTATTCATCGCCGGCCAATCAACTAACCATAGTTAAACCAAGAAACCGTTTTATCAATATTGATAAGACGGTTTCTTAGTTTAACGAATAAAGTCCTAATTTACTTTTTACCAGTAATCTTCTGTACTGCTTCTTTATATCTCAACTTTGTCTTTTCGGTTATTTCCTCGGGCAGAGGTGGCGGTGGTGGAGTTTTATCCCAATCCAAAGTAGCAAGATAATCCCGTAAAAATTGTTTATCAAAACTAGGTTGAGATTTTCCCGGCTCATATTTATCTACAGGCCAAAAGCGGGATGAATCAGGAGTCAATACTTCATCAATTAAAATGAGTCTGCCATCAAGCTCACCCAATTCAAATTTAGTATCCGCAATAATAATACCTTTGGAGCGGGCATAGTCAGCTGCTTTTTGGTAAAGACTTAAACATATACCTGTTATCTCTTCAGCCTTTTCTGAGCCAACAATCTCAATCATCCGCTCCATTGAGATATTTTCATCATGGTCGCCGAGCTCGGCTTTTGTAGAAGGAGTGAAAAGTGGTTCGAGGAACTTATCCGATTCCTGCATTCCCTTCGGTAATAGAAAACCACAGACTATCGGGTCTTTTTTATAGGCACTCCAAAAAGACCCTGAAATATAACCTCGGACTATGCACTCAATGGACAGAGGTTGAGTTTTCTTCACCAACATAGACCTGCCCTTCAATTGTGTTGCATACGGCCGGCATACTTCTGGGTATTGATCAACATCAGCAGTAATGAGATGATTTTCAACAATATCTCCAAGCAGGTCAAACCAAAAGAGAGAGAGCTCTGTTAACACCTCACCTTTACCGGGAATAGCGTTATCCATAATAACATCATATGCAGAAATACGATCCGTTGCTACCATAAGTAACTTATCTTCATGGCCGGGAATAGCGTACATATCTCGAACTTTCCCTCTGTGTTTCAAAATCAATTCTGGAAAATCGGTGGTTATTACAGGTGTTGTCATGTTGAACTACTCCTTGAAATCTGTTTATAAGTTTTTCGATTAAAATGTTAGTTAACTTTTATTTCTTAATAGGAGGATACAGTTTACAAGCTGAATTTTCATATGCAGTAAGGTTTGCTGTTAGTGAGCCTATGATGATTTTAGAATTGATGCGTACCGGAACTCGACATTCATCATCGGTATACCAAATAACCGTATCTCCCTTTTTCTCATATAAGCCTTCAAAGGTCATTACAGGCATTATCTCTACTGTTGAAACAGGCCCTAGGATTGTCTCCTCGAAACTTTTTTGCGCAACGGCATGTACAACAACATTGACCTTCCTTTTATCAGCAAACGTCGGCACCACAAATTGACCGCCTATGTCAAATGGCATTAACCTACTATTGAAAAAGGAAGAAAATTCATTGTTGGTTTCTCCTTTAATTTGATACTCACCTTGAAGTTTATCATTTTTCATGTATCGAATATACCCACTTTGTTGATCATATTCGAACACACGGTGAGCTCTATAGTTATAGCCCTCTTTCTGCCATACTTCATAGTGATAGGGAAGCCTGTTCGGCCCGCGAACCTTGGTTACATGCAAATCTTCAATTGGATATATCAGGTTCAAGGCACCGTTTTGGGTTGTAACAAATGCCCTAATCTCATAACTATCTTCCATTTCAGAAATGACATTGACCTCTAGGTGTAATTCCCCTATCTTCAAGCCACCTGTCCAGGAAACGTCATAGACGAATTTTTCTTTCCCAGAATATCCTACAGCTAGTAGTCGTTGATCAATAACACCAATTAAATGATGAGGAGTGTCAATTTCAACTTCTTCCCTTTTGTCAGCTCGTGCCTCAACTAAAGGCAATAGCAGAACAATAAACAAAATGATATTTCTTATTATCATCCTAAAGTTATTCATTTTCCAAGAGTTATAAGTGAAAGCCAGGTTGCAATAAAAAGGGTAACACTGATAAAACCGTTCATCGAGAAAAATGAAGCGTGAATGCGAGATAAGTCTTCAGGTTTTACTAACAAATGTTGATACAACAGTGCACCAGCAGCAAGTGCAACACCAATGTAATAAAAGACATTGAGGTCAGCTTGCAATCCGGTGAGTACAAAAAAGATAAAAGCTAAGAGGTGAAAACCACCAGCCAAACGAAAAGCATTTTTCTTGCCTAGCCGCGAAGGAAGAGAATGAAGCCTAGTTTGCCGATCAAAATCAGCGTCCAGACAGCCGTAAATAGTATCAAAACCGGCAACCCAGAACAGAACCCCAAAAGAAAGGACAAAAGGATAATCTATCAAACTCCCCTGAACGGCAACCCACCCTCCCAAAGGAGAAAACGCGAGGGCTATTCCAAGCACTAGATGACAAAAAGCTGTGAATCTCTTGGTAAGTGAATAAAAAAGAGTCAGGCCTAGGGCCAAAGGAGAGAGAACAAACGTCAGGGGATTTAGATTAAAACAGGCAAAGAAAAACAGCGCTCCCGAGAAAGTCACCATTGCCCATGCCTCCCAAAGCCTTACTTCCCCAGCCGGAATTGCACGGGCTGCTGTTCGAGGATTGGCTTTATCGAACTTTCGGTCGACTATCCGATTAAATCCCATTGCAGATGTTCTGGCTCCAACCATAGCCAGGATAATCCATAATATTATATCGATTTCGGGGAACCCCCTGGAACCAAGGAAGGCACCAATAAATGCGAAAGGTAAGGCGAAGATTGTTAATTTAAACTTGATCATTTCAAGTAAAATCGAAATCTTCTTGACGAGTTGCGCTAACTTTTCCATCTTTTTCGATTGGGTATATTCAGACCAAGTTGATCTGCAAGCCGCCAAGAGTAGCTTTCAGCTGCCTGCTCAAGCGTTTTAGGCTGCAGGTAGTAGCTTGGCATTGTCGGACAGATAACAGCCCCCGCATCGTGCACCGTGAGCATATTCTTTAGGTGAGTTCTGTTTAAAGGTGTTTCACGAACCGCCAGAACAAGTCTTTTCCGTTCTTTAAGTATTACATCAGCCGCGCGATGTATCAGGTTGATCGACAAACCTCCTGCAATGGCAGCAAGGGTACCCATAGTACAGGGCAACACCACCATAGACGAATAGTTGCTTGAGCCCGAAGCGGGAGGAGCAGACAAATCATCATAATCAAACCACCTGGAAACAACCGACAATTTTTCTGGAGTGAGTCCCTGTTCCATCCTCAACACATCCCTGCCAGATGCAGAACAAACACCATGCACTGTCACATCCATCCCTGCAAGGGATTCCAAAAAAGAAGAAAGGAAAAGCATACCGCTTGCACCGGTAACCCCTAGAAGTATCTTTTGTTTTGGCAGAGTAGTGGCCATCAGCTTTTTTTCAATGAGCGTCATTTTTGCTCACTCAGTGGAAGTTTGATAAAATTTCAGAGGCAAAGCACTGTTGTTAATATCTCCACGTTTGATTAAAAAGTCAAAAAACGTTTCAAGGGCTTTACGTTTCTGTCCACCGAGATCATACTCTATACCCGCAAGGTACTGATGGCATTTCTTCTTCGACATAGGGATTCTGGCCGCTGAAATTTCACAAATTTCCTCCAGATCTCTTTTACCCTCTTCCCGGCATCTGAGAAGTTCTTTGTGAATTTCAGTCAAAATTTCGGGATGATTGGCGCAAAATTCTTCCCGTACAGCACAAAGTGCAAAAACAAAAGGCAATCCAGTTTGATGTTTCCAGATATCGGCGAGATCATACTCATAGAGATAAGTTGATTTTTCAGCAAACCTCAGGGCATCATCACCTATAGCCAGCACTGCTTTAAAATCATCGAGATTTACTGTCTTTAGATCACCTGTCGAATAAATGGGCTGTACATCATGAAATTCTTCCAGAATGATCTTTACCAGGCTGACAGAGGTTTCCGACTGGGAGGTGAATAAGACTGGTGCCTGCTCAAGCTGCTCCATTGGAACATGGGAAAATAGGAATACCGAGCCTACAGGTCCATTTGCGCTGATGGAAAGTCCTGATAGAATTTTATATTTTTCAGGATTACGACCATATTCATAGCAAGAAACAAAGCCCATATCAATGTCCCCATCCGCCAGTTTTTTGTTCAAGCAGGCTGGTGGGTCTTCTACAATTTTCCAGTTTTCCGAGTGGACAGTACTTTTCCATTTCTCATGGATAGGCGCAGTGTTGAGATAATTAACCATGCCTATTCTCGCCAGGATTATTTCTGACTCTTTCATTCAAAACACCCTTGTTTTACATCTAATTTAATCACCAATCGTTACACCCATTCAATATCCCTGGGTTGTCCCCCTGAAACTAATTCTTTTATAAGCTGATTTGTATCACTGCATCTCTCAAGAGACCCTGATGACACATGGAGAAATTTAGCTTTTTTACCAACACTTAAGCAACCGAAGTCGGCGTCCTGCAAAAGTGCACTTGCCCCGCCCAATGTAGCCATAGCCAGAACATCTGAAGGTTTAAGGTTTGCATGGTTTTCCACCAACAATTGCATTTCCCGCCAGATATCCGTTCTCTGATTAGATGCAGGAGAGTCAGTACCTAGTGCTGGCAACAAACCGAGTTCAACAATCTGCTCAACGGGGGCCAGGCCAACATCCAGGAATTGGTTACTTCCGGGACAAAGACAAATTTTGCTCCCCCTTTTCCTTATGAGCTGAAGATCATTTTGCGATAAGTGAACGCAGTGTACAAGTAAGGTCTTATCATCCAACAAATTTAGATAATCAAAATATTCTATGGTATTTAGATGACCTGATACTGCAAAGCTAAATACGCCATCCCAACTCTTTTTCTTTTCAAGAAATCGACGAAAAGAACCGGTACCACTTCGAATAAATTCGCGTTCATCTCGACTTTCACAAGTATGGATAGAGAAAAGGTGTTTTAAGCGGTTACACCTTCTTTTAATTTTCTGGAGGAGTTCTGGTGCTGTTGAGTACGGTGCATGTCCTGTGACGGATACCGAATCATCAAGCTGCTCTATTTTTTCCAGTGCAAGCTCGCAGGCGTTCAGGTTTGGTCCAAGATATTCAAGCATTCTGCAGACTCTTGGTTGAAAATCCTCTTTCAACAGATGCAATTCACCATAATACTCATTTCCTATATCACCAATAAGAGCAACGCCTGCGTTGTGTTGATCTTGTAGTGCGGTAGTAAAAGAATCAACTATTGTATCCAGACTATATTCTTTAGCTGCTCTTATCTCTATCAGAGAATCGATCCAATCGGTGAAACTTTGATTTGCTACCGGTTCGATAGTATTTTTCAGGTGTGAGAGTTCCAGATGCATGTGCGCATTGACAAGACCTGGCATGAGCACACAAGGATATGACGTTACAGGGAATTGCGGATATTTTAAAACAATATCTTCTCGTTTTCCGATATCGATAATTCGGCCATCGACAGCAGCAATGCCTCCATTTCGAACAACCGGAGTATCGACTGGAACTATCCACGGAGCAGAAATAATTACCATGGTAATCACTCTAACTTTAGATCAAGACGTAACTTGTTGAATGGATCAATTCAATCACCTATTGTATTGCACAGTATGACAAAGTACGCCACACCTTTGCTAAAGAAACTCTTGAGCTATGTGACAATAGTGTAATCCATCAGTCTTTGAAGCGGTAAATATCCGGCATCGGTGACAAGTCGCCTGATTTCCTGTTCAGATAACCTGAAACTGACACCTGCTGCAGCCACCACATTTTCTTCAATCATTGTGCTGCCAAAGTCATTGGCCCCAAAGGAGAGAGAAAGCTGGGCTACTTTAGGCCCTTGGGTTACCCATGATGCTTGAATATTATCAATATTATCGAGATAAATTCTAGATAGTGCCAACATCCGAAGATATTCAAAAGCTGTAGTTTTTTCAACTTCAGTAAGCACAGTGTTTTGAGGTTGAAACGGCCATGGTATAAAAGCGGTAAATCCCTTTGTACGATCCTGTAGTTCCCGTAGTCTTCGGAGATGTTCAAGGCGCTCTTCCCTGGTTTCGACATGTCCAAACATCATTGTCGCGGTTGTCCGTAGCCCTAGTTTATGAGCCTGCTCCATAACCCCAATCCATTGATCTGCACTGCATTTCCTAGGAGCTATAAGCTGCCGCACGCGATCACTGAGTATTTCCGCCCCCCCTCCAGGAATTGAACCCAAGCCTGCTTCAATCAGTCTCGTCAGAACCGTTTTAACAGGTAATGCGGAAATGTCAGAAAAATGGCAGATCTCCGGAGGAGAGAAGCCATGGACATGAATTCCAGTGGATTTCATGAAGCTGACCATCTCTTCGTAATATTCCAAGGATTGTCCTGGGTGTAGCCCCCCCTGTAAAAGGATTTGAGTTCCGCCAAGAGCTTTAGTTTCCCTGATCTTCTCCTCCAATTCCTCGAAAGTGATCAGATAGCCTTCTTTATCTTCCGGCGGTTTGAAGAAAGCACAGAATTTACAGGCTGAAATACAGATGTCGGTATAATTAATGTTCCTGTCGATGACATAAGTAACACTATTTTCAGGGTGTTTTTTCTGTCTGATGATATTTGCTAAAAACCCGAGCTGATGCAAGTCAGCCTCTTTTTCAAGCAACAGGTACTCATCATCGGTGATGCGCTGGCTAGCAGACACTTTGCTAATAATCGATTCAAGCTGCATTCTGTTCTGCACTCCTTTACCTGTTAACTATGTACTTCAATAACATTATAGAGAGTATCCCGTTGTACAGGAATGCGGCCGGCTTCTTTGATAAGCCGGATAAGAGTGTTACTGCCAATAGCCTGATCAGTTTCAGCGCCGGCCATATGGGTAATGACCTCTTCTTTTACAGTCCCATCCATGTCATCAGCACCAAACGAGAGGGCTATCTGGGCCATTTGTGGACCAATCATCACCCAATATGCCTTGATATGCGGAAAATTGTCCAACATAAGACGAGCTACCGCCACATTTCTTAGATCATCCATCCCGGTTGTTCTTGAGAGATCTGACATAGCTGTATTCTTCGGATGGAAAGACAGAGGAATAAAGGCCAAGAATCCGTTTGTTTCATCCTGAGCCTCCCGCAATGCCTGAAGATGTTCAAGCCGCTCCTCAATCGTTTCTATATGCCCATACAACATGGTGGCATTGGTGTTCAGGCCTTGTTTGTGGGCTATCTTGGTTATTTCAAGCCAATCCTTACCTGAGATTTTTTTTTCACAGGTCAGCTCCCGGATTCTCGGACTGAAGACTTCCGCCCCGCCACCGGGAAGAGAACCGAGGCCAGCATCAATTAGCAGTCCTAAAGTATCTTCTACAGACTTTCCGGCCAGCCCTGCTAAATGGGCTATCTCTACACAGGTAAAGGCCTGAATGTGCAATGCAGGACGCACCTCTTTGATCCCACGTAGTAAATCGAGATAGTATTCAAAAGGTAAATCCGGATGGATGCCCCCGACCATATGTACTTCGGTAATGGGTTCATCAAGCCGATCCCGCACCTTCTGCTTTACATCTTCAACACTCATTTCATAGGCAAGTTCAGAATCTTTCTCACAACCAAAAGCACAGAATTTACAAAGATTTGTGCAGATGTTGGAATAATTTATATGCTGATTGTAAATGAAATATGTATTGTCACCATTCAATCGTTTTCTGACAATATTGGCAAGATATCCAAGGGCAAGTATATCAGTGCTTTTATATAGTTGTCGGCCATCATCGAAGCTTAGTCTTTCTTCAGCTTTGACCTTTTCTAGAATTCTGCCAAAGCCTGCACTGTTAATGTAATTTTCCATAATAAATAAAAAAGCCGGGTATTAACCCGGCTTTTTTTAAAATGTAATAGACAATCAGTCTATGAAAAATTTTAGTTTTTCACGACGACTGGAGTGGCGTAACCTATTCAAAGCCTTCTTTTCGATCTGCCGAATCCGCTCTCTAGACACATTAAAAAGTTTACCTATTTCCTCAAGAGTGTATTCCGCCTTTTCTCCAATGCCAAAACGCAGCCGAATAATTTTTTCCTCCCTTTCACTCAGGGTCTCAAGGATATCATTAACTCGTCCAGACAGTTCTCTTGTTTGAACTGCGTCATAAGGAGATTGTGATTCCTGGTTCTCGAGAAAATCACCTAGTGTGGAATCATCATCACCAACAGGTGTTTCAAGAGAAATAGGCTCACGAGATGCCTCAAGAATGGAAAGAATTTTATCCATCGGCAAGCTAGTCGCCTTGGATATTTCCAGTGGAGTGGGTTCACGGCCAAGTTCTTTAAAAAGAGCATAAAAAGCTTTGAAGAACTGGCTTCTCAATTCAAGAAAGTGGACAGGCAAACGGATTGTTCTCGTTTTATCAAGTATTGCCCGAGTAATTGCCTGCCGAATCCACCAGCTGGCGTAGGTTGAAAACTTGTTGCCCTTGGTATAATCAAAACGAAAAACCGCGCGCATCAGCCCAAGGTTTCCTTCCTGAATTAAATCGGCAAGAGTTAAACCTTGATGCATATAACGTTTTGCAATTGATACAACCAATCTCAGGTTAGCTCTGATCATGGTGTCTTTTGCTACTTCAATTGACCTGCTATATGCTTCGAGTTTTGCCTGCAATTCGAACAGCTCACGAACATCGGTATATTTTTTTGCAGCACTGATAACATTGTACCGCATAAAATTGAGCTGCTGTTTTTTGGGTTTAAGGGTTGGATCTCGCTTTTCCCAAAGATCAATCCGTTCGCGAAGTAACTGAATCTCCTTTACACCTGAATTGTCTTCACGAATAGCAGCTATTATTGACTCAAAACCTTGACGAATTGTTTTGCTATATTTGGCCTCTTCCTCAGGAGTCAGAAGATCAAATCGACCCATTTCCCTCAGGTAAGTGGTAGTCGTTTCTTCAGCTTCGTGAGTTTCCTCCTCGGGCAGACTGACTTCATCCTCTTGATTGGCTCCAGAGGCTGAACTGTCATCTTTTTCCCATTTTTCCCCGGAGAGAGTACGCCTTTCACCGTTATCTTCTACAGTCACAATCTCAATAGAATGTGCACCAAGAAAGTTAAAGATAGATTCAATTTCGTTGGGATCTTTTATCTCATCCGGCAACAGCTCATTTAAATCATCAAAGCTAATACAGCCTTCTTCTTTTCCAGCTTTTAGAAGGTTTTCTTTAAGTTCAGGCAGCACTAGACGACCACTCCATTCTTGAATTTTAAAGACTATCTATTGTACAGTAGCTAGAAAAGCACTGTCCTAATAGTCTCAAGAGAATCAATAAAATGATTCTTTAATGATTTTTTTGACAAAAAAAAGCCGACGAGATAGACCCCGCTAGCATGTAGTAGTTTTCAAAAAACCATACATTTAACGCATTCAAAAATAAAAAGCAAATTTTAATAACAACCATCTTGGTGACTCGAAAAATATTTGACTCATCTTTTTGAATATCGAGCTTATATTATAGCATCGTTAAGACGAGATACAAGGAACGATAGTGCTTTTATTTTTATTGCTTCCAGAGGATAACTTTTTTTTGGTTATAATTTTTCCACTTATGACAAAACAATGATAAACCAACGATCCAGCGGCATACTCGCTCATATAACTTCTCTGCCGTCTCCCTACGGTATCGGCGATATTGGTACATCAAGCTATCGATTTATTGATTTCTTGATTGATTGCGACCAAAGATATTGGCAATTTTTACCTATAGGCCCTACACATAACCTTTTTGACTATTCCCCTTACATGAGTAGCTCAGCCTTTGCAGGCTCTTTTCTGATATTATCACCTGACCTCCTCTTTGATGCAGGACTCATTTCTTCCTCCAGTCTGAACAAACACCCAGATTTTTCACCATATTTTACCGATTTCATAATGGTTGAAGATTATAAAAAAAAATTACAGCAAGAAGCATACAGCAATTTTCATCCTGACAATTTCCCTGATTATCAATCTTTTTTAAATGATAATTCATGGATTGATGATTACGCAGTTTTCATGACGTGCAAAGAGGTTTATGACGATGCTGGTTGGTTTTCTTGGCCGCGTGAACTCTCCAGTAGATCTGAAAGTGCACTTCAAAAATTTATTGCGGAAAATACACATCGCATAAACTATTATCGTTTCGAACAATTTGAATTTTTCAGACAATGGCAACTTCTACAAAGCTATGCCAGCGAACAAGGAATACATCTTTTCGGAGATCTGCCGATCTATGTCAGTTATGATAGTGTAGACGTCTGGGCGAATCAGGATATCTTCACTTTAGATCGTAATACTTTTAAACCGACACATGTATCAGGCGTCCCACCTGACTATTTCAGCGAAACAGGTCAACGCTGGGGCAACCCATTGTATGATTGGCAAAACGAAAATAAACAGGTACAAGAAAAACTGATTGAATGGTGGTCGAACAGACTGGCTCACCTGTTTACTTTAGTTAATATGGTTCGCATTGACCATTTCAGAGGATTTGCATCGTACTGGTCCATTCCCGAAGATTGCCAAACTGCAATGGATGGAGAGTGGCTTAAAGGACCAGGCAAAAGCTTTTTCTCCAGGATCGAGGACAATCTCGGGCAACTTAATATAGTAGCCGAAGATTTAGGAATAATAACCACTGAGGTGGAAAACCTTCGCGATGAACTCGATTTTCCAGGAATGAAGGTCTTGCAATTTGCTTTTGACGGCAATCCCGATAACAGTTTTCTGCCACATAACTTTACAACACCTAGATGCATTGTCTACAGTGGAACCCATGACAATAACACCACGGTCGGCTGGTTTTTAAGTGATAAACTCAACAACAACCAGCGAGAGCATATAAAAAAGGTTGCCAATAGAGATCCCCATGATCACCGGGGAAGTCACCTTGATTTGATTTTTCTGGCGCAATCCTCAATCAGTATGCTGTGTATTTTCCCACTCCAGGATATTCTTGGTTTTGGTGAAGACTGCAAAATGAACAGCCCGGGAACTGCAAAAGGAAACTGGAGATGGCGCTGTGGTGGTGATTTTCTCACCCCCGAAGTAGCACAACAAATGAGAGAATCTACTCAACGCTTCAATCGTGGCAAGAAAGGACAAGAGAATAACTAATAACTCTATTAGAGTCCCACACCAACAAAGTATTGACAAGCTTTGCGGGGTCAGTTATAAAAGCTACAACATTAGGCCCCATCGTCTAGTGGCCTAGGACACTGGCCTCTCACGCCGGTAACAGGGGTTCGAGTCCCCTTGGGGTCACCATGTATATTCAAGCACTTAGCGACATTGTCGTTAAGTGCTTTTTTTATTTTAATGAGTTTTTCCTTTCTACCAAATAGGGGGGCGCTTCAACCACTTCCCTGGTCTCTTTTTGCAATCTATGATTATGAAGTTTAGTGTTAGCCAATCTATTGTGCCTCAGCATAAATTGAATTTCAACAAGAGACATATTATTAACGGGCCAGTATACAAGCGAACATAGCCTGATCCCATGGAGCCCAGATTGTTTGCTCCAGCAGCAATACATATTTTTGCCAATATTGCCGATAAAATTGCTGTTCGCCTTCTTGCCAATCACTGCCATCTGAAAAAATCAAAAAGCCAACTCTTTGCTAATAATCATAGGTTTGTATCCAAATACAGCATTCAAATGATGCAATAATGCGTGTTGCCCCTCTCTCTTCCAAGTCTCTGTAATAAGCTTATCAATCTCTCGATACTTGTCCAATAAGTAGTGTATATCGGCAAAGTCTTCAGGAGCTCCCTGAAAAGAGTCTTCAATAAGTCCTAACCACAAGGAGCTCACACCCATGATAAAAGATGGCCAGTTTCTCTGAAGGTATGGCGACCAATGATGATCACTGGTTGCAGCGAGATTAGAGAAAATTGGATTATTAGGATCATCCATTATTACTTTTTCTACAAGGTGTGATGCGTTGGCTCTTATGAGTATCTCACTCTTACTTATTTCCGCAAAGACTGCAGCTGCAACTTCAGCTTTGCTGTAAAACAATAACGAAAACTGATGGCCTGTTTGATCACGTGCAGCTCTCCGGTGAAATCGCCAATATGGGATTTCGTTTATGTACTCCACAAGAATAGGCGATAGAACCGCGTGAGCTAAAAGAAGGTCTATTACGAAGTCTGGTCTTTCATCATCAGGCCAAACATTTTTAAAGTTGCAACGCCACCAGTAGGTATTGTCTAAAACTTTATAGGAGGGGGGGATATTGTGCAAAGATAAATTTTCAATGGGCTTTTTGCTCGTACTGCATCCGAAAAGCAAGGGTCCCATTAACAAGACCATCAGGAAAACTTTTGTACCAACTGAGAAAATCATTTAGAAATCTATCTCACTTTTAGATAGCCATTTTTCAAGAAATTTGATCCTAAATCAAAATTCGCACAGAACCTTACCAGACCAACAAATACACTTCCCACACAACAACGGATCCAAACACTACTATGCAGAACGGAAACATAAGTGATGCCACAATACGGTATCTCTCTGAGATGATCGGGTTTAGTACTACCATTATCATTAAAGCCACCGACGTAAGACCATACTTGACAATCACAAACATCTCAGTCCCGAGACTGATGTAGTACAGCATAACTGGGTTAAGTTCAACCGCCCCTTTTTCAAGCAAGATGAGAGTTAAAGTTGCATCCAACAAACTCAGGCCCAAGGCAATAAGCACGTAAAGCAACAAGGTGGGATGATAATGATCTAGAACAGCGACCTGCTTACAGTCGTCGGAACGTTGCAGCGTCCGCCTCTTGCCGTTAAAAAGTAGGAACTTATAAGATGATATATGGTTTTGACGGCGGTCCTGATCGGAGCGCTGAACCCTTTTATCAAGTTTTTTCAATTGTGCCCTTTGGTTTATTTCCAATATATAATATTCGAATACTACCAAATTTGCGGAAAAAATTGCTGCAAAATTTACTTTACATTAATTTTCATGGAGACCTCAATCTGTTTTGTAATCAATTTTTGTAGCACACAGCCACACATTTTTGGGTACAATTACCCACAATCGGAATGACAGGTAACGCTATAGAAAACGGCAAAATGGAATATTTTGAAGTCGGGATGGTCTATTATGTATCCAAACCAGTTGAGAGGAGAACCAGGAAATGCATCGTTTATTAAACGAATTTTGCAATAAATTACCTTGGAGAGGAGCCCTTAGAGTCTCCACGAAAAACAAATAATATTTCGTTTCTCGTGAAAATTTCATTTTTCTAGAAATCACCGAAACAGAACAACCTGCTAGGGCTGAGAATTAAAGGAATTAACGATCCGACCTGAGCCATTTCCACGTCTACCAAGCGACACGAAGAAATCAGGTCGGATTTTTTCAAAGACAGCGCCTTTACTGACTAACCGAACCACCAAACGGATTGAGTTTATTTGCCTCGCCCAGATCAGCCGTTACATAAAGATTGGCTTGGGTTGTACCTAAGCTCTCAGACAAAACAAACATACAGGTCTTATTTGGCTTTTTAAACGCTAACATTATGTTTTTATAGGAAGCTTCGCCAACTAGCTTCCATTTATTGTTGCGCATAGACACAATGATATAGTCGCGAAGAGAATTAATCTGCACACGGCCACTATAACTGTGAATACCTCCTTGAAAGGAATCTGTCCGCATTGCTATGCTCTTATCTTGAGACAGGGTCATTTCAATAGGCAATTCAATATCACCATAGCTTTCTACCATTGTCGCCACTGGAGCTAAATCTCCGCTTTCCAGAGGCACGCTGGAATCAGTTTCGCCCGTCATGCCACTCATACATCCTGTTAAAAAGGCCATCAACAGGACTAAACCGCAAAACCCTCCAACCTTTTTAGCAATTACTGTTTTTTGCATAAGACTACCCTCCTTGTAAAATTATAATGCGTGATATCTATAGTTCTAACGTGTATATCTTCTCAACACTCTGCCTGTTTAGTAAACAGAGAGCATTATAAAAAGAACAAACAAATCAACAGGAAACAGTAAGCCAATCTTATACCATATTAATTGAATTATTCGAACAAATTTACATTCGATAACTCAAGCGGTTTACCTTTGGTTCAATAGGAGAAAGTTTGAAATGTCTACACAACAACAAAAAGTTAAAGTTAAAACACTTCCAATTCGACTTGGCCAATTTCTAAAACTTGCCAATCTTGTGCAAGACGGAATGGAGGCAAAGATGCGAATACAAGATGGAGAAGTTATGGTAAATAATATTACCGAAAATCAACGGGGTAAACAACTCAAGCACCTTGACAAAATCACTATCGACGGCAGTACATGGATTGTAGATCTTAAGAAATAACTGGTATGTGCTGGACGAGAAGTCGCGCGAACTCTAAACATTGCTACCTATCAACTTCAGACAAAAAATATACAGTGATTTCTGACTTCATTCCCCTCTGCAACAAACTTCTTTCACTTCTAAACGAAAATTTTCCACTGAGTGTTGCTTAAAACCGGTCGTCAATAAGTATTTCTCCAATTTTTTTTCTAAAGCCAACCTTTGAGCAATGTTTATTTAGGGGCCGATGATCGTACAATCGAGTATTTTGGATGAACCTACATTACCAAGGAACATTGGTCCCCTACTTATTCCCATCCCTAAACCCCCTTTTTTAAGATCTAATTCCTTTTCTCCCAAAGAGTTCGCAAATCTAAAAACTTAATCATAATCTTATGGGCAGCGGAAACCGCATTCACGTTTGGTCTTCAATTATTATTGGAGCTCCAATGATTACCAATGCTGCATCACCCAAAATTTATCAAGCATTACCTGATGGCCAAGTCAACATCTGTAAAGATGTGGAAAAAACTATTTAGGAATTAGCATTTGTAAATATGCCATTTTCCCATCGCCTCAGTAATTCGATCAAGGTCCTTGTCCCAAATCCGGAAGGGCCTTTAGGAATATATGATTTTTCGCTGAAGTTCCAGGCTGTTCCGGCAATATCTAAATGAGCCCATGGTACATCCCCGACAAATTGATGTAAATACTCAGCAGCAGTTATGCTACCAGCCGGTCTGCCACCTGTATTTTTACAATCAGCAACCTGTGATTCTATTTGCTTAGCATATAGTTCACCGAGTGGTAGACGCCATAAAGGTTCTCCGCTTATCTTTCCTGCTTCAATAAGTTTTTCAGTCAACCGATCAGAATTACTCATCAACCCTGAATAATGATGCCCCAGAGCAATTATCACAGCCCCAGTTAGAGTTGCAAGATCAATTACACAACTCGGCTGAAATTTTTCTATGCCGTAGGCCAGTGAGTCGGCTAAAATAAGTCTTCCTTCGGCATCTGTATTTTCAATTTCTGAAGTAATACCGCCATAATGAGTTACGATATCACCCGGTTTTATTGCACCGCCTCCCGACATATTATCCGTTGCGGGAACTATCGCCACAACCTTTACTCCAGGTTTTTCCCGACCTATGGCCTCCATCGCCGAGAGGACCGCTGCTCCCCCGCACATATCATACTTCATGTCCATCATACCCTGTGCCGGCTTCAAGCTAATCCCACCCGAATCAAAAGTGAGACCTTTTCCGACCAATAGTATTGAATCTGAGTATTTTTCAGGAGTATATTCAAGAATTACAACTTTAGGCGGCTCCTTCGAGCCCTGATTAACGGCAAGTATCCCACCCATTCCAAGTTCTCTCATATGAGATTTTTCGAGAATTGTGCATTTCAGCTTCAATTCTTTTGCTACTTTCTGGGCGTATTTGGCGAAGTGGCCAGGAGTCCAACAGTTGCCAGGTTCATTGGCCATATCCCTTGCAGCACAGGTTGCAAGAGCGCTGTTGTTCCCTTTTGAAACAGCCCTGCGAATTTTTGGTCTGTTGGTTTCAGAGATGAATTCAATTTTCTTTAGTCCTGGGAAACCATCGTCATCTTTTTTCTTGTATTTCAAGAACTGATAGGCCCCGAGAAGAATCCCCTCGGTCACATATTCACTGACAACGGCAGCATCCAATCCCTTAAATTGCGGCAGATTTATAGCAACGGTTTCAATCTTATTATTTTTACATTGACCGGCGATGATTCCACCAGCAGTTCTGAGCAATTCAGACGTTTCACCTGAATCGGATAACTCAGTAATATCTCCAAGCCCCAGCAACAACAGTCTTTTACATGGCAGCAAGGCTTTTGCTTTGTTAATAGCTGGATACAATAATAGAGATTTCTCTTTTTTCCCTGTGAATTCTTTAAAACCTTGCAGCGATTTCACCATTGGTCCTAACATCTGATCACCAAGGGTTTTACCGTCAGTGCCTTGGGTGACAAATGTCACAAGTAACTCACCTGAATATTGTTCAATTTTCTTTTTGGAAACGATTAATTTTGTGGTTTTCATCTGATACCTATGTCTTGTAGGTTATGTATTATTTTCTCGCTCTTTATTTTCTGGTCATTTACATTATAATTCGAATATCGATATAGAATAGTTATATAATTAATAACAAAACAAATATTACTATAATCGCTACAAATTTTATTGTAGTGCTTTGGGTAATTCATCTGGAGTAAACACTAGTGCTTCAAACATTATTCATTTCAGTTTCCCTTGCCATAACTATCTCTGCTCTCTGCTCCATCTGCGAGGCCGTTCTCTATACAGTTACCGCAAGCCAGGTAGAAATGCTTAAAAAGACGAATCATGATGCGGGGAAACATCTACAGAATCTTCGTTCTGACATCGAAAAACCTATAACTGCCATACTTACTTTAAACACTATTGCCAACACCATCGGTGCAACTGTGGCCGGTGCAGCCGCAGCTAATCTTTTCGGTGATGAAAATCTTATACTCTTTTCAACCGCTTTTACCTTGTCAATTCTAATTTTCTCTGAAATTTTACCGAAAACCATTGGTGTTGCCTATGCCTTTAAATTAGCACCATTTATCACTTTGCCGTTACGTGTCATGTTGTTTGTGCTAAAACCAATAGTTTGGCTATCAAGATCAATGACCAAATTGCTCCCGCAAAAGGTTGAGGAATCTATATCTTCTCAAGAACTACAGACTATTGCTGCTCTTTCCAGAGAATCAGGTGATATTGAAGAAAATGAGGAAAAGGTTATCAACAATATACTCGACCTTAAACATAAAATTGTCCGGGAGGTAATGACACCAAGAACCGTAACTTTTTCTATAAATGAGCACATAACTGTCGGCAACGCCATGGCAACGCTGACTGAATTAAGTAGCCACAGTCGCATTCCCATATACAACCGCGAACCAGACAATGTCACAGGCATAGTTATGCGCAAAGACATTCTACAAGCTGCTGTAGAAGGAAAAAACAAACTTACCTTGTCACGATTCAAACAAACTGCTCATTTTGTCCCGGAAACAGCACCGCTTCACCGTATTCTAATTGACTACTTCGATCGCAGACAACATCTTTTCATCGTTGTCGACGAGTATGGTACGATGACCGGTGTCATTTCTTTGGAAGATGTGCTTGAAGAAATTATAGGACGAGAAATTATTGACGAGTCAGACAAAACCAAAGATATGCGAGAACTTGCTAGATCTATAAATATCAAGTCACGCCAGAATCTCAAAAAAAGCGCCCAAAAAAAACAGCCAAAGAAGTGATTGTGTAAAGGGTAAAAAATTGGCTAGCAAGCTTTTTCCACATAAGATTACAGGAAGAAACGATTCCTATCGACCTTCCCAGGAAAAATTATTCTATTGCGGCCAGGCGTAGAGTCAGGTTAAGTTCTTCCCCGTTTCTAAGGATGGTAAAATTAACTTCCGCACCTACCCGATAACGTTCAAGCTCAGTAAGTAAATCCTCAAAAGATCTGACCTGTGCTCCCGCAACAGCTGTTATGATATCACCTAGTATGATTTCTCCTCGATATTGTGTCGTAGGTAGCATACCAGCTTTTTCAGCTGGTCCGCCTTTTTCAAGGTTCAGAATTAATACGCCCTCAAGACCAAGCCTTTGAGCCACTCGTTCATCGGCAAGCGTTGCACCAATCCCAGGCCGTATTATTCTACCATGCTTGATGATCTGTGGAACAATCGTATTAACAATATCTACTGCTACGGCAAAACCAATTCCTGCAAACGCGCCTGAAGGACTGTATATCGCCGTATTTACTCCAATAAGCCTCCCTGCACTATCAAGAAGTGGTCCACCTGAATTCCCTGGATTAATGGCAGCATCAGTTTGAATAACCCCTTGAATCATCCTACCTGTGACAGCCTTGATCTCCCGGTTAAGAGCAGATATAATTCCCGAGGTTATGGTTTGATCGAGCCCAAAAGGATTCCCGATTGCAAATACTTTCTGACCAACGAGCAGGTCTTTTGAGCTTCCTATAGCAATTGGTCTGAGGCGATGGCTTGGTGCATCAATCTGTAAGACAGCTATGTCCTTATCAGGAGCCGCACCTATTAAAACTGCTTTCCAGGTTGAATTATCTGCCATAGTGACCTTAACTCGATTCGCATCGCTAATGACATGGTAGTTGGTAACTATTCTTCCCTGATCATCCCAAACAAATCCAGAACCTGTTCCCTGGGGTATTTCAACTGCATTGAGAGAAAACAAACCCCGCCTGACAGCTATACTGGTAACATAAACAACCGCAGGGGAATTGGCTCGAAAGATATCAATGGTGTTGAGTTCATCACTTGCCAGGTCGCCACGGGCGGTAACAGCACGTGGCTCAGCATTAAAGCTCGTTACATACCTCTTAATTGGTACAAACAAGACCCAGACAGCCAAACAGGCAAGAACAATAATTGCCAGAGGAGACGTTCTCATGAGAATTGTGCCTCACAAAATTATTCTAATTTAGAGCAGATTTTATAAATCGAGCAAGAGCTTAGCAATTGAAAAGAACATAAGGACCCCAAGAATATCAATAGAGGTAGTAACAAAAGGTCCTGTCGCAATAGCAGCATCAATATCAAATCTCTTCAAGATAAGTGGGATCATCGTTCCTAGTGTGGCAGACATAACCATACAAAAAAAGATAGAGAGGCCGACGACAACACCTAAAAGGGCAGGTTGTGGAAAACCTAAAAATGCAACTACTCCTAGAAACAACCCATAGATGAGCCCCAGAATTAGACCCACTTGCATCTCTTTCAAGACAACCCTATAAGATTCATCAAGATTAATCCTGCCTGTGGCAATTCCACGCACAATAATTGTGGATGACTGGGTAGCGATATTACCTCCCATACCTATAACCACGGGGATAAAAGACGCCAAAGCAATCATTTTTGAAAGTTCATCCTCAAAGGCCCCAATGATGAGCATGGCCATTACTCCACCGATCCATGAAGCAAATAACCACGGCGCTCTGATAAAGGCACTCTCACGAGTAGTCTTCAATAAAATTTCTCTATCTTTACCTGCACCAGCCATTTGCAGAAATTCTTCAGAAGCTTCCTCCCTGATAACGTCTATAATATCATCGACAGTTACAATGCCAACCAAGGTATAATTTGAGTCAACTACCGGTACAGCCAGAATGTTATACTTAGCAACTACGTGAGCCACTTCACCTTGATCGGTATCGGTTGTAACCGATATAACACTAGGGTTCATAATTTCTTTTAGCTTTCGCTCTGCAGGGTGCATCAACAATTCCCGCAATGAAACGACCCCCGACAGTTTATGGTCCCCATGGGTAATGTACAGATAGAAGACCATCTCTTTTTCTTCACTTCGTTTCTGTACACTTTTAATGGCCTCACGAACCATCATCTCCTCATCCAGGTACATGAAATCAGGAGACATTAGCCCACCGGCTGTCTCTGGATCATACTGCAGAAGCTCCTCAACTTCATCACGATCCTTTTTACCCATATGCTCTCTGATCTCATCAGCAACGGTATCAGGAAGAACTTCAAGTATATCAACCGCGTCATCAGATGGCATAGCAGAAAGAATTTCTGCCATATACTGCGGGGTCAGTCCGCTGACCAAATCTGTAACCAGCAAACCGTCTAATTCACTTAAAAATGGGCCGACTGAATCTGTTTTAACAATAATATTAAAAACGGCGGTTCTTTCTGTTTCAGTTAAGTGACGGTAAACCCAAGCCATATCAGCAGGATGAGTTTTTCGTATGAGCTTCATTAGATGCTCAATTGCCCCACGCCTGTTCAACCGCCTGACCATATCAAGGATGACTATCCCTTCATTGCCAATCAACTCTGTTTTATTTTTCACTTCCATGGCTTGTACCGTAAAAAATTGTACTTTATATAGATCTGCGAGGATCTCTCTGTGGGCACATTCATGACGACACCTTAAAGAAAGAGCTTTTTCGATTGAAATAAAGGAACAGAGAAATGCAATAATTCAAGGTGTTCCTATGAACAAATGCACTCTACCTGCATTTGTTCATCTAGGTCAATTTCAATTTTTTTTTCTAACTAAATTAACTTAATAATAATGTGACGCGACTTCGAAGGAAGCTACATGGAACTAAGATCGGAACTGTCAACCACTTGCAGATATTCTTTAAACAGTGCTATTGCTAACAAACGATAAGTTACTGAAAAAGAGTCGTTTTTTGAACAATAAAAATAACAACTAACCCAATTACCATGGCAAGAAGCCCCATAGATCGCAGCTGACTGGGATTAACAGCACTCAGTTTTCTAAGCCAGTCCTGCATAGCTTCAGGTGCAGCGACATAAGGCAATCCTTCCAGGATCAAAACAAGGCCAATGAGCAAAATAAGTAATTTCATAAGACGCGTATTTAACAAAACCCTTGAAATATTTCAACATGCACTTAGCTAAGATCTCCACCCACCCAATATTTATTATGATTAGACGCAATTGCATTGCTTTTTTACGGTACCCTTAATATTATAGCTCTTTATATTCTCTTTAGAACTGATCTAAATCCTGATCCAAAATACTTCAAAGACCACTATTTTCTAATATGAGCGAACCAACTAAGAGTAAATACAGCGAAGCTGGTGTTGATATCGACAAGGGCAATGCATTCATCGAAGATATAAAAGAAATAGTATCCTCGACTCATCAGCGGAGTGTACTCGGAGGTATCGGTGGTTTTTCTTCCCACATTGCTATAGATACCAATAAGTATAAAAAACCTGTTATTGTAAATTCAACCGACGGCGTAGGGACAAAGCTTGCCGTTGCTCATCTCTGCAACAAACACGACACCATCGGTATTGACCTTGTCGCCATGTGTGTAAACGACCTTGTGGTTGGCGGTGCCATACCTTTGTGCTTTCTTGATTATTTTGCTGTCGGAAAGCTCGAACTTACTATAGCCAAAGACGTTATAACCGGCATTGCAGAAGGTTGTAGACAGGCACAATGCTCCTTAGTAGGTGGAGAAACCGCAGAAATGCCTGGCCTGTATAAGGATAAGGATTACGATCTCGCTGGATTTGTGACCGGCATTGTCGACCGGGATTCAATTATTGACGGCTCGGATATCAGAGCCGGCGATCAGATAATCGGCCTCACTTCCAGTGGCCTCCACTCCAACGGTTTTTCTTTAGTTCGAAAAATCTGTTTTGCCGACAATCAACTGGATGTAAACCAGCACATTGATGAATTGGGCTGTGAGCTCGGCCATGAGTTGTTGAAACCAACAAAAATCTATGTCCAGGCAGTTCTCAATGTTCTCAAGAACTATCCCATTAATGGTATGGTTCATAATACTGGTGGCGGGTTCATCGATAATATACCACGCATTCTGCCAAAGGGGTACAAGGCCGTCCTGAATTCATCAAGCTGGCCATTACCTCCTGTCTTTCCATTCCTGCAGAAATTAGGTGACATCCCACTGGACGAAATGTATCGCACTTTCAACATGGGAATTGGATTACTTGTGATAGTCAACGAAACGCAGGCTAACGATATCCGGCACCACTTTGAAGCAGTCGGTGAGGAGGCCTATATCATAGGTAAAATCTCACCAATGTCCAAAGAAGAAACGGTCACCGTTGAAATAGTCTGAAAACACGCACCATTTTTTCTGCACAAAAAAAGGGGTAAGGCTGAATATTCAGCCTTACCCCTTTTTAATTTAAGTTGGATTTATACAACTCCGCAATCACTCTCCCCACCTTTGATTTTCTCTAGGGCATGTGGAATAACCGGAAGGACAACCTCAAGATTTTCCTTTACTGCCTTTAAACTCCCTGGCAGGTTGATAATCAGACTTTCCTCTCGTATACCAACCTTTCCTCGAGAAAGCATAGCCCGCGATGTTTTTAAGAGACTTGCACTCCGCATAGCTTCAGCCATTCCAGGTATTTCACGTTCGATAACAGAAACCATAGCCTCAGGCGTAATATCCGATGGAGAAACTCCGGTTCCACCAGTTGTCACAATAAGCGATATTTTTTGATCTTCAACTAGCTCTATAAGGTTGTCGATAATCACCTGTTTGTTATCTGGAATAACTCGGTAAGATTTTAACGTATAGCCTTCATCAGAAAGTTTTTTTTGAAGATAGGCCCCACTGGTATCTTCCCGCTCTCCGCGAGAACCCTTGTCACTCATTGTTAAGACGGCAAAGGAATAGTTTTCAAACATATTAGCTGAGGTTTTCCTTTAATTATTTTCTTCAGTAGCTTCAGCAACTATCTTTTCTGCAATTTGAGCTGGCACTTCTTCATAGTGAGAAAAAGAAATTGCAAAACTTCCAAGTCCTCCTGTCATAGATGTAAGATCCGTTGCATAGGAGAGAATTTCAGATTGAGGTACTTGGGCGTTTATTACTTCGAGCCCATCGGCCGAATCCATCCCCATAACCTTACCACGGCGAGAATTGAGATCTCCCATTACATCTCCAACGCTATCCTTGCCAACCTTAACTTCCATATTCATATAAGGTTCAAGTAAAACCAATCCGGCCTCTTGTGCACCTTTTTTGAAAGCAAGGGAACCAGCGATTTTAAAAGCCATTTCTGAAGAATCAACATTATGGAACGAACCGTCAACCAGGACAATTTTCACATCGATTAATGGATATCCAGCCAAAACGCCTTTTTCCATGGCTTCCTGAATACCTTTATCGACGGCAGGCCTGTATTGCTGAGGAATAACACCACCAACAATTTTATCGACGAATTCATATCCACCACCTGGCAACGGTAAAATCTCAATCCAGCAATCCCCAAACTGACCACGCCCACCACTCTGTTTTTTATGTTTTCCTTGAACCCTGGCTGATGAGCGAATTGTTTCCATATATGGAATTTTGGGGGTACTTAATTCCATCTGAACGCCGAATTTTCTCTTAATCTTAGAGCCTACCACATCAAGATGCACTCTCCCTACTCCGGATAATAGCACCTGCTTAGTCTGTTCTTGCCTGGTAAGACTTAAGGTCAAATCCTCATCAAGCATTCGAGTAATGGAAGAAAAAACCTTTTCCTCGTCGCCTTTTTGCGCACTTACAGCAAAAGAAATAACGGGTTTAAGTGGCTCAGGAGCTTCTAGCAACACAGGGTCGGAAGCTTCACATATAGTGTCCCCAGTTGCCGTTTCCTTCAGTTTCGTGAGAGCCACCACCATTCCTGGACCAGCGCTATCAATAGGTTTCTGCTCTTTTCCTTCGAGCACATACAGCTGTCCAAACCGTTCGGTAGTCTTCTTGGTGGAATTGTAGAAGTTATCACCTTTGAGGATACCACTGAATATTCTTAAAATAGTAAGCCGTCCAGCATAAGGATCGGCCATCGTTTTAAATACCAGTGCTGTCAAAGGTGCCTCTGCAGTTGGAGCAATTTCGATAATTTCATCACTATCAGCCTTCATAGCGGAGATGGGCTGACGATCAGATGGACAGGGCATAAGATCGTTGATTATATCTAGAAGAGGAGCTGTTCCACTATTTAATGTAGCTGCACAAACACAAATAGGGGCAATAGCCGCTGAAGCTATAGCTGTTTTTAAACCGACCAGTAACTCTTCTTCGGACAGTTCACCTTCTTCAAGAAATTTCTCTATTAGCTCATCATCGGTTTCTGCAACATTTTCCATCAAGGTTTCACGAAGAAGAGCTAACTCATCTTCCATATCAGCTGGAACATCAGTTGCCTTGACTCCACCCTTCTCACCATCAAACAAAAAGGCCTTTCCGGTTACAACATCTACATACCCCTTAAAATTCTCTTCCGCGCCAATCGGCAGCTGAATGATAACCGGATTAAACGCCAGTGACTCTTTAATTTCATTGACGGTTTTCTGAAAATCGGCTCGCTCACGATCCATTTTATTGATGGCGATTACAGTTGGTAAATTTCTCTCTTTTATAATATTCGAAAATTTAATGGTCTGTCCCTTCACTCCTAGCACAGCGCCGATTGTGAACAGGGCACTATCGCAGACATGAGAGACAGAGACAGTTTCATTAAGAAAGTTATCGTCACCAGGAGTGTCCATGAGGAACACACTGTGTTTTTTCCAAGTATAATTATGAAAACCTGTGTTGATGGATATATTCCTGGCTATTTCTTCATCTTCGTAATCCATCGATGAATGCCCTTCATCAACCTTACCGAGTCTGTTAATTTTTCCGGCTGTGAAAAGCATTGCCTCAGCAAGAGATGTTTTACCACAATTACCATGACCAATTATTGCAATATTCCTGACCATATTTGTTTCCTGCATTTGTATCTCCTCTAAAACGACGATTTATCAATGCCATATTCCAAACTCTCACCTCAAACACACCTAAACTTAGTACAAAAGACAGTACTCATATATTCAATTTCAAATTACAAAGTCAAGAAAGAATACTCATTGTAAAGTGTTTCAAAAAAAATATTTCGATGGAACTGACTGAATCGAATCAAATTTATGATTTTGTAGCATATTTTTTATTATCGGGGTATCCTGAAAACCCGAATTACTATTTCAGATTTTTCCGGATAATTTTCAGTTGACAGAACAGACAGCCAATAAAAGCACAATAGCTAAATCTGCAGCCACCGTCGGCATTGCTGTAATGTGCAGCAGAGTACTCGGCCTTGTTAGGGAACAAGTGTTCGCCGGACTTTTTGGCGCTGGATACACCTATGATTCCTTCGTTGTTGCATTTCGAATACCTAACCTACTTAGAGATCTTTTCGGCGAGGGTGCTCTCTCAGCCGCATTTGTCACAGTTTTCTCAGCATATGACACGAACCGCACTCAGGAAGATACCTGGAAATTGGCATCAAACGTATTGACCTTTATCTTGATTCTTCTTAGCATTTTAACACTGCTGGGAATATTTTTTTCCGAATCAATTGTCACTCTTTTAGCACCGGATTTTAGTCTCATCGCTGGAAAAACTGCGCTTACCACAAAGCTCACCCAAATAATGTTACCCTTTTTGGTCTTTATATCACTTTCTGCAGTGGTTATGGGGGTATTAAACACCAAAGGCCGATTTTTTATCCCGGCTATTGCATCCAGCTTTTTCAATCTAGGTTCCATAATTGGGGGCACCAGCCTGGCTTTTATCCTGCCCCATTTTGGACAACCAGCCATAGTCGGAATGGCTATAGGCACACTCATTGGTGGACTCCTGCAACTCGGAATTCAAATTCCTTCTTTGCTCAATACAGGTTTTAGATATACACCAACCCTCGACCTTTCAGATCCAGGACTACGCAGAATTCTCAAATTGATGATCCCGGCAACAGTCGGCCTGTCTGCCACCCAGATAAATATTTTCATCAACACCAATTTTGCCTCTTCCTGTGTTGAAGGGTCTGTATCCTGGCTCTATTATGCCTTCAGGCTTGTACAATTACCCATTGGGGTCTTTGGAGTTGCACTGTCGATAGCCATGCTGCCCATATTGGCAAAACAGGCTGCAAAAAAGAATATTGCCGAAATGAAAAAAACCATGGTTTCGTCGCTTACCATGGTTTTTGCTTTAACACTCCCCGCCACAGCAGGACTCATCATCCTTGCTGAACCGATTATCCGGCTAATTTTTGAGCACGGTGCTTTTACACCGGCAGACACCTTGGCAACTGCAAACACTCTGGCCCTTTATTCGATAGGACTATTTGCGTATTCTTCCAACAAAGTGCTCGTACCAGCTTTTTACGCCCTCGATAAAACTCACTATCCGGTCATTGCCAGTTTTATGGCAATTGGCTTCAATATTTTAATAATTAATTTAACTATCGGCCGCTTTGGCTACTTGGCAATCGCATTCTCCACTTCCTGCACCATGCTGATCAATTTTGTCTTTCTTATGATCGTGTTGTACAAGAACTTAAACGGTTTTTCTCTTGTCTACCTTGGAAAAAGCCTGGTGAAAATACTCTTGGCGACAGCTGCTCTTACCGGTCTACTTTTGTATGCCCTCCCCTTTTTCAAAACCTTCTTCGATAATTCAGTCATCCATCAGAGCGGTTCATTATTCACACTCATCCTGTCAGCAACCACCCTCTATGGTATAATTCTTCATCTATTAAAACTCACCGAGATGAACATCTTAACAGAAATGATCCGGTCAAAATTTTTCAACAAATAACCAGCCAGTCGGTGGGGATAAAGCCTTACTCAGTCTTTTTCTGCAGGGAGGAGATTTCCTCACGTAACTTTTCAACCTCTGCTTTCAAACGCTCGATATCCTCAACACGGGCTAACTGCATTTTAGCAATAGTGTTTTGCACCATGCTCTCTGTCTGACTTTTCATCGAATTGCGAGATTCTTCGGCACGGCTGAGCATTTCTTCGATTAATTTTTCCCCTTCCTGCTCAGACATTTTTCCCTTAACTATCAATTCCTTAGCAAGATCTTCAATTTTTTCCTTAGTCAAAGAAGCAACTCCGACACCAGTTAACACGGCCTTTTTAATAAGATCTATCATCTCGTTCTCCTTTGTGCTTTTTAATAAATCGATTTTTTACCCATCAGATAAATAGCAATCCCCTGCAGGGACTTTAAGAAAACGCCAAGATTATTGAGGAAACCTAGATTGTTTTTATTTAGCACACAGATCTCTCGAAAAAAATATCAGCTCTTTGACGCGCCTGTTCAATGCTGTCACTGTTTTGGATGGATGCTGCAAGGTGATGACCGAATTGAAATGAAGCAGCAAAGTATCGAGTAAATTGTTTCAGACGACCTAAACGCCTCTCTTGTGCAAACCGTAGCTCCAGCAGATCTATAAACTGAAAATAAATATCCGAACGTTCTTTTTGCACACTTTTTGTCCCAATCCCATACACCTCTCTCGCAATATCAGCACATAACCATGGTTGCTCAACAGCTCCGCGGCCAATCATCAATCCATCAGCACCTGAAAGCTCAAGACATCTCCTTGCATCTGCCGGGGAAAATATCCCTCCATTAGCAAGAATTGGCACTGATACAGCATCTTTTATTTCACCAATTACTGCCCATCGTGGTTTGCGACAAAATTTTTCACCGTTCAACCTTGCATGAATTGTAATCATATCTACCCCCTCTGCCTCAAGAAATAAGCAAAAAGATCGCAATTCATCAACATCATGGCTACGCCCTAACCGAATTTTAACGCTCAAGGGTAATTCTGTACTTTTTCTGAGCAGGCAAAGTACCTTTCGGAGCTGCTGAAGATTACCAGCAAGCACTGCTCCAGCCCCCTGTCTTCTGTGCACTGGCGCTGGACACCCAAGATTTAGATCTATACCCTCAGCACCAAGCTTGTGCAGTTTTTCAACAGCAGGGCCAATAGTAACCTCATTTGCTGCAATAATCTGATATACAAGTGGCTTTTCCGATTTATCCCTGACCAAAAGTGGTGAGATTAATTCGTTGTCGTGGGGCAACCTTTTTGCGGCCAGCATTTCGGTAAACATTAATCCAACCCCTCCCTGCTCCTGTACTAGGGTACGAAAGGCTGAATGCGAAATACCAACCATTGGTGCTAACACAATAGGTGGTGATATTTCGAGACCACGAACAATGAGATGTTTTCTAACTATATAATCTGACACTAATTTCTAAATAGTTACTCTTTTTACTTGATAACAGATAAAATTTTATTGTAGGAAATCTTATCTATTTTTTTAGCAAGTTTAACATGGACAGAAAAATCCTGCACAATCGGTGCAAAAAGCCTCACACCCACAATTACCCCATTTTGCTGCGGTAATTCCTCTTTTCCAACAATGATAGTTGTTTTGATATGTCGACCAAGAAGCAACCTTGCTTTATTGGTGTTTGAGATTTTAATTGTGAATGCCATTCCCTGTTCGGAAATATCAAAAAGTTCACCATTAAAATTCCTTTTTTCCACACTCCCATAGGGGTCCATCAGGACATTTTTGGTCTGAAGAACCACTGAGTGTCGAGGATATTCTCGGCGATCTCCGCCTGACATTTTCAATAATTCTGGAACGGGAGTATGCTTCTGACAGTATTTGCGCAACTTGTATTCGATACCGGGATGCTCTTCAGAAATCTTTTTAAACGCATCATGTTCTAAGACATGAACTTGGATCTCACCCAAGGCTCTAAGGGTAACAGTCCAAACCGAATTTGAAAAAAACTGGTCGCCGCCAAGCACATTACTGGGCCTCATTCTTTTCAGAAAAACCTCTCTTCCGCCCACAACACAGCTAAGGCTGATAAATCCAGAATTGAGAAAATATAAATTATTATCATTTTCGCCACTTTGAACAATCAGATCATCTTTATGATAATTCTCTTGTTTCAGTGAATGATAAAGTTCATTAAATTCCTCTGTTGTCATTTCTTCATACAACTCACTCCAAATTTCAAGATGGTGGCTGGTGATGGAAGTATTTCTTTGTTTTTCAATAAATTCTCCCAACTCTATGGCTTCGTTAAGTGCCATTGGATCAATTTCCATCAGTCTGTCTCGCAATAATTCTGCCACGGAAAAATCAGTTATTTTTGCGGCATTGATTGCATGGTTATACAACAGCTCTCCGGCCTGTTTTAACTCACCAGCACGAATTAGAGGCTGAATTTCTTCCTCCACTTTTCGAACTTTTCCAATGGCCATCTGCCTCAAAACAGGGTCGTGAGCAAAAGACACAGTATTATTGGGATCATCGGCACCCTGCATTTTGTGTCTTACCTTAGGCTCAATAACCATGAGTGCCTCATCTATATGAAGCAAAAGTTGTTCAGTTCCCTGTCCTTTTGAATATCCATCTCGCATGCTTTCTAGTTGCGAAATACTATTAATACATGGAATTTTTTTTAACGCTTCTATGAGAGCGTGCTGTAAATCAAAGCTTGATTGCGTCAACAGCTTTGTTTTCTTTCTCGCTAGACCTAGAATCGCCTCTAAAACATCTTCGTCATTATCTTCGTTATCGACAAGAAGACGAAGAATATGAATCTTCAGATGATCTTGGACATAGCCAAGACCCTTAATTAAACGGGGTTGCTGCATTGCCCCCCCCAATTTCACAACACATCTGATCATTTCATGTTGAATACGTGCATCAAAATGGCCAAAATATTTTGCTATGTGATCATAATGTGCATCAATGTTGATTTCAGAGACGATATATATGATGTTTTTCACGATGAACCATGGCGGATCTGATTCCAGACAAACTTCAAGCGCAGGTACTGCTGAATCACCAAAAGATGCAATGAGGTTGAGCAAACCCAGCCTTTCGGTTCTGCTGTCATTTGTGTTTGCCCGGCTAAGTAGATATGTTGGTGCTTTAGGACCTATGGAGTGCAGTATATTTTCAAAAATGGGTTGCAGTTGGTTTTCGAGCAGATATTCATCCGTCAACTTCTCTAGAATGGATTGTATTTCAAGTTTTTGTAAAGTTTTGCTGGTCTGACTTTTGATTGTGGTGCTCTTTTTCAAACTACCAGACTGAATTCTGTGCAAGAGTAGAACCACCTCTTCTGCTTCACTCCAACATGAGTTGTCTATTGCCCAAAACAGAACATCTTCAAGTCTCTTATTCAATACTGAAAATCCTGGAAGAAATTCACTCTCGAATTCAAGCCAATTACATAGAGCATGTCCCAAAACGAGAATGCTCGCCTTTTCATTTTGGGCAAGATACAATTTCGTAGCAAACGAAAGTAATGCTAAAGCCCTTTCCCTCACAGAGACTTCTTCAACAACCGCGCCTTCACCAAGTCGCATGAGAAGTTGTGTCTTTTTTTCTAAATTATCTGAAGGATCTGCCCAAAGATACGATTCCAGCCCACCAATAAATTCGTCGTTTTTCAGGACCTCAACATTTCCCTGAGCAAAATTGTTGAGATTATATGCAAATCGAAGCTCCTTTCGCTCTTTTTCAGCCGCAGCAATTTTTTTTGCAATAGTCCCTAAGGCTTCATTTGATTGTCCAGTTTTATTTTTCATCAGAAATAACTCACAAAAGATTTCAAACTATCACTTAGTTAAAACGCCCAGATGATGATACTTTTAAAGATAATAAAAAATCATTGGAGATTTTTATTGACACCACGAGCACTCATCGTGGTGTGTGTTAGAACCCTAAAAGAATCGGAAATACAGAGATTGTTCCTTTTTTTATGTGTTTTACTAAGATCCAGTCTACCACCTAGTCAAAAATAAGTAGCTAAAAAGCCTAATCAATAGAGGTCTCAGAAAAAATTACCTATGATATCGTAAACAATTATGAAGGATGAGGAAAGAAAATTACTCTAACAGGGTTGCTTCAATGCCATAGCTGAGTGATTTAAGGGATGCAGTGTATATCTTGATATTTGTGTACCAGTTACTTATTAATAACCACAACATAATCGTTTTCCCTACTATTATTGTTGAATAATCCTTCCAATTACTCTAAGTTTGTTGAGTTCCATTTTGCCAAAAGTTCCAAAAGGTCAGGTCATTACAAAATACAAAAAAATATAATGCAGCTCTTTTAAAACCATTGAGCCTCTTTAAATTATAAATTCCTAAGTAATAATCAATAATTAACATGCATAATCGAAGAATAGTTATCACCGGAGTCGGACTGGCTGCGCCAAACGGCTCAACCTTGGAAGAATACAGAGATAAGCTAATAAATGGGATCAGCGAAATCCAGGAAATCGACCTCAGATACTTTGGTAAGGCTCCAGCAGGTATTTGTTCATTTCCCGAAACCTTGTATCGAAAAAAGAAAGAAAACAAGAAAGGTACACGGGCGGGGTGTCTTGGCGTGTATTGTGCTAATGAAGCTCTCAGAAACGGAAATCTCGACATTACGCTGTACGATTCTTCCAAAATAGGCGTGTACATCGGCCTGACTGAGCATGGCACTGTTGAAACTGAAAACGAAGTCTATAATATTAGCAAATATAACCACAATGTTGACTACTGGACCCACCACCATAATCCAAGAACTGTTTTAAACAATCCTGCCGGGGAAATAACAATGAATCTCGGCATCACTGGTCCTCATTATGTCATTGGGGCAGCCTGCGCTGCAGGTAACGCCTCGCTTATCCAAGCAGTTCAGATGATGAGGCTTGGCGAAGTCGACATGGCTTTTGCTGGTGGTATTTCAGAATCAGTTGGATCTTTCGGCATTTTTGCTAGTTTTAAGGCCCAGGGAGCTCTAGGGGAAGCTGACGATCCAAGACTCGCAACTCGACCTTTCGATATAAATAGAAATGGTATAGTCATCTCTGAAGGTGCCTGTATTTATACCTTAGAGTATCTTGATAAAGCATTGGAGAGGGGTGCACATATTTACGGAGAGATTGTCGGGTATGCTATGAATTCCGACGCAAGAGACTTCGTTCTCCCCTATGGTAAGCGGCAAGCTGAGTGCATGCGTCTGGCATTACAAAGGGCGGAATTAGGCCCGCAGGAAATTGATATTGTCAATACCCACGCAACAGGAACGAAACAGGGTGATATTGAGGAATGTAAAGCCATTAGAGAAGTTTTTGCTGAGAGTAAAACCACTTATATAAATAATACTAAAAGCATCATCGGCCACGCTATGGGAGCAGCAGGTGTGCTTGAACTTGCTGGAAACCTGCCGTCATTCGATGATGGAATAGTACACCCGACCATCAACGTAGAAAACCTTGACCCGGAATGTGAGCTAAAGAATCTGGTAGTCAATAAAGCAATTCAAGCAGAGTCTATCAACACGATACTCAACAATTCGTTTGGAATGGTCGGCATCAATTCCACAGTAATAGTAAAAAAATACACTATCAGCTAATTTTTTCATCCTTGAATTAAAATAACTATAAACAAGAAAGCTCAGGTATGTTATAGGAAGAGTTTTGCCATAAATCAAATACACGTTCCCATTTGGCTTTGGGAGTTTTAATATTACAACCTTTTTTGCCGTACACGTCGAAGCTGGAGAATTTAATGACAAGTGAAGAGATCAAAGATCTGATACTAGAAATTATTGAAGATATAGATGACGAAGCAGACTTTGAAAGTCTAGATGCCAATCAACCTCTACGAGACCAACTGGACCTAGACTCAATGGACTTTCTTGATATCGTCATGGAACTTAGAAAAAGACATCAACTTCAAATTCCAGAGGAAGATTATCCCAACTTAGCTACTCTAAACAGCTGCGCTTCCTATCTTGAGCCGCTCTTGAAAGACGCCTGATTTTGTGAAAATTCCTGTACTTGTTATTGGCGGTGGTCTTTCAGGTTTGGCCGCCGCCATCCGAGTTGCACGATTCAACCCTCATGTAATCCTGTTAGAAAAACACTCCCGACTTGGTGGACTCAATTCCTATTTTTACCGTAACAAGAAACTCTATGAGACCGGTCTGCATGCCATAACCAATTACGCCGAGCCTAGAGACAAAAAAGCTCCTTTAAACAGGTTATTTCGGCAATTAAAACTCAAAAGAAGTTCGCTCACTTTCTGTGAGCAGCATCAAAGTGAAGTTGTGTTTCGCAACTGTGCATCCCTGAAGTTTTCCAATGATTTTGATTTATTTCAAAGTCAAATCTCCACCAACTTTCCAGCTGCCAGCGACAGTTTCCAAAAACTGCTTCACTTTCTGCAAAATTTCGATCCCTTTATCCCCACACCATTCAAATCAGCCAAGACTTTTCTTTTAGAGCTACTTAAAGATTCACTTCTCGTAGACATGATTCTTTGTCCGTTAATGTATTATGGTTCGAGCTACGAAAATGACATGGATCTGTCCCAGTTCGCCATTATGTTTCAAGCAATATATAAAGAGGGAATGTTTCGTCCTCATGGCACTATTAAAGATTTTCTCGATTTTCTTGTTGGCCATTATCGTGAACTTGGGGGAGAGATAAAAACCAGTTGCGGTGTAGAAAGAATCATTCATCACAAGAATAAAGCAGTTGGAGTGCTGCTTGAGTCAGGGGAACACATTGAATGTGACCATCTGCTTTCTACCATCGGCTACGACGAAACGATGAATCTTTTTAGAGACAGGAATAAAGCGACATCTGGCGAGCATCAACGACTTGGTTTTATTGAAACAATTTATCAAATTCCTAAAATATCAGCGCCGTCCCTGCCAACTGACAAAACTATTATTTTCTACAACGATACAGAACGTTTTTCTTATAAAAAACCAGATGATTTTGTCGATTTCACAAGCGGAGTCATCTGTTTTCCTGGAAATTTTCAAGGTATCCAGCCTAAAGAATTAAGAGAAATTCGCTCAACACACCTAGCAAATTATGATCAGTGGAAAACGCTCTCATCAGACCCCAAGCAGTACAAAATCCAAAAAAAGTTGGCATCGCAAAGCTCGAGCAAATGTCTTGAGACTATATTTGGCAGTTTCACCACAAATATTTTATATGAAAACACCTTTACTCCTGTTACCATTGAGCGTTACACTTCCAAAATCGAAGGGGCAATTTATGGAAACCCCATAAAAAGAAAAGATGGTAATATCGGATTCACCAATCTTTTTCTTGCTGGTACCGATCAAGGGTTTCTTGGAATTATAGGCTCCATGCTCAGCGGGGTATCCATCGTCAATCAACATATCCTGCCTAAATTGTAAATTAACAGTTACTCGAACCTCTTTCATCAAGTTACTACTTTATGCCTGTCTCATTTTCTCAATTAAACGACCAATACGACGTCATCATTATAGGTTCCGGTCTAGGTGGACTAACAACTGCTAATAGACTTGCCTATTGCGGCCATAAGGTCCTGCTTCTTGAACACCATCATAGATTGGGTGGACTTTCTACCTGGTTTAAACGCCGGGGTCATATTTTCGATATATCTCTGCACGGCTTCCCTTACGGAATGGTTAAAACCTGTAAGAAATACTGGAACAAGGCAATTATGCAATCTATTGTACAATTGCCGAATATCGTCTTTGACAACCCACAGTTTTCATTGCGTACTACCTTTGATAAAGAAGATTTCAGCGAACTGCTTCGGTCTCATTTTAAAATCCCCAGGGAAACCATTACTCGCTTCTTTACAACCGTTGCTGGGATGAATTTTTATGACGACCAGTCAATGACGACCAGGGAATTGTTTGAGCGCTTTTTCCCTGGGAGAAGTGATGTGCACAGGCTACTTATGGAGCCGATCACTTACGCCAATGGTTCAACATTGGATGATCCGGCTATTACCTACGGCATCGTTTTTTCCAATTTCATGAACAAAGGAGTCTTTACCTTTGAGGGTGGGACAGATAAACTCATTGGCATGATGACTGACGAACTTGAGAAAAATGGTGTGACCATCTGCACTAAGGCAAAAGTTGATAAAATAATAACTGAAAAAGGTAAAGTCAGAGGTGTCTCAGTTCATGGCAAGACTATTTCTTCGAAAGCAGTAGTCTCCAACAGCGGTATAACAAATACCATCAAAAACCTCACTGACCGAGATGTTTATTCAGAGGAATTTTTGCAAAAGGCCGATAAAATACGGGTTAACACTTCTAGCTGTCAGGTATATCTCGGGATAAGGCAAGGAGAAAAAATAGATGATGTCGGCGACCTTCTATTCACTTCAAAGTCACCGGAGTTCGATTCTGAAGAACTTCTCGACATGAAAACCAAGTCGAAGACCTTTTCGATTTACTATCCTAAAACGAGACCAGGTGTTGACCAATATACCATTGTGGCATCAATGAACAGCCGCTACGATGATTGGGCAACGCTTGACGAAGAAACCTACCAGCTTGAAAAACAGTCCCTCATAAGTCGATCCATTTCCGACCTAGAGAAATACCTCCCTGGTGTAACTGATAAAATCGACTGGTCAGAAGCTGCCACACCACGAACATTTAACAGCTACACTCTTCACACTCAGGGGACATCTTTTGGCACCAAGTTTGAAGGACTGGACATCTCCAGGACTATTTTCAAAGAGGTAGCAGGATTGTTTCATGTAGGTTCAGTGGGAATAATTATGTCAGGCTGGCTTGGGGCAATAAACTACGGAGTCATTGTCGCAAATGACGTTGACAGTTTCATCAGGACATAAGGGACAATATGGAAGATTTTAGTGGTCAAACTGTAGTTGTCAGCGGAGCAACAAGAGGCATCGGCAGAGCCATTGCGGGAGCTTTTCTCACGCAAGGAGCAAACGTCATAGGGGTATATGCAGGAAACAGCCAGGCAGCGCGCTCGTTTTCTGAAGAATTCAAAAGATACTCCTCGCAGATCGACCTTCTGCAGTGTGATATCTCAAAAGAGATCGAAGTCACCGCACTTTTCGCCATGATTGAAGAGAGATATCAGTCTCTTGATGTTCTGGTAAATAATGCAGGGATCCGCAGGGACGCTGTTCTTGCTTTGATGCAAAGCGAAGACTGGCAACAGGTGATAGACATCAACTTGACCGGAACATATTTTATGGCCAAGCAAGCGGTGTTACTAATGATGCAGAAAAAATATGGTCGGATAATTAATATTACCTCCCCTGTTGCCCACCTCGGTTTTTCTGGCCAGTCTAACTACGCCGCCTCCAAAGCAGGGCAAGTGGCCTTGACTAAAACACTGGCCAAAGAAGTTGCGAAGAAAAAGATTACCGTTAATTGTGTATCTCCTGGTTTTATTGCCACTGATTTCATTAATGACTTAAGTAAGGAACAACTGGCAACGTATAAAAAAATGGTGCCGATGCGGCGATTTGGAACCCCCGAGGAAGTTGCCGATGCAGTTTTGTTTCTTTCAGGGAAACGGGCAACTTATATAACTGGCACAGTTTTGGAAATAGATGGTGGGCTCTAGTTATGGACTCATATGAAGAAATATCCAGCCTCATTCCCCACCGTCCGCCTTTTTTGTGGGTTGATACAATCATATCCTTTGGGGACGAGACTATAGTAACCGAAAAAACGATTCCGACTGATCTAGACGTTTTTGCCGGTCATTATCCAAACAACCCCATAATGCCCGGAGTACTCCTCTGCGAAGCCATTTTTCAGAGCGGTGCCTTGCTCATTGGAAAAATGACCAAACCACTGGAATCCGAGCCATATCTTATCCCTGTACTGACTCGTATTAACAACGCAAAATTCAAAAGAAATATCCTTCCTGGGGACACTGTACAGATAACGGTTCAAATGACCGAATCCCTCTCCTCGGTCAGCTTTTTCAAGGGTAGTATGAAGGTTAAAGGAAAAACTGCAGTTCAGGTAGATTTTGCTTGTGCAATGGTCGCCTCCAGCCAATAATTTTATTTTATTAACTCTATTGGTGCTCCTACCTCACAAACCCTGTTCTATCAATTGATCTGTTGAATTTTTAATCAAAGCAGGTAAGATACCAATTTTGAATTTTCGCGTTATATTGATCACAAATTAAGGTTATAAAATTACCGGATTAGCCGGGACTCGCAGTAACACATACTTACTCGTGTCTTCTATATATTAAGGATCCACTCGTGCAACTATCAATTACCGATATGATTTTACATGCTGGCCCTGTTGGCCAGATGGTGATGCTTACCCTGCTTATTTTTTCGCTTGTTTCCTGGACTATAGTGATAATGAAAGCTCGTTTGTTCAGGAAGGTACGCCTTGATTCCGAAGACTTTGTGGACACTTTCTGGACATCCACCAATCTGAGTGAAGCATATAAGAATGCAAGTGAATTTGAATATTCTCCACAGGCAGAAGTTTTTGTAGCAGGTTTTGGCGAGCTCGAAAAAATTAATAAAATCCGCAATAGAAAAGATGAGAACAGGGGGACCGACACGCTTGATATGCAGCTCGCCACAATGGACAACCTTAAGCGTGCAATCAGAAAAGCGGCATCACAAAACATCAATCAACTCGGCAGTAACCTGCCCTTTTTGGCAACAACCGGAAGCGCTGCTCCTTTTATAGGATTATTTGGTACTGTTTGGGGGATCATGGCCTCTTTTCACGATATAGGCCAAAGGGGATCTGCATCACTTGCTGTTGTCGCTCCAGGAATTTCAGAGGCACTGGTTGCCACCGCAGCAGGTTTGGCTGTTGCCATTCCTGCAGTTATTTTCTACAACTATTTTTCCAACAAACTTGATGAAATTGATGGAGAGATCTCCAATTTTTCCACCGATTTTCTGAATCTCGTTGAACGAGATCTGTTGAGCAGAGTGTAGAACAATGGGCCCAGTAAGAAGCAACGGTAGGAAAAAACTGGTATCTGATATCAATGTTACCCCCATGGTCGATGTCATGTTGGTACTTTTGATAATCTTCATGGTAACTGCGCCGATGATGACCCAGGGGGTTAACGTTGAACTCCCCGAAACCACTGCAAAATCACTCAGGCAAGAAGAAAAGCCTATTGTTATAACCATTAGTAAAGAGGGAAATATAAGCATAAACAATATCCCTCTCGCACGCGCTCTTATGGTTCAGGAACTGCAAAAAAATTATAATTCTAACAAAAACCAACCCATCTTCCTTCGAGCTGACAAAAACGTTGCCTATGGTCACGTAGTCACTGTAATGGCAGATATAAAATCAGTCGGTTTTGATAAGATAGGTATGATTACCAAGCCTCCTGAGAAAGAGTAAAAAAAGTGGACCAAGTTTATCGAGTTACCGCTATGCTGTCGAATGAATGGAAACTCCCCTTGAATCTGGCCATAGGTATTCATGTACTGGCCCTTTTGGGAGCATTATATCTGCCAGGTATCTTTGCTGCCAAGCCAAGATTCGCAGACATTTATACTGTGAGTATCATCAATATAGCAGAACCCACTGCTAAGCCTCCATCTGCGACTAAAGCTCTACCAGCTACTCCTCCTCCAACAATTACCCCTCCGATAAAAGCCAAAAAAGTCGCTCCTATTGCAGAGGCTCAGGAAAAGGTGCTCCCCAGCCCACAAAAATCGATATCTCTTAAACCATTAAAAAAGAAAAAAATACAAAAAATCAAACCAACTCAAGACAATAACCGCAAGAAAGAACTCGCCCGTCAAAACAGACAAAAGCTTGCAGAAGCAATAAGGGAAGAAGAACTGCTCTTACAAAAAGCAAAACGTGCACAGGCTGCTCTTGAAGCCGAACGCAATCTCCTTCAAACACAAAAGATCCCTAACGAAACTCAAACAACAACATCTGAAGATCCCAGTGACAATGCTACAAATGCTTCCTCTTCTGGCACTTCAAGCAGTACAAATCTTCTTGAAAGTCAATATCTCGCATCTGTCTTCAATAGGTTGCATCAATTCTGGACACCTCCAGAATACTTGCAACAAGATCCTGATTTAACCACCGTCGTTGTAATTACTATCAATTTGGATGGTAAAATCTCCGACACGCTTTTTGAAAGTAAATCAGGCAACAGGGTTTTTGATCAGTTTGTTAGTAAAACCATTACAGCAGCAGACCCTATGCCTCCCATTCCACCGGCAATGAAAAAGCAACGGTTTGAAATCGGTTTGCGTTTCAGGCCGGGCAGTATACAGTAGAATTTCACAACAGTTCATACCAATGGTGCAACTTATAATGATAAAAACTACAATCCGACGTTTCTTTTTTCTGCTTTGTCTATTATCTCTTGCGCAGCCCGTAATTGGGGCAGAGCGCGTCTACCTTGATATTACCGCAACTGAAACAAGGAAAATTAACATTGCTGTACCGGGATTTCAAAACAAAGAACTCACTCCCAAAAACCCGGTTATAGGTAAACAAATCGCAAATATTCTCAGCAAATCACTAAAATTTCATGGCATCATTTCCATAGTGTCTTCTGTCGATTATGGCGGGCTCCAAAATGACGAGTGGAAAAAGATAGGAGCTGACTATACCGTTGTAGGTCATTATGAGCTTCAGTCCGATTCGGTAAAACTTGAAATGAGACTGCTCGACGTAGCTGCTAATGAAATTATTATGGGGAAAAGTTTTTCTGGAACATTGCAGCAAAAAGAGCAAATGATTTTCAAATTTTCCGACAGCGTTATCAACACACTAACCGGAAAACCTGGAATTGCTTCCACACGAATTGCCTTCGTCAATGGGGAAAATAACGTAAAAGAAGTATATCTGACAGATATACTTGGAACAAAATTTAAGCAAATTACCAGGCACAAGCACCTTACGGTCTCCCCTAGATTTGTCCCGGGTGGAAACTACCTGACCTACACCTCTTATCACAGTGGTAACCAGAATTTATATATCACAGATCTGCGCCAGAACGTTACCACCCGTGCACTTTCAAGACGCAAAGGATTAAATCTTGCGCCAGCATGGTCGTCAGATGGTAAATACATGGTCCTCACCCTTTCTAAAAACGGCAATCCAGATCTTTACTTGCTTGATTCCAAGGGGGAGATACTTGAGCAACTGACTAAGCGTGCCGGGATCAACGTGTCCCCTACCTGGTCGCCTGACGGCAACCATCTCGTTTTTGTTTCGGATCGAAGTGGGCAACCACAGCTTTATCTCATGGAGATGCGGACCAGAAAAGTAAAACGATTGACCTTTGAGGGATCTGAAAATGCAGAACCCAACTGGTCACCAACTGAAGACCTTATAGTTTATTCTAGTTTAAGGGACGGCATATACCAGTTGTTTACCCTTAATCCATTCAATAATACATCCCCGGTTCAGCTAACAGATGATCTTAGCTACCACGAATCACCTTGCTGGTCACCTGACGGTAACCAAATCATATTTGCAAAACGTGATGGCCAAAAGAATCAAATATACGGTATAATGAAAAATGGTACTTTTCAAAGAAGACTTTTCACTCTTCCCGGCAGCCAAAATTATCCCCAATGGTCTAAATAAGACCTTCAGTGAATAAATTTAGCAAATAAAATATATTATGAAAAAAACATTATTAAATTTTATGCTCCTTGGTTCAATTGCACCTTTTCTTGTTCAATGTGCATCACAGACTGACGTCGACGATTTACGATATCAACTACGTATTGTAAATAAGAAACTCGAAGATATGAAGTCTAATACTGTGGGGCAACTCCAGAAGCGTCAGGCTGCCGCCTCAGGTCAAGTAGACCAGGTTGAACTCGATATTCTTGAGTTAAAAAGCCAACTTGAAGAAACTTATCACTTAAACCAGACACTTAAAGAACAAAACAAAGAACTTGAAGCGACTATTTCCAGTGTTGTTCAGGAAGAAACCGCCAAACGTGAAGAGGCGTTGAAGCAATTCGAAGAAAGTCAACGGGATAATGAAAAGAGACTTACGGAAGACCTCAACAAGAAACTGAGATTACAGCAGGAAAGACTTAATGCTATCCAGCAAGCTCGTATAAAAGAAGCCGAACGCAGGGCCAAGGATGCTGCTCTGGCTGCACAGTTAGCGAAATCTCGATCTAAGTCTGCCAATTCCAAAATTGCTTCTTCAAAATCAAAAAAACATATCCGATTGACTCAGAAAAAAATTAAATTAAATCCCAAAGTCGCCCCAGCTGAAAAACCCGTCGTTTCAAAGACAAAGCAAACTCCAACACCTGCAGTCAAAAATACCGTAGCTGCAGAACTACCATCTAGCGACTTTAATACTGCTCAAAAACTTTATAAAAACGGGAAATACAGTCAAGCGCTAAAATTATTTGAGCAAATCGCCAGCAATTCATCCTCATCAGATCAAGTTGATGCCCGGTTTATGATGGGAGAATGCCTTTTTAAACAAAAGGAATATGATAAAGCGATAATGCAGTATCAAAACATTATTTCTCAGCATGCAAATCATCCCAAGTCCCCAGAAGCAATGCTTCAACAAGGCACCGCCTTTGAAAAACTTGCCGATAAGGATACAGCGAAGGTTATTTATAAAAAATTGCTTAAAAAATATAGCTCTTCTCCAGAGGCGACAATTGCCCAGGAAAAGCTTAGCAAGCTTTAATATTTGGGATTTGAGGTTTTGAAAAATCGTCTTGATCAGATATTAATCCAAAGAAATATCGCTCCAACAATAGAATCAGCACGAGCAATGATTATTGCCGGTGAAGTTTTTATAAATGAACAAATATCTGATAAACCGGGGCGACTCTGCTCAAATGATGTTTCTCTTCGTATTAAAGAGAAATGTCCATATGTCTCCCGTGGAGGTCTTAAACTAGAGAAGGCACTCAGTCATTTTCGCATATCAGTTTCTAACCTGACCGCAATAGATATAGGTGCGTCCAGCGGTGGCTTTACTGATTGCCTTTTGCAACACAATGCCAAGAAAGTATACGCCGTAGATGTTGCTTATGGCCAATTGGCTTGGAAAATCAGACAAGATCCGAGAGTGGTTGTTCTCGAACGTTTCAACGCTAGAAATATCTCTTCCAAAGATATTGGCAGCGACCCCATTGAACTTGCGGTTATGGACGTCTCGTTTATTTCTCTTACTACCCTTCTACCACCAATCTCCAAACTTTTTATCCAAGACGTTGCGATTCTCGCCCTCATCAAACCTCAGTTTGAACTACCTCGAACTGATATTGGCCCCAAAGGTGTTGTCAGCGATCCCTATCTACACCAAAAGGCTATTGATAAGATCGAATCCTTTGTCCAGCATGTTGGACTAGTAAGTAGGGGGACTGTCCCTTCACCAATACTCGGCCCAAAAGGTAATCGTGAGTTTCTCATTTATATTAGCTCTAAACAATCATTATAGAACTTCATATTTACATCATTTCTTTTTTGCAATCCTTTAACCGACAAATAATATTTACCATGAACCAAATACTCATTTTTCAATGTGTACTTATTTTTACCCTCCTTCTATCAGGTTCCGCAATTTGTCAGACACCCAAGCATGTTAATGCTATTTCCTTTTCCCTCCTTTATTCGAGTAACGTTTTAGGCGAATACGAGCCCTGTGGTTGAAAGTCCAAGCAGCTGGGTGGACTATCCGGCAAAGCACATTTAATAGAAAAACTTAGAGCTGAGAAAAAACAAGGCTTAGTTGCTGTTGATTCTGGCAATCTTCTTTTTAAAAAAGCTCTCCAAGGCTCAAAGAAGGGGGACAATTTTAACAACACAGCCGCTTTAATCAGCGCTTATGGGATTGTAAGAGCATATAAACATATGTCCTATGACGCTGTTGCCATAAGTACTGCAGATCTTTCTGCTGGATCTGAATTTTTCCAGCGATCTATTGAGAGTGAATTTCCCTGGGTTGCTGCCAATGTTTTTGATAACAAAGCGAATAGAGCCTTTTCGCCCCATGTCGTAACAAAGATAGGTGATCTAGTTATTGGAATAATCGGCCTTACTGGAACTTCCCAAAATGCTGTCGCAGATTTTGATATCACAGACTGGCGCCAGGCACTTCAACGGGAAATAACCTTGCTTGAAAAGAGGTGCGACATACTTGTGGTTCTTTCCAACCTAAACTCTTCAGAAAATATAGAAATACAACGAGATTTTAATCAAGTAGACATCATTGTTACAGCTGACAAGAAAGGTAAAAATATTCAGCCTCTTGTAACGCCAAATAGTTTACTCATACAAAGTGGAGATCGAGGTAAATATTTAGGAAAACTTGATATCACCTGGCAAGGCTCAAGTAATTGGCTTGATGCATCGTCTCAATCAATCAATCATCAAAAAAACAGACTCAGGTCCATTGATAGCCAGTTACGTCAACTTGAAAGACAACAAAGCTTAACAGGAAGGGATGTCACTCAGAAAATGGCCCGACTTCAATCATCTCGACAAATAATATCCGACCAAATTGTACAGAAAACAGCTGAACTGGCGGAACAAAAGATAAAACCATCTAATAGTTATAAATCCTACTTTCTATCTGTCATACCAAAATCAACAAATGGTAATGTCGGTCTAATCGTTCAGGATATAAAAAAGAGTAAGAACGCGTTCAACAGATATCGTCGCAAAAATATACAATCCGATAATCCAGCTCTTCAAGTTGCACTGGATAATGAGATAATTGTCGGTGTTACCAGTTGCTCAGGTTGCCACGAAAAGCAAATTGCATTCTGGAACAGTACAGGCCATGCAAAAGCATACACTACGCTCTCTCAACAAGGTCAGTCTTTTAATCTCCAATGTCTTCCATGTCATGTAACTGCAGGTAAAATAAGAGCTACATCGGGTGAGTCTGAGTTACTCTATCTTCTCACCCTCAAGAGTGATCGCCAAACAATCGGTTGTGAGGTCTGTCACGGCCCCGGCCAGCAGCATCTCCTTTTACCTGACGAAATTACCCCAATGCGTCTGCCTGAGGAAGAAATCTGCATACAATGCCATACCCCTGATCGTGACAGCAATTTTGATTATCAGAATAAACTCCAAATAATTGCCTGTCCGTCAGATTTAAATTGAAGATAGATATAAAAAAGGGCAGTTACATTAAAATGTAACTGCCCTCAATATTCTTCCGAACGAATTCGAAAGCGTAGGTCGTAATCAGAATCTTCTAATTAACAACCAAAAGCGTTTTGCAGATTTGGAACAGTTTGCTTCTTACGGCTCATCATACCGGGAATCCACATTGAATTTCCATCAAGTTTGGTATCGAATGCTTTTTCAATAAGAGCTGGGTCATCGGAGAGGACCACAAGATCGGTACCCTCTTTAACAACATCGGTGAGCATAAGCAGTACAGTGTGACGACCATCTGCTTTGACTTCTTCCATTGCTTTTACAAGTGACTCACGAACATCAGCAACCTGGTCAAGAGCTGCAAGTTCAAGCTGACCAACACCTACTTTGTTTCCTTTCATGTCAAAGTCTTTGTAGTCACGGAACAGCAAATCTTTAGCTGGTACGCCATCAACAGCGGATTTAGCTTTTAACATTTCCATGAAAAGCTCTTCAGTATCTTCAACACCAGCAATAACTTTCAGGTCATTGACAGCAACCTTGTCATCTTCGGTACAGGTTGGTGATTTGAAGTTAACAGTGTCACTCAAAATTGCTGCCAGCATTCCACCAGCAACATCCTTAGGAATTGCGACACCGGCTTCCTTGAACATTTTATTTAATACAGTACCGGTACAGCCAACGGGCTCTGCTCTGAAAAGTATCGGATTGTTAGTGGTAACATCACCAATTTTGTGATGATCAACAACTGCAACCAAATCAGCAGAATCCAAATTAGCAGGTCCCTGAGCAATATCACTAAAGTCTACTAGCGCAATTTCTTTTCCAGCTGCATCATCGAGCAATTCTGGTGCGGCGAGACCGAAACGATTCAAGACGGTAGTAGATTCAGGATTTAGATCAGCAGCAGCAATTTGCATACAAGCCTTTGCTTCCATACCTTGTGCATTAAGCAGAGTTGCAAGTGCGATCGCAGATGTTACTGAATCGGTATCAGGATTTGCATGTCCAACAACAGAAATAGCCATTAACTTTCCTCCAAATTAAATTAATATTAGTAACCGAAAACATGTGTCTTTATTTATTATATTATTTACTTAAATTCCACTGGTCTTATTTTTTAGACACCCCAAAATAGTGTTTTCGATACTATCAGTCAAGTATTAAAAAAATCTTGTGCAGATTGACCTACCAATAATTTCCAGCTACTTCACCAAGAGTAACAATTGCTCAAGTCAGTTAAAATTCGTCTATTCTTCCGTGACTTTGCATTAAGTTTGGAGTATCTTTTTTGCCAAACAGCTCATCAACCAGGTGTCCCCAAACTTTTATATTGCGTGAACATTTGATGGAAGACCAAAACGACAAAACCCCACCGCGTTCTCGGGTAAAAAAAAGATCAAACATATCTATTTATGTTGCCATTGCGGCTGGTGTAACAATAGGTATCCTTTTTTACCTTTTCATGCAAAATAGCCCATCTACTCTCCACATCGCACCTCCCGATAACTCTACTGGTGTTAGTGTTGGTAGTTCTAAAGTAATAGATCCTTCAACAGATACAATAGATCAGGAAGAGGAAGTTTTGGCTTCACCTGATGTCGTCATCACCAATGACAAACGACCGAATGACATTAACAATTCCCATTCACAGGAGAGAGGGCTGAACGCAGATTCGCTAACTTCAGGCACTACAGAGAATACGTCAAACCTTATTCAACAGAACCTCTTTTCGGAAAGTGATCCTCAAAATCTCATTGATGAAATTAATTCCTTTTACACTCACCTGGACCAACAACCTTACATTCATAGTTTCGGCCTGAAAGAAACAAGTAAGGTCCACTTTTCCAAACTTCTGCAAAAGCTTGTCGACCATCCACCAGTGGTCACTCGTGAAACCGACGACTTATACACCCTTCTTAAAAACACTGCCCATTTTTTCAGAATCATAGGTAAAGAAAACATAAACATTATCAAAGGGATCCTTGGTAATGAACAAAACTCCTTTGAACATATCCTTGAAATTTTTTATAAGCTTACTTACCATCCAGATTATTTAAAAAAAGAGTACTCACTGTCAATTCCACCTGATGCTCTAACTGATTACGCAGCCTTTTTTCTCAATACCATGGGAGGGCGACTTTACCTCTTTCGTCGCGATTCCACCTCAAGAATGGTGGTTAACTACTATGCCATAATTTCAATTGATCGCGCTAATATTGAAGGAAACGGTGGCCATGGCATTGATTTAAAACCATCAATTCTTTCTCTCATCGAAGAGATAGAAAATGGTGGTGGAAGGTTGCAACTTAAAGAAAAATATCTCGACACATTGTATGATCTCCAGGAAAAATACAGTTAGCTCCGTCAATAAATAATTCACTCTGTCCTCAATTTGCTATCATCAGTCAAGTGCGATATACTTGTGCAATTGGAGTTCTATAAGGAGCTATAAATGCAACTAAGTTCAATCACACGTCCCGTCATAAACAGTTCTCTAATTGACACTGTTAATAAGGCAAATGGCCAGACCTCAACATCTTCTCATTTCCAAAAAAATCTTACTGGGAGAGAGGATACAGTTATAATTTCACAAGAAGGTAAAGACAAAGCCTATCTTACAAAGTCTTTTACGGTTGCTCATACATCTGCTACATACCAATCCTCTGAGATACTTGACCAGCAGCAACTCCTAGAACTCCAAAAACTTAAAAGACGTGACCAAGAAGTCCGAACACATGAGCAAGCGCATCTTTCTGCTGCTGGGCAATATGCCCAGGGAGGTGCCACGTTTACCTATCAAAAAGGTCCTGATGGTGGATCATACGCAATAGGGGGAGAAGTAGGCATAGATGTCGCTAAAGAATCAAGCCCCCAAGCAACAATAACCAAAATGCAGGCGATCAAACGTGCAGCTTTGGCCCCAGCCAACCCATCCGGGGCCGATAAAAGAATAGCTGCCCAAGCTAACGCCAAAGAGTCACAGGCCAGACAAGAGCTACTTAATACCCGACAGGAAAATTTACTTCGTGGAGAATCCGCATCTAACCGTCCCCCTGAGGGTAAGGAGAAGGAGGCCAGGCAGGTACATAAATCAGAGTTAGTGGCATCCAGCTATAGCAGTTTAAAAACTAAATTGGCCTCTTATGTACAAATGAGCGAAAATTAATATTATTAATTTTGTTCTCACGACCTATAAGCCAATTTTACTCATTATATTGTCCCTATTATGAATCAATCCCATTACAATAAAGATCTCTTCTCTTTTCTCTCCTCTTCACCCACTCCCTTTCATGCAGTATCAGGTATTGAAAGCTTTCTTCGTTCACAAGGGTTTGCACAGTTGCATGAAAACACACCATGGCAACTTAAAAAAGGCTCTTCTTACTTCCTTTCAAGAGAAAACAGTGCGACCGTTGCCTTTACATTAGGCAGTGACGAAAAAAGCACACAGGGCTTTAGAATGCTCGGTGCCCATACCGATAGCCCATGTCTA
>Ga0209692_10000893_pt1 | contig 50457 bp, 57 predicted proteins | sample tdDd472_FD_187129 | JGI IMG/M metagenome (GOLD analysis project Ga0209692, IMG submission 187129) | Marine sediment microbial communities from the Atlantic coast under amendment with organic carbon and nitrate - tdDd47.2 (SPAdes)... | ecosystem: Environmental > Aquatic > Marine > Coastal >... | reverse complement strand
CTTCATCACATCTATAATCTCATCCTTAAAGGAATATATATCAAATTCCTTATGCTTTCCTCCTCTAAGAAATACAGTCTTGGTATCTTTATTTTGATAAGACTGAAGATAATAATCGTTAATGGCGTTTGGGACAATCTGTATATTTGGATTATACATTGAATAATGTTGCTGAAGATATTTAGTTGTTGTCATTATAACATCAGCAAACATAGCTATTTTTATAAACGTACCCTCATCATATCCTTTATAATAATCATCATAAACAGGATGCGTACTAGGTATGATATTATGATCGTCAACATCAATAACAACCTTTAGTCCTAAATCCTTAGCCATGGCCACCTGGTTAAAACAACTTGCCATCATAGGTCTTTGGAAGAAAGCTATGTCCGCCATTTGTAGGGTGGTCCATGTGTCATCCCACGTTCCTTTTATGATGTCTATATGTCCTTCTCTGGAAAGATAAGACAATGGCCCTAAACTTCTCCAATAGCTACACGCACTGTGATCGTAATCACTAAAAACTATTACTGTTATTTTTTTATCCATAGCCTATTATGAATTATGTTGCCCAAATATTCAAAATCTTTATTATTATCAAGAAGTTTATCTACTGTATCACTAACTTCTTGAATTCCCCAGAAATAACCATTTATGGTTTCGGGTATATTGTTAGCAGAATCGTCAATTATTAAAAATCCATTCTTTTTGAGAATAGGCGTGTAATTGATTATATCACTCTCTACCACCTCTGAAGTATGCCCACCATCAATATATAAAATATCAACACTCAATTCAGAAGCTTCTTTTACAACATTAGGATCTGTGCTAAGACCTTTGATTATTTTCGGTTGGGGCAGATTAAACTTTTCATGTATATGTTTAATGTCAAATTCATAATCGCTCTCCCAATGCCCATCAGTGGAATCCAGAGGAGTTATTCCTATAATATCAATGTTCTTGTCGCATAACGTTCTTAATAAGCCATACAAGGCTAAAATCTGCCCTCTGAAGACACCTATTTCCAAGAACGATATATCACCGTCAATAGAGTCCACTAACAACTTATGCATAGGGTAGAATTGCTTCTCGCCAAACCCAAAAGCATTTTCTTCAACGAAAGTTCTCAGAAGGACGAATTCCGGCACAGCAAGGTATTCTTTCAGAAACAGATCGATCTTCTCCTGTTGCGGTAATTTTAATTGCTCTATGTTCATAATCCTATATATTCCGTTAGTGGGGTTTTACCATTCCCATGAATGACAACGGGATAGGTTCCAGTTATTACGTTTTTAAACATCCCATCCTCAATACTAAAACTTTCCCCTGAGTCGTGAGATACAGATTGAAAAATCTCACAATTCAAATCAAGTACAGCATTCATTTTTTTATCCAAATATTTTTCGGTGTAATATAATTGGTCATCCATTCCTACAAACAGATCCTCCTCTTTGATAAGATTAGCTAACGCTGATGGCTTGAACAAGAATGAACCTGAATTAAGAAATCTCCATGGGTATTTTGTCTTTTCATATCTGGATTCCAGAGAAGCATCCGGCCAGCATCCTTTTTCTGCCGAGAAGATAGCATCTACATCTCCGAACATAGGTATGCTTTCTTTTATGTAGTCTAAAGGACCGGTAAAGATGACGTCATGAGCATCAACAAATAAAATATAGTCGGCATCACACGAAGAGGCATACTTACCTAATTCGCTGACTTTAGTATAAAACCCTTGCCACGGAACATTTATTATGTGATGATGTATCTCACGTTTGATTAAAGATTTTTTTAACTCAATAAACCCTGGGTTCATTATATCGTTAGTTAGAGAAATTACCCTTATTTCCATGCTAAAAAGTATATAAAAAATAATATATTATCTTTGTGTAGTATTTTTAAAATAAGAAAACATGGCATTAGTACCTTTAATTGTAAGAAGAGAAAGAGACAAAAACCTTGGAAGAGCAAAGAACCTTGCTTCAGTGTCTTACGTAGTTGAAAATACTGCGATAAAACTAGCTGTTCCTTCGGTATGTAAAAAAGATGGAAAAGCTGATGGATTAGTGAATTCTCAGGTATCGCTGGAAATTGCTGGAAACCTGAAGCATCTATGGTGTACTCAGACTGTTGTAGATATCGCTGCATTGTCTTAATCGTCTAAAAAATCATTTATTTAACCCAGATTTTAATAAGATCTGGGTTTTTTATTTTAAAAAGAGGGCAGTGCCGCACTACCCTCTAAAAATCAACTTTAAAAACCTTAATAACAGCACTTAGTTATTAATAATGTAAATCTACAATAATTTTCTGATATGACAAAATTTTATTTGATTTTTTCTAACTCTTCCTGTAATTCTTTTTTCTTGTCTAAGATTTGGCCTTTAAGGGTAACTAGGTGCTCAATCTGAGAATCGTAGTACCCAGCCTTTCTATCCAGCAATCCAATCTGCTCTTCCATGTTCCTCTTCTTCCACTCATCAGAAATAACATATTTTTCAATGTTATCCGAAGAATTAGTTTTATATTCCGGCTTTTCTATAAATCCATATTGGAGAATTACCGGCCTCATAAAATCTTCAAAAATACTTTTCATGTTGTTTAAATTGTTTAATAAGAGTTAAACAAAAAGTAGGCCGTTGAAATAAAAATGACATTATGTCTTTTTTTTCTTCTGGTCTGGAGTAAATCTGTCATCTAATTCAGGAAATCTCTTAATCATCTCTATTGCTACAATGGCATTCCAAGCTACATGAGCTAAATGAGAAATCTTACTTTCAGGATCTTCATCTGTCTCATATGGATTCTCATACTGCTCTAAATGGCGCTTCATGCAATCTAAATATTGATGCTGCGAACCCCCTTTAAGATAGTTGAATAAATCATACTTACCTTCACCAAACTGACCTACTTCTATTACAGGCTTAAATAAGAATAAAGGAATATTACGCCACCTTAATTTACCATTATTTTTTCTTTCAGCTAATTTCTTCATACCGCTAAAGTTATTTTTTGATTTATAGATTCCATAACCAAGTCTTCATTAAAATCTATGGTATTCCAATTGCTAGGAACGCATATAGCCTCTCCTCCAGCCTTGGCAAACTTTTCGCAATTTACCGGATAATCGTCTATTAAAATCCCGTTGCCAGCCATAAGATATTTTTTACCACCAATAAATACGTCGCTAGATTTAACTCTTAAGTAATAATCCAACCATCTTAATTTCTGGGCAGCACAATCAGGATCTAATGATGGAGTTGTAACAATTGTTACATTTCCTAGCGAACAAAGATATTTATATAAATCTAGCGCCCAAGGGAATGGCTTCAGTTTAAACCAAAACTCATCTTTTGACCCTATGGCTAGCCAAAATTCATACTTAGTAATTCCATAATTGCGGTCCATGCCCCAATTACCAAACTCTTCAGCATATTGTTTTACTGTATAGTTTTTTTTAGTCCGCTGATTTAAAACATTAATGGCTCCATGAGTGAAGTCAGCTAAAACGCCGTCCATGTCTAGTAAAATGTTAATTTCTTTCATATCATTTCTTTTTCATAATTATTCGTTTAAACGTTCTCTAATATTATCATAGCTATACCCGACAGCAACAAGCAATCCTCTGATTGCCATAAAAATATCCTCAACGGTAGCATCAGAACTAACCTCTGCAACAACCTTTTGTTTAAATTCGTCGTCTGTAATAGTTATCTTTTTCATCTGTTCAAATATTTCTCTACAATTTTTCTTTTATGGTCTGTTGTATTTTAAACCGTATTTACCAAAATATTCGTTATACAGCGACTCTTCTGACTTTTTTAGGGTTGGATATATTTTTGAATAAGCCGTATCATATTCAGCATGTTCTTTTGGATGCGTAGCCCAATACCATATTCCTTTACCAGAATTAGGTAAATCTTTCTTTAACTCATTTTGAATATCAAACAACTCATCATAATATTTATCTTTTACCTCTTTAGGAACAGAATCCCACTTTCTCCTCTCTTCGTTTTCTTCAGGAAACCATTCTTTGTATTCGTTAAATATCTTGTTATACAGGACAGGCCCTATAGGCTTTCCTAAATAGGCGCAAATTTCAATACACATCACCTCTCTTGGTTTTTCTTTTGACTTTTTCATCTATTTAAGTATTTCTCTACAATTTTTCTTGGAGGTGTTGTTCCTCTTATTTCTTTTTGGTATTCGCTGTATGTTGCGCTTTCGAGTTCGAATAAGACCCTGAAAGAGCATCTGTTTTCTTTTTCGAACTTGAGAATGTCATCTAAGGTTGCGTTGTCAAATAATTCATGGACTCTCGGCGCTAGTAATATTATATTATTGGAATACAGCCTAAATTCATTGTACGCTGACTTTCTTAAAACATGGGCGAACAGAGATAAAAAGAATTGGGTTCCCTCATATTTTTCAAGCTTCTCTTTGGTTACATAACACTTCTTTATTCTAGTTTCCCAAATATATTTAAAGAGATCAATTTGGCTCCTGAACCCCTGGATATTAAATTTGTCTACTTCCGTTTTTTTTTAGAAGTCTTTACATTTTCCTCGTTTTGCGTAGTCTTACTACGCTTATTGAGACCTTTTTTAACGCAGACATAACAAAACCCATCCTTATAAGGAAAAAGTCCACATCCTTTAGTTTTACAATGTTCTTTACTCATCTAATCCCACCATCTTTCTGTTTTCCATGCTAATATCTTATAAATTAACTGTATGGTTTTATGTTCCCAAAAATCTGCGTAAGTAATTGTACCATTTCGGTATATAGATAAAGAATAAGCCCAATTATATTGCATGCCGTTTCTAGATGGTTTTTTATAATCCCAATCATTATTCCAATATTTTTCATAAACCACCATGTCTAGCAGATTTACAACAATATTCATCCATTTAACCTCATTTTCCCATCCATAATATCCTTTTCTGGATTCGTGATACTTTCGCATGTTGTTAATTTTGAATCTCAACATAAAAAGCATAAAAAAACCATCATAATCTTTATCCTTCCATATTATAGAAAACCACCTAATCAGGTTTTTTATCGAATTAAAAAAACATCTAACCCTTCGCATTACCTAGCCGTACTTATCAATAAATTTTCTCTCTGACCTTTACTCAATGTAGATTTTCTTCTACGTAATATAGCTCCACAGGAATTACATCTCAAAGCATCAAACCTTCCGGCAGGTGTTACATAATTTCCACATTCAGATAAATCCGATACACCACAATTAGAACACGTCTCTTCATTAGCTTCTGCGTAGATAGCCATATTTGGATGAGAGTGTATCCACGGCCTAAGTTCATAATATACTTCCTCTAAAAGAAGAACATCTTGTTTGTTGTAGTCGTACATTTGAGTCAAAGATTTTTCATCTCCGCCAAAGCAACCACGCCACAAATCTAGATCTGTGTGTATTTCTTCATCTTGTACCATTATCTGCCCTAAATAATCCAGTTTATTGCTGGCAAGTCTAAACTCTTTTCTAGCTACAAGTAGTGTGTCAACTACGCTATAAGGGGACGGTGGCTTCATTCCATTTAAAATAAATCTGGTATTAGCCACTTTTTTATCGAAATTATTGCAATTATGAGCAATAATAATGTCAGCCTCATCAATAACTTTCCATAGGCTTTTGGTTATACGCTTATCATCATGTTTTTCAGCTTCTTCGGATGTTTGTACATCTCCAAACACCTCAGCCTCATTTAGCCACTTACCAGCCCATGAATGTAAATGGCTTGGTACTTGGATGTTGTCATGAGGTATGTTTGCTTTAAAGAATCTGAATGTTAAGACTTGAGAAAGGGATGTTTCCAAATCAAAAATCAACACTTTCGGAACTTTGTTTTCTAGGCTCTCGCTTCCTATATGTTCAAAGTACCTACGCTTATTTCTATGTAAGGATTCAATTGAAATTCCGAAATGTTCGGAAGTTTTTTTTTCGCCATGCTTTAGCATGTATTGAACTTGAGATTTATAATTTTCTAATGCTCGTTTCCCGTGATTTCCCATGTATTTTTGATTTTTATTTAGAGGCAAGTTGTCCACATAAGGTTCGTGAACCTATCGACCATCTATCCCTTTAAGGATTAGCTAGATGGCATAATGGTTGCTTTCTGCATTAATCTTACAATCATCCTTCATAATAGCGTTGATAAGCCTTTGCACTCTTTCAACGTCATCCCTTTTTAGGTTCTGTAAATTAATAACAGACTTGAATCTGGCGTGTTTCACTTTGATAAATGTATGCAATGTATTTAGCTTTAAATTCTTTTTCTGCAAGTTTTCCTAAATATTCAGGCCTCTTCATGCCTAGTTTATTTAACTCAATAGCTACCTTTTCGTAGATATCCCCACCTTGTCTTCTGTGCTGGTGATTGATTTTATTTCCTTCTTCTACGTATTCATTTATTCTACTAACAACAAAATCTCTTACCTTTATGTAGCCAGGATCACTAAACTTAGCTCTGGCTCTAGTCTCAGATACTTGTTTCGAAGCCTTAGCTCTCTTTCTTGGACTCAGTGGTTTTTTAGGACCCAGCTTTTTACCCTTGGCTATAGCCGTGGCCAATCCTTCCTTGGTCCTCTCTGAAATCCATTCTCTTTCTAATTGAGCCATTCCCATCATCATCCCAAAGATAGCCGGATTTATCTTTTGCCCTACAGAAACTATATTTGGAAGAAACATGTTGTAATTTAATTCTCCAGCAATCTTGGCTGCATGAGCCAAGTCCCTTCCTATTCTATCGTGCTTTGCAGCAGCAAGAGTTTTTCCTGTTTTTCTACAATACTCTACAGCTTCATTCAACTGGGGATTTGTTCGCATGGTTTTTCCAGAGACTATTTCTTCGTATTCTCTATCAATCCATTCTTCCTGCAAGTGGTTACGAAGAATCCTCTTCTGAGTATCCAGATCTTGACGTTCTGTTGAGACTCGGTAGTAGAGGACAAATTGTTTTTCTAAGTTGATTGTTTTCATTTTATTTTAGTTAATATGAGGGAGTACATTTCGGGCAAGGACAGCTTATGCCATGAATGCAAACTCCACCATTTTGCTTAATTCCAGTTCCTAAACAATCAGGACACTGATCGTGCATGCATGGCCTCCAATTTCCATTAAAGGAATTATTGATGTTGTTCAGGTGCTGCTCTTGCCTATGTTTTAAGTCTTTTTCATACTCTTCCTTAGTGCTCATATCTATTTCTTTTTATCCATTAGTTTTTGAGACTGCTTTTCTTCTAATTCCTCGAAGAGTTTGTTGAACTTATTGGTTCTTATTTTTTGCTGTGCGTTGTTTATACGCTTGTTTACGTTCCGTTGAATCAAAGCTCCTCTGTTTATTCCAGCAAGATTAGCATTATTATAAAACTCAGTCAACCTCCTGTCAATTTCATCCCCTGATAGTCTATTCCCGTAAAGATAGTTTTTCAAAGTTTCTATCTTTTTTCTGTTGTAGAATATTGTTTCTTCCATGTTTTCTGTATGTTTTATGTGTGCAAGTTAATCATTTTGAATTTAATGAGCAAGTAAATACGGGTTTTTTTGTAAAAAATTTTGAGTTGAGTTTGGTTTCTTATTCCAATTGTTCTATATTTGCACTATTGCATAGCTCGTGCAATTATGCATTGAACTTTAATCTTGTAATTATGGAGGAAAATAATTATTTAACCGATATGCCGGATGAGTTTTCTAAGTACGGGCTATGTAAAACGCTGGCCGTAAGAAGAGAAATTATTCACATTAAGCATATATTTACAGAAATATTTGTTAGAAAAACTATTGATATAGAAAAATATTTATCAAAGTTAGATATGTCGATATTTGGATATGTAGAGGTAATGACAAACAGGATTCGAAAAGTTCATCATTTCTCCAGGCAATATTCAAACAATCTAGATAAAATAGTAAAAGATGATCGAGATAGGTTTTTCCCTACGTTAGAGTTGTTCGAGGGTCTTAAAAACTGTATAGTATTGGATTTTGATGGAGTTACTACGGAAAATAATTTTAAAGAACTTTATGAGTTGTGTTGTTTGAGAAATAATGTTCATATATGCAGCGCAAATCCCACTATAGAGGAAGATTGGTTTAGGAAGAAAAGTATGTCGGTTCCTGACTATGTTCATTCCATGAAGGGGAAGGTTGAGAAAATAAAAAAGTTGATTGATGTTCAAAAAAAGCACGATTATGTATTTTACGTTGATAATGAAATAGAATATTTGGAGTATGCTTGGGTTTTTGGAGTACAAACATATCATTGGAACGGTAGAGAAATTAAATATTTTACAATGAAAACTAAATAATATGTGGTGATAATATGGTTCCAGTACCAGGAACTTACCAGGGTGGTTTTACGCCTTATTTTGATTTTGGATAAATTTTAATTTTGTATATTAAAAAAAAATGATTATCTTTGTCTCAGTTCTTTGAATAAATAAAAGTATATTTTACTCGCGATATCACATCACATAGTAACCCTATAGGGGAAGGACAAATGCGAGTTAGTTCCGACCCTTATAGGGTTTTTACTTTAGAATACCAGTTCAAATGCTGGCTACTGGATTTGCTGATTAAATCGAGCATAAAACAAAAAGCATCATGTATTTTTTAGCGAAAACGCCCAATACCAGGCACTGTCCCGCGAACCGACAACTTGGCGCAAAAAAGAAACTTAGAAAGCATAGGGTGCATATGAGATAATTTTAGGGTTACACTTACTCAAGCTAGAGCAAATACACGACCAAATGGTTTGAATTTAAAGACGCCTCCTACATACAATAGGGTTTCTTTACGTAAAGGGTTCGAACACCATAAACTTTCATAAAACCCTCCCTCACGGCACAAAATAGTTAATATATTATCCAAACCAACCCTTCACAGCACAAAAAGAGTAATATATTAATCAAACAACGCAGATCCGAGTAAAATACAACACAAATCCCTTACAGGCAAATTAGATTATAAACAATAATAAAAAAAATACCGCCAAGAATTTGGATATAAGAAAAGTATTGTTTAATTTTACTTCGAGAAACAAAAACTAAAAAAAAACAAAATGGTTAAATCAGATTCTAGTAGTGGAGGCATCGGAGTAATTGGATTACTGGGTGTTGTTTTTGTTGTACTAAAACTTATAGGCACTATAACCTGGAGTTGGTGGTGGGTGCTTGCGCCTTTTTGGGGTGGGTTTGTTTTAGTTTTATTTGTATTGCTTATCATGCTATTTTTTGCTGCGCTTTTTAAGTAAAAAAAAACAAATAAATTCAATTAATGAGCACCTTGCTGTAGAAAAACCTTGCGAAGTTAAATCTTCGGGCAAGGCTTGATGTGGAGGAACACACCGCTCGAAATCACCACAGTTAAGCCAACTCGATAAAGGGGTTGGCTTTTTTTTTAAATTTAGTAAATTAGCCGAATGAACGACAAGGACTTTAAAACAGAAGTAACAAGGGGCAGTGGGCCGGGTGGTCAGCATAAAAACAAGGTAGAAACATGCGTTAAGATCACACATATCCTTACTGGAATCCACGAAACATGCCAAGAAACCAGAAGTAAAGAAAGAAATTTAAAGTTAGCCAAAAGCAGGGTTGTTGATAGAGTTTTGGCTCATTATAATAAAATTAGGCAAGAAGAAATCAATGAAGTTCGGAAAAGCCAGATTAACACAGAGAGGATTAGGACTTATAATTACAAGACGAGTACGGTTACAGATCATAGAACTGGAAAAAAAGCTAATTTGAATAGAGTTTTGAATGGTGAGATAGATTTATTGCGGTGAATATATTGCACAAAAAGTGCATATTGTGATTAATATATTGCACAAAAACACACGCAAAAAGAGTTGGTGTTGGTATTATCCTAGATAGATTTCGGTTTATCTGGGATTTTTATTATCTTTGTATCAGAAAACTAAAACGACATGAACTTACCTCCTGATATAAAGATCTGTGAAAAAGCCAGATACAATGTCCTAACAATTAAAGGTCGAAATAGCTCAGTTCTCAGAAGATGGCCTGAACTAAAATTATTTCCGGAATTTCTACAAGATTTTGGTACCATGAAAGATGTCTTTCTGAATACTGAATCTGTTCTGAGATACTGTCTTTTGTTCTACCAGAAAAACTCAATCAACACAATAATACCCTCCTATCAACAGCGAAAAGTTCAAATGGCTATATGGGCTGGTTTCGAGCTTGACGAAAAAACAAACCAATTCTCTTCAAGGATAGAAAACATGTTACTTGGAAAAATACCCCAGGTAAACAAGTTAATAGTAAGAGTACTTCAGATATCCAACGATGTTCTTTATCAGCAAGTGGTAGTTTACGAGTCTACACGACATAGATACATGCTGAAACTTGAAGAGGGGGATGAGAAGAATGCAAAAACTTCGATGGATATTATTGACAGGACCACCGATAAGATTCAGGAAATTCAAGAGAAAATTCTTAAACAAGATTTCAATACGCCAATTCGAGATGAACTTTACCATTCTGTTGTTGTTGCTACTTTACCTACCCCGGAAGCCATCGCCAGAGCCAAAAAAGAAGGCAATATAGAAGATTTAATAGATGCACCATACGAAATCGCACACCCCACATTAAAGATAGGGAGAACTAAAAAGTTATGAACAAAGTAGAGGCAATCGTGCGCTACATGGGAAGAGTAGACGAATCCATCTTAGCGGAATACGAAGATGCAGATAAATACATATATATAAACGACAGCGATGAGGATCTTCAAAAGTGGAGAATCGAGATGCCAAAACCTCCAGAATGGCATTTAATCGATGGATTTGGCTTACCGGCGAGACAACAGAAGTTTACTTACGAGGAATATCCTGAGAAATTAAAACAATTAGAGGATGATATTCGATCTGAAATTTTAAGATCCAAAAAGGATGGTGATTCAAAGGATTCTGTTGAGCGGGCAATATATGATCGAAAGTGGGAGGTTCTTGACATAGGACGCGAACAGTATGCTGATATAATAAAATGGATTAAGAGGCAGTGGTTTCATAGGTTATATGGTAAGTGGTATTTTATTAAAGGGAAACCGACCTATCTTTCTGGGTGGAACTTCATGTATTTATCGTATTACCTGATGGAGGGAGGCACCGACTGGGATGGCAAACCTGAATACAGGTGGAGGGATATGAAGTGGTTCCACGCTGTTCAGTATTGTTTTAATACCACAGAAACCGTTTATAAAGATAAAGACGGAAACGTGGAATTCTTAGAGGATGGCACTCTTAGAATGAGGAACATGGGATCTAGAACGGCGCTAGGAGCTAATGTAAACAAAGGTAGGCGTGTAGGTGACACCTCTAAAACTAAAGATATAGATATATGTGAAACAACTTCTAGCGAAGAGTTCATGTCAGGGATGCAAGCCGATACAGACACAAACGCGGAAAATTTATATCACAAACTAACCAGATATTCCTTTCATAAATTACCCTTCTTTTTTACACCAGAAACACCAAATTCAAAAACATCAAAGCAAATAAGCTTAAGAGGGACAGGAGCCGGAGAGGGACTTCAATCTTTTGTAACCTTCAGAGCATCAGGCGAGTATGCATATGATGGATCTCGTATAAATTTTTATCATGGAGATGAGATTGGAAAAACAAAAAACGCTGATATCATAAAAAGACATGAAGTTGTATCTAGGACATTAAGCCCAGGGGTTAAAATAAGGGGGTATATGATATATACAAGTACAGCCGAAGAAATGGACTCAGAGACAGGTAAAAACTTTGAGGATTTTTCAGGAAAATCTATGTTTGAAAATAGAGGTGTTGATGGCAGAACCGAGACTGGGCTTATTAATATTTACTTTCCGATCGAAGAGTCGATAGAGGGATTTATTGATTGTTATGGATATCCTATTATAGAAAACACGTCAGATCTTGATGTTATTGAAAGTATGGCTTTTATAGAAAGAAATGAGAATGGGGAGGTTATGGGGGCGAGGGATTATTTAGACAACAAGGAGGCTGAGTATATCAAGAGAGAAGATTTGGTTGGATTATCTTCGTTTCAACGTAAAAATCCACGTACTTACAGGGATTGTTTTGCCAACGCTGCTTTTAACTTGATGTTTGACAGAATTAAACTTCAAGCCATATTGTCGAAATTAAAATACGAGGGGAATAAATGCGTTCAAGGTAATTTTATAAATGTTAATGACAAAGTGCATTTTGTACCAAGTGAAGAGGGGAGGTTTATTGTGTCCATGCAACTTCCTGAGAGTAGGTCTAGTAGAATGATTTTTGACGGAACAACTAAAAGACCTGAGTTTGACAATGTGTTTGTAGCTTCCGGAGATACTTTTAAGGCTAGTAAAACAGATTCTAGACGTAAATCATTGGGATCGGGAGCTGTTTTATATAAGCACGATTCTTTAATTGACGATCCGAATAAGCCGGTATCAGAATGGGATACTAAGAAGTTTGTTTGCACTTATCAATACAGGGATCAGACTGTAGATGGTTATTGTCAGGATATGCTTAATATGTGTATATATTATGGAGCTCTTATGTATCCGGAAAACGATCTCCCTGCAATTCAAGAATATTTTGACAGGCATGGATATTCGGGATATTTACTTTTTGATGTGGATTTAAAAACCAACAAAAAGAAAGATAGTGCTGGTTGGACCAATTCCGGAAGGGGTAGAGATAAAGAGCAATTGTTTAATTATGGGTATGGATGGGTCAATTTGCATTCAGAAAATTGCGACCACCCTGAGATTATTGATGAATTTTTGAAAATTAAATCATTTGAAGACATGAAGAACCGGGATTTATTCGTTTCCATAACGGGGTGTCTTCGCGCCGAGCAGTCTACGTATATAGATCGCATGAGGCGTTTTAATACAACAAAAGTGGATATTGGTGGGTTTTATCCAAAAAAATAACCCCAACTCTAATACATATCTATAATAAAAATACCCCCGCTTTATTACAATCCTGTCGCAAATATATACTATATTTGCGACAGAACATACACTCAAAACCCCTAATTTCAAATATAGTATCTTTGTAGAAAATAAACAAAGATACTGATGAGTATTATTTCTAATCTACACAAATCCGGTCGTTTTGAAAAAAAATACATAACCAATGGAGAACAATATGTAACACCAGCTCAAGAAACTATTCCAGCAGAAAAAAAATCCACACCGGAATACTGCTTAAGCATAGCTCAAGCGGCGTTTTCGGCTTTAATGCGGAATAAGAACGCCCTTCCTATTGATTATTACTCCCGCATACAAATCCTCCGAGATTATCTTACTGGAAGCCAAAATGAGGCGTATTACCTCAACTTACTCAAGAAAGTAGATCCTCAATCAACTACCCAGTCGTCAACAGTTCGGAATGATGTTTACACGAAAGAATATCAAATGGATGGTTATGAGCACTTATCTACAAAGATAGTTTCTTCTATGCCAGCTATTCGTCAGGCAATTCAAGGTTTATTTTCAGACTATGACGAATACGCCTTTGTGACGACTATTGACCAGGAGGCTGGAGAGATGGAAGACAAAGCTGTAGCTGAAGCCATGGCTGACATCTTTTTTAAGCCAATTACAGACGCAGCCGCACAAGCAGGGGTTCCACTTGGCAACGACACTAAATTTCCTAGCGACACCACAATGGATGAAATGCTCATTTATAAGGAAATGGGTGGATTCAAGGCCAAATGGGCTGAAGGTTTAGAACAATTGATTTTCTTCACGCAAAAGCAGTCTGGATGGGACGATTTTATTAAGCGTAGTTTTATTGACGATTACCTTTCCTCGGCATGGCTTATGGCGAGAGAAGTTTATAATAAAGAAAAAGATATATGTGAATGGGAATATATAAACATAGCTAATGCTACGATTCAATATTCCAACGACAAATTATTTCGCGATGCTGAATATGCCGGATATTTTACATTAGAAAAAATAAGTAAATTAGTAGCACTAGGATTCAGTAGTAAAGAATTAAAAAGTGCGGCTAAGACGTACGGGGGTATGTTTGATAACACCACTTATCTTGAGACCTATAACAACGTGCCTACAGAGGTAATACCCAATAAAATATTAGACTTCAGAATTCCGGTATACCACCATTACTGGATTGAAACCGACGTAAAAAGAACACTCAAAGTCAGAAACGAATACGGAGAAAAGAACTTTGACATCGCACTTGACGCTGAGATTAAACCTGTTTCTGAACACAGAGCTAAAAAAGGAGTATCTCAAAAAGAACGCAAAACAAAGATAAGGCGTACTTATAGATGCTCTTGGGTGGTAGATACAGAGATGGTTTACGATTACGGAGTTCTTCCGAATCAAGCACGTAAAAGCAAAAAAGAACCCAAATTACCATTCTTCGCCTATAAGGAGATTACCAACAACACCAACAAAATGTTTGGCTCCATGGTGGAAAATGTTATGCCATTCATTGACCGACAGCAACTGCTTTGGTTAAAATACCAGGATGCCTTACTGAAGGCGCACCCAGGTGGGTATATGGTCAATTATAGGTTACTTCAAAATTTAGAAATAGCTGGTAAAAATATAGATCCATTAGAAGCTTTCGATATGTTTTGGAAGTATGGCCGAGGAATCTACATGGATACTGCAATCGATAGTAAATATGAGGGCGGAGCTGTACTTCCAATTTCTCAGATTCCGGGTAATTACGGAGAGCTGTTAGCTATTCTTTCTCAGGAAATGGAATATATAAAATCTCAAATTCGTGACTATACCGGCATTGATACAACTACCGTCGGGGTGGCCTCAGAAGGCAAAACGTCTGCCACTGAGGTTAGTATGGCTAAACAGGGTACGAATAATATTCTAAGGCCGATGATAAAGGCTATATTCTCCATGAAGAGAGAGATGTCTAATTATTCAGCTAAGTCCATACAATTATGTATAAGGAATATAGAAGAATGTTATCGAGTTTATTCCAATGTGGTGGGGGCTGACGTTACGGATATTCTTAAAAAGATGGAACGCGATGGAAGTGAGTTTGGAATGACATTAGAGCCAAAACCAAGCGACACCGAGGTTCAATCTGTAATAGAAGCTGCCAACAACGCAATGTCCGTTGGAAGGGATGGAATGTCGCAAATAGATCTTGGTCATTGGATGTATATTCAGGAAAGAATAATGAATGGAGGCAATCTTAAAAAACTTAGAAGAGATATAGCCTTTATGATTCGCAAAAAACAAGAACAAGATCAAGCTACGGTTCTTCAAAGAGAGCAGGTTCAGGCTCAAGAACAAACTAAAACCGTTCAGGCTGCCGCTCAGGAAAAACAAAAAGAAGCGCTAATGCAGCATGAGATGGAAATGGAGCTTAAGGATAAGGAAACTGAAAGCCAATTAATAATCGATAAGAATAAATCTGACTTGGAGTTAAAAAATAAGATTGCAGAACTAGCTTTAGAGGCTGATATGGAGGATAAAGATGTCAAACGAGCCTAATCTATACGGAGATAATAAATATGCCAGAATGCTTGCTAAAATAAGCGAAATGGAAGCTATTGAACCAAATATAATGAAAAGGAATATAGCTGCGGCAATAACTGAGACTGAAGCGGAGATTCAAGGGGAGGTGGGAATAAAAATACCACTAGAAACAAACAACATACCTCCCTTAAAGGGGGTTTAAATATACTAACAAAAAACCATAAAAAATAAATACATTATCTTTGTAACTGAAAAACAAGAAACTAAACAACATGAGTGAAGAGCAAGCAAACGAGCAACAATTTGACATAAGTTCTTTAAACGAAAATCTTGGAGAGGGATTTGATTTTGAGAACATAAGTTCTTTGAAGGAAACGTTAACAAGGTATAATGAGCTGAATACTCAGGCAGAAGGTTTTGGAAAGGAAAAGTCTGAGTTGGAAAACAAGTACAATGATTTAAACTCTAAATACGATAGTGTATTAAGTCATTTTACCGGAGACGATGTAATTGATAAATTATATGGCTCCAGAAGTACATGGGAAAGAGTTCAATTAGAAAAGAAATTTGAAGGAAAAGATCCGGGTGTGGTATCTCAAATATACAACTCGGATATAAACAGTCTTAAAGATGAAGACTTGATTTTATTGGCTGATAAGCTAACTGTAAAAGCAGATCTTCCTGATTCGGAAAGAAAGCAAGCTATTTTAGAAGATTTATTAGGACAAGATGCTGATCTTGACAACTTAAATTCTACGCAGAAATACAAACTTTCAAAAGAAGCAACAAAGGCTAGAGAAGAATTATCATCGGTAAAAAACTTCAAACCAGAAGAGCCAACGTTTGATTGGCTTAATGAAGCTAAAGAAAGACAGACCTCCTTAGCGGAAAAACAAAAAAACACTAAAGAAGCGTGGTCTAAAGTAGCTCAGGAGAACATATCGAAATATGAAGGCACCAAACTTTTTGATGGGGAGGGTGACGAGAAAACAGAAATTTTCTCATTCAAATCTGACGATAAGTTTAAAGAAAAGATGATGAATTCCATGGTAGATACTTTTGCTAATAATGGTTATGAAGTAAATGAAGAAACCATGGGTATGTTTAATGATTTTGTAAATCAACAACATATTCTCGCAAATTTTCCTAAAATGATAAAAGCTGCGATTGCATCTGCAAAAACGATTGCCGAGGATGAATCGCATAATTTGATTAACAACGACAAAAACAAAAACGAGATGCAAGCTCCTCCAATAGATTCAAGCAAACCGCTTACTATACAGGAGTACAGACAGCAAAAGCATAGTAATAAATAAAATTATTTTTTTAAGATATGGCTATTGAAAGAACAACCCAAGGAACAAAAGTAGCTCCGTTTAGTAATTCGGAGATTACATCTATATGGGACGCAAGATTAGAGACAGGGTATCTTGCACAGATTGAAAGATACGGTAAAGCAGACCGTGTTTTAGACTTTTTGAAAATGCCTGAAAGGGAAATTTTCATCTCTACACGTAAACCTAAGGTGTTTGAGATGCTTCCAGTTCAAGCTGATGTAAAAACTCAATCTAGCATCGCTACATCGTTAGCGGGAGCAGTTTCTACTTTAGTGGTAAACACCTCCGACAGGGCTTCTACGGGAGCAGTACCTATCCAGGTAGGTGAAGGTGTTATGTATCCAGGCGACTATACTATTAGCGGAAATGACGCTTTATTTATAGTTCAAACTTATACAGCAGCAACATACACAGCCACTCTTTATCCAGCAGATCAAACTGAAGGTGTAGCTACTTTAATACCGGCTGATACTATATTAAAAATTCATGGTTCTTATCATGGTTTTGAATCAGACCAACCAGCAGGAAAAAGAACAAAACAAGTATCACGTTCTTATAAAGTTGGATTATGTAAGTCTACTGGTGATTTAGGTGGCGGATCTGGAGCTCTAAACTGGCAGCAAGTACAATGGACTGATGATCCTTCCAGAATGGGATTTATCGAAGAATCTCAATATTTGGTAGAGTTTGATCACGACAAGAAGCTTGATGATATGATTTTCTTCAACGAGGAAATCGACAACACAAATCTAACAGACACGAACAAATACGGAAACGACGGCTTACGTCAGGCGTCTAAAGGTATGTGGAACCATGCTGAAGACTCAGGTCAATTACTACCTTATTCGGGAACATGGGATACTGGTAATTTTTACGACTACAAAGAATTGGCTATTTCCCAATTAGTTAGCTCTCGTGAGGTTCAATTTAATTACGGATACACCTTAAGTTCACAAGTAGAGCAAGCCGGGCTTGAGTGGGTTCAATCTTATTCAGGAGGATCTGATTTATTCATGTCTCCATCAACGTTAGGAATTGATGTTAAGTACTACCAACTTGATGGATTTACCTTCCAGTGCAAAGAATTAGAATCATTCAGAAACGCAATAGGTGCTGGAAATCAAAACTACAGCTTCCATAGCTCCGGTATTATGATTCCTGTTGGAGTAGGAGCTGCTACTATTGATGGCAAAACCGAACAGCATCCTAATATGATGATCGGGTATCTGAACGCAAACGGAATCAATCGTAAAAGATCGTTTGGTATCATAAACGGACCAACAGGTGCTAACTACCCTGTTAACGACACTTATGATGTAACTAAAATGATGGTTAATACTGAATACGCTTTATTCGTATTACGTCCTAACCAATTAACTTTAGTTAAGTCAGCCTAAATATTACAAGGAGAGTGTTAGAGAAATGGCACTCTCCTTTTTTTTTACAATAAACTAAAAACAAGAGAAACATGCTAATAAGAGCTGGAGAACAATTAAATTTAAGTAGAGAAAAGCTAGACAAAACCGAAAAGTGGGTAAAAGAGAAACTTCAAGAAATCAAAAAATCCAAAAAAGTTTACGTTTTTAAATCCACAATGAAACCCGTCAAGTTAGAAGACGATCAGGGATATTTGCACACAGATCATAGAAACGTATCAATTCCAACAGAAGTTTTATTTGACAATCCAGATACTGGGCTTACTGAAAATTGGCAATTAATTACCAACTCAGGGTCATTCAAAAGACGCGCCAATGGAGATATTGATGTAAAAAGAGAGCCTGGACTGAGAGTTTCTACAGAAGGTAGATTTTTACATGCAGATAGAGATGCCGAGACTATTTTTTATTTAGGATTTATTGCTATGGGTATGTATAAAAAATACATGTACCTAGAAGATAAGGCTGCTGAAGCTGAGGCGTTGAATAAGGAATTAATGATGCAGGATATGGCCTTAAACATCATTTCCGATCCTACATCGATTATTTCCAAAGAAGTGACGGGATCGTCCGAGGTAATGCAACAATTGGCTGTTGCTTGGGGGGTTGTTGGAGCAGAAGGATTAACTTACTCTGAGTTGAAATTAAACTTACGAAGAGCTGTTATAGGATCTCATAATGATAGGGTTAAAACGAGACGAGGATTTGAAGAGTTTATAACTGATGCAAACAGGTTAGGGGATTCAGAAAAAAGATCTACCATCCTTCTAGGGATAGAAAGAGACATACTTGTTTTCGAAGCTAATACTTGGTCAATAAAATTAAGAGGAGGTGGGTTGCAGTCCCTAAGATCTATTCCTCCCGGAGAAGAGACTAACAAAGACAACTGGATAATCCGATTTCTAACCAACAGTGAAAATAATCAATTCTATGAATTACTTGACTCTTTAATAAAAAATCCTATTAAAGAAAAAGTAGTAACTTTGGGGAAAAACAAAACAGAACTATTGAAAATTTGCAAAGAAGATTTAGGATGGCCTCACCAAAAAGTGTGGAGCAAGAAAAAAGAAGATTTAGAGAAGATTGTGATTGAGCAATTAAGATATTCAGAATAGTTTCTCGTTTTAGTTTTTAGTTTCTCTCATGACACTCCGAATTTAATTGTCGGAGTGTTTTTCTTTGTAAGTATATGGAAAATATAAATATAGTATCTTTGTAGAAAATAATCCATATGGCTATCTATAATTCAACAGGATATACTTTCATCAACACTATTCTTAGGAAGGAGATCAACGGGAGTCCAATTACTCCAGATAGATTTAACAATCAACTGAATGTGTGTTTTGAGGAGAAAATTTCGGATGAATATACTAAGTTTGAATTAAACCAAAAGAATAGCGATTTTTTTAGATTTATAAAAAAGAGTGAGGTTATAAACCCTGATGTTTTTGGGGTGTATGATCTATCTTCACTTACTTATAATTATTGGCACACCTCTGATGTGTATTATAATAATGGAACCAGAAATGTCGGTATAGACGAAGTGACTGACGACGAATGGGGGCAAAGACTATCTTCATCCATGGAGCTTCCATCGGTAGATTATCCCATATGCAAGATAAAAGACGGGGACTTGGTTTTCAACCCACTTGAACAAACTTATTCTTCAACAAATCTTGTAACTAATTCCGGTTATCCAGGCACTACTGATTGGGTAGACACTAACGTAAATGGTGAAGCTGACGATTGGATTGTTTTTAACAATACCGCAGACATAATTACCGATCAATTTGGCTTTGACGGAAGAGCTCAGGGGGCTGTATTTGATAATGTTGATTACGTGGCTATATATAGGACTGACTTTGTTCAGGAAAGAAATGTTTTGTATTACTGTGAATTTGAGTATTACATTCAGACTGGAACCGGATCTGTTACTCTTGAATTGCAGTTAGAATTTTCAACGCCGCTATTAACTTTCACTCCCACTGTTGGAAAGAAAACAAAGATTGCATTTACTTTTTATAGTCTTGAATCAGTTCCTGTTACTAATTTATTTTCTATAAATTTTCAAAACACACAATTAGAGGCTACTAGGCATTGTTATGTAGATAAAGTTCTTCTCAGTAAGGCAGATGACCCTACTGATGTAAACTTGTGTTATCTTAAACAGCCATCAACTCCATATTTTGATTGGTACTACAACGCTAACGACAGAATCCTTCCCTTATCGGAAGGAGTAGAATATACACTTCAAACCGGAGAAACATATATAGATAAAGACGATGGCACCGTAAGAACTGCCGGATATGTCATAACAGCAACGGAAAACAAAACAGTAGAGATGGAGATTCCGGATGATGATAAGCGTGGGGTATTTTATTCTATGTTGAGTAAATTCGGAATACCACTTGATCAGCTAGATGCAACACAATATTCTATGCAGATGGAATCTAAAGAAAACGCCAAATGATAAAGCAGACTTTACTAGAATTAATTCGAAAAAGAGTTAAGCCTATTGATGAAAACAATCAATTCGGAATCCAACATATAGAAGCTGTTGCGGATAACTATTGGCAGAAATTTGCTTTCAATTACATGAATAATTTTGGGCTAGACCCGTTCTTTTATACCAAGAGTTATTCCGCAACTTCTATTCTCACTGATACATATGGTCAGCTTTATGTAGATCTTCCAGCCAGCATAATGAGACTTCCATACACACTACACTCAACCGGAGCCGAAGGAGTTGTTGCAATATATGCAATAAGTGCAGATCAATGGGATATTATACCTATAAGAGAACAGGAATATCGTACTATTCAAAATCTTTCTGTGTATTTAGCGGCAGCAGAACATTATTACTGGGTTCAATACGATAAAATCTTCTTCAGTGACAATCTAACTACAGCGATAGTGGATAATGGGGTTAGGATGAATCTAGCAACACCACTGACAGGGTACTCATTAACGGAAGATTTGCCGCTACCTAATGACATGGAACAAACATTAATTGAACACATAGTTAATTTTATTCAGGGAACTCCGCTTCCAGACCTAAAAAACGATAATAATGGCTAAATTACCAGCACAGATAACATTAAAGGATATTGTTGAGGAGTTTAGGCTTATATCAAAACTTCCCAAAATAGAATACGCTAACTTAAAGCAAATAGCTATAAGAGGCTATCAAAGATTAGTATTTTTGATAATTCCACAAGGTAAGGTGGTTGGAAAATACACCATGGACTCTAATAAAATATTAGCTCTTCCTGACGATTTAGTTGAATTAAATGCTGTTTATATTCCAGATGCTTATGGGCAATTTTGGCCTTTATCTAAGAATAAGAAAATAGTTTCGACTGTAAGTTCCGGACCAATAAGAGATCCCTCTTCTCCTAATTATGAAGGGGTTGATGTTCCTGATCCTAATGGTCGGTATTATAGTGCTACTGGCGGAGTAAATATTTCTGGATATTACACAATAGATTGGGCTCCGGAAAACAGAAGAATATTATTTGTAAATGTCGATCAATCAGAGGTTGTTTTGGATTATTTATCTACCGGTGTTGAGGACGTGGAGTCGGCTTATGTTCCAACACAGGCAGCCGAAGCTATTCAGGCATATATGGCTTTTAGGTATTATAGTTTTAGGCCAGATACACCGGCTAATAGAATAGAGCTTTACAAAGATATTCTAAAATCAGAAGAACGAAAACTAAGAAACATGAAGTTTAATTTTGAAGACTTCAAGCAGCATATATTAAGAAATTTATCTCCATCTATTTTAAGATAAAATGAGTGACAATAAAGATATAATAACATTTGAGAATTCAGGATTAAACACAGATGCGGATATATTAGCGCTACCCAAGGGAGATTCCAGATATAGATTAAATGTTGTGTTATCTGACGACGGAAGTCATTATGTATTAACGCCTATTAAGGGGAATACCTTAAAAACATTCACATTTACCGGCGGGGGGACATACTCGATTGCAGGTACCGTGGAAGACAAGGAAAACAACGCCTTGATTTATTTCGTGTATGATTCAAGCGTTAATAATTATCATTCAATAATAAGGTACAACTACAGCCTCGATACATTCACCGAAATCTTAAGAGATCAACCAGCCTTATTCGACAGTTCCTTTAATGGGATTGTAGATGCAGGTATAATAGGGAATGAAGATGATCAATTTTTAGTATGGGCAGATGGTTCCTATCCTAAAATGATAAACATAGCTTATGCAATAGCGTCAGGATATAGCACCACTATCACAGAAGACGAATTAAGATTTTACAAAAAAGGGTACACGGGGAACATTTCGACAACAGTTGATTTAATAGGAACCGAAACTAATAATATAAAAAGAAAGATATTTCAATTTTCAATAAGGTTTAAATATTACGACAAAACATTTTCTACAATATCCCCATACTCCACAATACCGGTTTATGATGACAATATTGCCAACGGAAGGGTATCGGATGAAATAATCTTCAATGCTATTACGCTGGATATGGATTTTGATGTAAATCCAAACACAGTAGATTCACTTCAGGTTTTGTATAGAATAGTAGATATAGGAGAAGGAGCTCCGGGAAGTTGGTATATTTATGATAATTTTGATTATACGGCTACTGGAGCTTACTCGGTAGATTTTTATAACGAGAAATCAATAGGTTCAGTAGATGATACGGAAGCCAACAGGCCTTATGATTATGTTCCAGACCAATCTAACCACGTAGGGCTTATAGATTCTAACAGGGCTGTATTTGATGTTAAGCTAGAGGGTTATGATAATATAATTTTTCCATCAGGAGAAGAGCCTAGCGTTACCGTAAACGAAGATGCAGGATCTCACCCCAATAATGGATTAACATACGAACAAACACGCCAAGTAGACAATGTAACCCCAGGCACTTTCACTTATACTGAAGCTGAGGGTGTGGATTCAGATTGGGTTTTATCTATAGTTGATACGGCTGGAACCCCTGCTGTTCATTATGGACAAACATTTTCTTCTTTTGGATTAAATGAAGATGATGTATTTTCAAAAATAGAGGACTATATAAACAACGAAACAGACGTAACAATAACAGCCGCATATGTCTCAGGGACAAACACTTTGACAGTATCCTCATCTAGCTACGTAATAGATGTAAATCTCTTTGTGCTATCAAATGACGTCACGTTAAGGGTCTTGAGATCTAAAGCTACTTATAAATATGGTATAAGATACGGATATAGTGGAAAAGTGGGATTTGTTCAGTCGGATGACGGATTCAGTTTTGAGACAACGGGGAATGACTTAGCCACCGGAAGCGATACTAATTACGAATTTGACGCATGGGTAACACTAAAACACCAAGCACCTATTGGAGCTACAGATTATCAAATAGTGTCGTTTGGAAATAATATTAGGGCTGCTGAGGAATATTTTGTATATTTTAATTCAGCAGATATAACTGACGACGGAACCAGCTACACAATATTTACTGATGATTCAAATACTGTAATAAAAAGAGATGATATAGTAAATCGTATGACAGATGCTTATGGAGGCAGCATAGATTATGGTTTAGATTTGGTTGTTGGGGATGAGATAAGATTTGTTGCTGCATGGGAAAACCCCCAGCTAGACACAACCCTATATCCATCACCATATCTTTTTGATACAGAGCATGTTTATGAAATAATAGCAGTTGATGATACGGAGATAAGAATAAGTTCATCGGCTTTAGATAGTATTATAAAAAATTATCCTACAAGCGCAACGGAGCAGGGATATTTGTTAATTGAGATAAGGAGTAAAAAATCTAACCTAGATGCTGTTGCTCAAGAATTTTCACCCGTGTATCCAATTTCTAATAGAAATCATTTAGGAATAGAGACTAATGATATAGATCAGGTATATAATTCTGTGGATGCCGTATTGAGAGTAACCGATGTTTTTGCTGATTGCTGGAAAACAACACAGACTTTTGTAAATGACTTAAATAGGGGTAGTTATGGTCTTTTAAGTAATTTCCATTTAGCGTCATCCATGGAACATGGGAGTGTCTCATTATATTACGATTCATTCCCTTCATTTCAAGGAAGGGCAAATGTGGTAAATGAATTTTCCGAACAAAGATCTTACAATAAAATAAGATGGGGTGGAAAATATTTAGACGAATCCGGAGCTAATTTTCTTATTACATTTGATTCTGACGACGAAAGAGATTTAGATGATAGAAATGGATTAATAAACAAAATTGAGCAAATAGGAGATACGTTAAAGGTATATCAAGAGAGAAAAGTTACTTCGTTTTACTTAAAAACCACAAGTTCAACAGATGCTCAGGGTAATAACACTTATGTATTTTCAGATCAAGTAATGTCTGAAGGAAGGCAGTCGATGTATGATTATGGCTGTACAAACTTTGAGAGTTATGTTAAGAACGTAAGGAACGCTTATTTCTTTGACGTTATAAATGCATACGTCGTCAGGGATAGTCCAGCAGGGTTAGAACCAATATCTGATTATGGAATGCATACTTTCTTCAAAGAAAAGTCAGCTCAGATATTGGCTTTAGGTAGAGAGAACGTGAAGGTACTTGGAACGTTTGACGATGACAATGAACTTTATATAATATCATTCATTTATTCTACCATGACAAACGATGTGGTGGAGAGCGTGTCATTTCATGAGCCTTCTAATAAATGGGGATCACACTTCACGCTACCCTCAACAGTGCTAGATTACTACGGCAGGATCTCAGGGCAAACATACATATCATTCCTTAGTGGCCAACTATACACGCACAACTCCAACAACCTAAGATGTAATTTTTGGGGATCTCAATACGGGTCTGAAGTTAGAGTTCATTCAAATATTAATCCTAATCTAATGAAGGTGTGGGATAGTATTGGAATAATGTCAACAGGCCAGTGGACTCCATCAACAAACGGTGACGTGAAGGTAACTATCCCTACAGAACAACAATCGCGACTTAAGGCTGGTAAATTTGAACTTCAGGAAGGCGAGTACAGATCTGAATTTCTGAGAGATATGTTGAGTGGGGAATCTACGCCTCAAGAAAATAACTTATTTAATGGAGATGATTTGAGGGGATATGAGGTATCTGTGAATTTAAGAAATTCAGATACAGACGAAGCTAATCTAAGGATGGTTAAGATAAACGGAACTACTAGTACATAAATTGTTATCTTTGTAAAAAAAATAAATAGATGGGCTATAAAAAACAATTAAGAGAGGAAAAGCAACAAGCAGAAGCTAGATCCGCTCAAATGGAAGCGATGCTCTTGCAATCTCTCCAAGGGGCGCCTACCTATCAAACCCCTGAAGAGGCTTTACGGTTTCAAGAATTAACGGCTGAATCTGCTGCCGGGATTAGGGGTTATGGGCAGAAGATAGAAGATATAGCCTCATCTAGAGCTGGCATGACTGAAGCTCCGGGATCGGCAATTCAGAGGGAGAATGTAAGACAAATGATGGAGTCTGCTTCAAGGGATATAATAGAAGCCGGGGGATCAAGCGCAGCTACTCTTGGAGCTATTACCCAAGCAAGAACTCAGGAAATGGGAGCTTTAAGGGATATTGCTGTTCAAGGGCAACAATTTAAAGATCAGGCTCAGAGAGATTATACTCAAGCATTAATGCAATCTGCCGGATTAGGAGCACAAGCAACCCAAATAGAAGGAACTGGGCTTCAAATGATGATAGGAGAAAAGGGCAAAGTTTACGAGAGCGAACTAGATAAACTAAGAACTATGCAGCAATTCCAAATGACTCAATTAGGAAACGAACAAGCTAAATATCAAGCAGCCTTGAATGCGGAAGCTCAACGTAGGGCTGGAAATAAGCAATTGATAGGTGATATTGTAGGAGGGACAATACAAGGAGCTGGTAATTTATTTACACTCGGAATAGGAGGTAAGTAATGGCAAGACAGTTAGATTTTTCTCCACTCGATCAGAGACAGCAAATACTACAAAGCGGGGCGTATAGGGCTAAATTAAAGTCTCAGCACCCCATATTTGAAGCTGCCTTACAGGCCGGTGGCAATATCATGGAAGCTCAAAAAGGGCTAAGAACTGAATTGAATGCTTTATCTGAATACGACGAAGACATAACATTAGATGCTCAGGTAAACAGTTGGTTATCCGATGATTTTAAGAAGAACGTCAAGGACACTTATGTTACCAATTTATTAGGCAAAGAGAAAAAGGTAGGTCAAAAATGGCTTTTGACTAATTCGGATTTAAACAAAGTTCAAGCCAAAGCCAAACAATGGGAAAGAACAGCCGGAAACGCAAAGGCTTTAGTTAATGCTAGAGCAAACTCTTTTGAAGAGGTAAGAAAAAATCCTTTAATATATGAAATAGACAACGAGGAAAGAAAAAGGTTTGATAATGTAATTACCGGTAAAGAAGATGTTCCTAATCCTAATGCTATTTTTCAGGACATCATGCAAAATCCCGACGGAGCTCCTCCTTTTTTAAGAATAAGAGAACATGATTTAGAACAAGGCATAGGAGAACATGTTACCAGAAACATATCTAAGGTAAGTCAATATATGTTAGAACCCGGAACCCAGATTGCCGTAGACAAAAATGGAGTAAGGGAAACGGTTACTATAAAAGAGAAGCAGCTTTCTCCAGCAGGACAAGAAGCTTTAAAAGGATTAGTGTGGACTGATTTAAACAAAGATCCTAGAATAGCTGGTTATGGCAAATGGTTAAGCAAACAAGATGGAGCATTAGAGGGCTATGCAGGTGTTGCTGACTATTTTGATAAATATGATTTCGATCAGCATTTTGATTTTGGAGAAGAGAAGGTAACGAAGCGAGTTCCTATAAGTGAAAAAGTTAAAGGAAAAGGTCTTAGATTGAATTTTTCTGGAGGAGATGATTTAGATTACGATTCTAATAGGACAGACTTCACTATAGAAGGCAGGGAATATAAAGATGTGTTTACTTTTCCTGAATATGCCACTAAAGAGAGAGTGGATGTGATTAAAGATGCTAGCGAGATATCTGGCACAAGAAAAGGGGAACCTAAAGATGTAACTGAGGTTGGAAGGGTAGTTTTATATGATATGGATCGCGATATTATCGTAATTCAGGATAAAGGTGGTTTCTACTACGAAGCTCCAAGAGGTAAGAACGAAACCCCTTTAAGGGGATTGATTCACCCTGATGATTATAAATACATAAAAGACTATCAGTCAGAGCGCAAGCCTACAGTGGAAGAGCCAGAGCCTATGATAACAGGAGAGGAATTCACAACTTACTTCACGGGGTTGAAGGAAAAATCCGCAACCGCAGACGAGGCCAAGAAAGAAATAGAGGCTCTCTTTAAGGAAGGAAGAATAACCCGCATAGATAAAAACAAAGCAATAAGAGATTTAGATTCAAGAAAAACAAAAAGGTCTTTTAGAAAGAAACCTAAAAAAGAAGTTGCAGTTGAAGAAGAAACGTCTAGTACTGGAGGATTATACTAATGCCTGATAATTTAAAAACACTACATACAAATTTAACTGAAAAAATAGAGGGATTTAACATTCCTTACGATCAGTTTCAGTTAGATATGCAGGATGACGAGAAATTAAAAAGCCTTCATTCTAATTTGACCGAGAAAATGGAAGGATTTAATGTTCCTTACGAACAATTTAAGTCCGATATGCAAGTAAAAAAAAAAGAACCATCAGAAGTTATATCAGAACTACCTACAAAACCTTCTCCAGAAGATTTTCAAGAAGAGGCACCGACATCTATTTTAGACTTACTTAAGGAAGGTAAGGATGAAGAAATAGGTACTTTCGTAGGAGAATTATCGCCAGAGGACTTAAGGAAACCTGAACGGAAAGAAGTTATTGGAGAGGAATTAACTCCCGAAAAAATAGATCCTGAATTATCTAAGGAAATAATGGATGTCTTACCAGAGATATTCGAAAGGCAGGATAAATCCAAGGAAGAGAGAATTGCCCAAAGGAAAGCAATTATAGACGAACAAATTCCAGCAATTGAGGACAGACTAAACGACTTGGAGGGAGAGCGCAGATTGTTAGCTACAGAAGCTAAAGAATGGGCTCAAGATCAAGGAATGTTTGCTATAATGCCTCAAGAAATGGTCAACGAGAGGTTAGCTGAAAGGAGAGAGATAGAGAGGAAGGAGGCTTATTTGAGGGATGCTAAAGATATGCTTAAACGTACGCAAAAGTATGTTGAAACTGCCGATGCTGGCGTTTTTGAGACTGCGTTTAAAGGTACTTTAGCTAAAGATTTTTTCACTTTTGGGTTAAATAGTATTACAGAGGATATTGATTTAATAAAAGTTGCAAAAAAGATAGAGTCAGGAGGAAAACTTACGGAAGAGGAAGAGTTGTCCTTATATGCAAGAGGCATGCAGGAGGAAATGATGTCGGACGTAGAGCAGGATTTATGGGCTATGGTTGGATCTGGCGTAGTATCTACAATTCCTTTTATGGTAGAATTTGCTGCCACTGGAGGGCTATCCGCTACAGGAAAGGCTGCCGGTAAAAAGGCTGTAAGAAAAATTTTAAAAGAACAGGCCGATAAAAAAGTAGGTAAATATCTACAAAAAGGTATTGGCGCTTTAACTGGGGCTATAACTAGAACTCCAGCTATGACGGATTTTTATGAGGGTATTCCAAGGGAGATGGTTGGAAATGTTAGGTTAAGTCAAGATGGAGTTAGCGGAGAGTTTGTTGAGGACACTAAAAAAACAGCATTAGGGGCTGTTGGTAAATCATTTGCCTCTACAGCAACCACAACCTTAGTGGAAGACTTTGGTAAGGTGGCGGATGGATTAATAGCTAAAGCTGGTATAAAATTCCCTAAATCACCCTTATCGGGTAAGATAAAAAACAAATCATTAAAAAAACTTTCAGAGGCTACTGGGATGCAGGGATTTGTGGGTGAATTTACTGAAGAAATAATTGACGGCTATGCTCAGGCTGCTATTGAAGGTGAGGGCTTAAGTGGTGTGTTTACCGGCAAGGAATTATTGGCTACAGGATTAACTGTGTTTGCCTTTCAAGGAGCTAGAGCTGGATTAGATTACGCGCTTAAAGGTGATATAAAGGGAAGAAAACAAATAGTCAACAACCTAAATAATTCAGAACAAAGTCTACAGCCAACCACCGTAGTTGAAATAGACAGACTTCTTCAAGGCGAAGATGTAGATAAAAACTTAGAACAAATAGACATCTACATAAAAGAGAAAGTAGCAGAAGGAGCAAATGATGAAGACGTAGCAAACATCATAGACTATGTAGAGAACAAAACTGCAATGAGTGCCTTAGAGAAATCTGAGAGCGCTATTATAGAAGAGCAAATAAGCGAAGAAGAAGCTAAAGTGGAACAAATACCTACCGAAGTAGAGAAAGTAGCTGAAAAGCCCCCTAAGGTGGTTAAAAAAGAAGAATTACCACCTAAAGAGGAGGTAGAAAAACCTAAAGTAGAAGAAGGTGAGGTTGATCTTACCATAGGAGGCAAGAAGCGTAAAGTTAAACTAACCGACGTCCATTTAACTAATAAAGGGGCGAGTGGTCTTAAGTTAAAAGAAGGTGTAAATAATCTGGTTATAAAGACAAAGCATGGAAATATTGGTCAGTTAATATTGCATAGAGAGAATGGGGTTAACACAGTTGGATTTTCCCAAGTAGATTTAGAGAGCAATAGAGGTAAGGGTATTGGGTCTTACTCTTATGAATTGTTGGCAAATGAGCTACAGAATAAGTATAATGAAAATTTAGTGTCTGGGACCACAAGGACGCAAGACGCTGAAAGTATGTGGAAGAGTTTAGAGAAAAGAGGTGTTGCAGTTAAAAAAGTTAATGCGGATGGAGATAGTTATTATGAGACAATAAAAAAAGAAGTAAAACCAAAAGTAAAAGAAGATGAAAAAGTCGTGCCAGAAACACGGGGTAAAGAAGGTGTCCGTGAAGAAATCACCGAAAAGAAAAGTCGTGAAGGTGAAGAAGTCTCCAAAGAAGAAGTATTAGAAGAAAAACCCCGTTCAGGTATAAAAGAAGCTGAAAAGGTAGATATTATACCCGAACGGGCTAAAGAGGCGGTTTCTGCTATTTCTTTAGAAACTACTAAAGTTAAAGAGTCTAGCAAAGTGACTGCCGGAGCTATTGGTAAAGCTGTAGAAACTAAAGAAATAAAATCTGATGGGAAAAAGATAGGAGAAGTTCAGGCCGGTATGTTCGAAAACGACATTCGAATGAATAATATTCGAATAGAACCTGAGTTTAAAGGAAAAGGATTTAGGAAGCAAGCTTACAAGAATCTTAATGAAGAGGCTAATGAACGTGGAGGCATTTTGGTTTCCAGTGAAACCATGAGCCAGGATGCCGAGAATGTATGGAAATCTCTTGTAAAAGAAGGGGTAGCTGAAAAAGTTGGTGATATTTATAAATTTAAGACAAAAGAAGATGCCAAAAAACTCGAAGGTGAGCAGGTGCGTGTCGAAGGTGAGCCGATCAAAGAACAAAAGGTCAGCGATAAAGATTTGCCAAAAATCGACGGGACAGAGCTACAAGACAGGGCAAAAGTCGAAATCGAAAAGAAAATAGGTAAGATTGAGAAACTTGATCAAAAACGAAAAGAATCAGTTCAGAAAGGATTAGATAGCCTAGGAAGGCTCGGGAATCTTTCATTCGCCTTAGATGAAGCTGGTAAGAAACAAGCCATTCAGGATATTGCTACTGCTGTTAAGGAATTCACTAAAGCTGGAGTTATTTCAGCAGAGATGGGTACTTTAAAAGCTATAGACTTTGTAAAGAATCAGCTAAAAAGTACTAATCCAAATTCGGAGAAGTTTATTGAAGACAACAGACAAGCTATTCAGGAGACTATTGAAGGAAAGCCTAAAGTCAAAGAAAGAAGATTAGGGAAGAAGGCTTTGGAAGCTTCTAATTTACCAGAAGATTTTAAGGCAGATTTAGCTGAGAGAGGTATCGAATATGCAGTTAGAGGCAGAAAGGTTACCGACAAGGAGGCCGACGAGATAGCTAAAGTTTATATTGAAGAGGGTAGGTTGGATGAATTAAAGTCCGTAATATTAAATACAGGCAATGAAATTCCAGGTGATGTTAGAACTAATATGGCCGTTAAGTTTGCTAAACGAGCCCTTGACGAGGGCAATAAAGCTACAACCCAAAAAGATAGAGATGCTTACAGGGAAGATGCTTTGGATGTGTTTTATATGGATATGAAGCAGTCTACCAACCAAGCTCAAGCTCTACAATCTAAAACTCTATGGTCTGACGTTGTGGCAACCACACCAGATCTCTTCGTGGAATATGCTAAGAAAGAACAAAGGGCACAAAACGATAAAAGATTACAAGGCAGAAAAGAAGACATTAAGACCGCTCAACAAGTAATCGAGGATTATCTAAAATCAAAAGAATTTAAACAGAAGGTTGAGAAGGAGGCTAAAACAAAATACGATCAACTGTTAGATCAGGGAAAACAATCCAAAGAAAGAAGAGAGAGAGGAAAGGCTAAGTTTGCCGATGGATTAAATAAGGTAGTTACTTCTATAGGAGCTAAGAAGAATGCTGTTGCCGAGAATGAAATGAAACCTGAATGGCTAGAGGGGGTAAAAGAAATGGCAGACGGACTCCTTGATATAGGAGTGGGATCTACAGCTCAGTTAATGAATAAAATAAAGGTAGCTCTTAGGGAATATTTATCTCCTACTGAGATAGATAAATATCAAGCCAGAATCATCAAAGAAACAAATGCCGAGAAGAGAGTTAAAAAGCCTGTTAAAAAGAAAAGTGTTTTAACGGAAAAAGAATTAAACGATCTCGTAGATAAATTATATGCCAAAATGGTTGGCGGGAATAAAGCCCAAATTAGAGCATTGGCTAAAGATTATATGGATAGATTGGTTGAGGGCGGAGCTTTAGACGAGCAGTCTTTCAGGGATTTATTTGCTAAGTCTATCGGGTTGGAGCATCTAAGGCCTGAAGATGAGGTTAAGTTGAGAGATATGGCCGAAAAGCTTTCTGACTTAAGGTCTATAAAAAACAACTTAGAAGATTTATTCAAGAAATTTGTTGTTTTGGACTTGTCAATTCATCAGGCTAAAAAGAAGGGTGATATAACGCCTGAAATGCAGAAGGAATATAGCGAGTTAAGAGAGGAAATAAACACTCAGGTAAAAGAATACAACAAATCTCTTGATGATGCAAGACAGGCTAATAAGGAGATATCTGATTTCTTTGCAGATCCAAAGACTACTTCTGATTTATTTTCTACTTTCATTCAAGGCAACCTACTAACCCCAATATCTCTGGTAACAAATGTAGTAGCCAACACAACATGGCTTCCCTTCAGGGGATTAAAATACGCTATTGCTAATTCTTTGGATATGGCATTATCTGGAATTGGAGCTGTAAAAGAAAATTTATTAAAAAAATATAAAGACAATCCTAGGGCTCGAAGGTTGTTAGACAAACTTCCCGATAAAGAAAGAACTTATGATCTAATGGGTGCCGCAAGGGGATATATACCTGGATTTAAAAGTGGTACGATTGAAGGTATAAGGCAAATGAAAACAGGTCAATTACCTGAAGATGCTTACATAAGAGAAATAAGCAAATCTCTTCATCCGCTAAAATCTGCCATTAATGTAATAGTTGCGATGAAAGGGGAAGAGAAAGTAAGGGCGACTAAAGTGTTTAATGATTCGGTGGAAGCTATTTTAGGTGCTCCTCCTGAGATTATGTTTAGATTACTAAATCTAGGGGATAAACCGTTTAGAAGAGCTGCCGAGAGAGCTAGGTTGGAAGAAATAGCTGCGATAAAAGGATTGAAAGGAGCTGCTAAGGAAGCGTTTATGACATTTCCAGATGACAATACGCTGGAAGAAATGAGAAAGGCCGGATTAGAGGCCACGTACCAACAGGATAATGTTATTGCTAACGCAATTCTTCATGGAGTAAAAGGCAAAAAGGTATCCACAGAAGCTTTAGATAAAGCTGATAAAAAATTAAAAGGAGCTTTAAGATTTTTATTAAAAACACAAATTCCTTATGTTAAAACTCCAACTAATATTGTAATAGAAGCAATGGACTATGCTATACCTGAAATATCATTAGCAAAATCTGTTTTTTATGCAACTAAGGGAGATAGAAGAAAATCTTTGGATTATATGTCTAGAGCTATTGTTGGGTATGCTTTAGAGGCAGCATTAACATCGTTGTTTGTAGCTGGATTATTTACATTTGCACCTCAAGGTCTAGAGGAGGATGAGAGTAAAAAAATAAGAGAATCTGAATTTGCTGCTGAGAAATTACCTTATTCTGTAAATAGTGATGCTTTATTGAGATATATAACTGGAGAGGATTCTTCATTTCAGGAAGGTGATGATTTATGGTCCGTAAAAAGGTTTGGTATCATTTCAGCTATAATGATGGGAAAAATGGAAGCTTTTAGAGGTAAAACGCCCGAAGAGGTGGCTGAAACAACTTACTCGGAAAGAAGATTGGGTGGATATTTTCCTGTTGTAAAATCAGCATTAGATCAATCATTTGTTTCAGGTGTTAATAATCTAATAAATGCTTTCATGGGAAGTGAATATGAAAGAATGAATTGGATTACAGGTACAGCAAGAGCAATAGAATCATCAGCGCTGCCTAACACCTACGCAGCTCTAAATAAGTGGAGAGATGGATATATACGTGAAACAAAAAACAGACACTTACAGGGAATAGAAAGAGCAAAAGAAGACATAAAGCAAGACTTCAAAACATCTTATCTAACACCAGACGATCTACCAACAAAAGTTTCAATATGGGGAGTTCCTGTAAAAAGGGTTCCTGATGGAAGAGGTTTGGGATTTGTATTGTTCGATATTACTCAAAGCAGAGAATATAGTAGAACTTTCGGAATGGAAGTTCATGAATTGTATGAACGGACAAGAAATAAAGATGTACTTCCGTCTCAGCCTAGTAGAAAATATAAGTACAAAGAATCGGAATTTATGCTCCCAAATAAGATATATGAGGATTTACAAATAAGATTGAATAGTATAAATGCTCAAATAATTCAACCTATTGTAGAGAGTCAGACTTGGGGTGGACTGACTGACGAGCAGAAGGTGTTTAAAATAGAGCAGGCTTATAAGAAAATTAATTCTAAAAAAACCAGAGCTAAGAGACAATTCGAAATTGAATGGAAATACGAGCTGGAAGAACTGGCCGAAAAAGAGGAAAAATAATTACAGTATCTTTGTAAAAAATAAAATAGCATGAACACATTGTACAAAAATAATCAACCGGCAATTACCAATCCGGATTGGAGTTTTAGAGTAACTATAGCGGCAGGAGAAGTTTTTGATGGTACCGACAATTTAAATGATCCTCGAAGTGTTAGAATTGGAACTAAAAATGGAGGTAAATGGCCATGGGGCGACGGTTTTTTGATTAAACCAACCACCGATCTAACAGATCTTCCGATAATTCCTTATGCTCATTATCATTTTGCTTCGTTGGATGATATGACTGATGCTTTGGCGTCTGGAGCTACTACAGAAAATTTTGTGGCAGATGTTTGGAATGAAACCAGGGTTATTTACATAGATAATTCAAGTGGAACTTCTTCGGTAATAATTAATATAGGTGCTTAATGACTTTAGTATCCGCAATAGTAAGTACATTTACAAGAGGGCTCAAGGGAGGACTTCCAAAGTGCGTAAAGGATATAGCTATTGCGTGGTGGAAGAATTTTAATAGTTTTATTTCGAGTGTAATTGAGGTCGACGGGGTGCTTGTAGGTGATGCCGTGTCTTCAGTGGTATTAGGATCTATTCCAGATGTAACTGGAAATAAAACAATAAGTTGCGATATATATATTCCAAGTACAACGACTATATTTGGTGGTTTTATGATATGGATATCCGATGGTAGTTCGGATATGTTTTCTATGGATGTTTTTGACACCAACACATTAAGAGTCACAGCTAATGGTTTAGCTGGCTTTACTGATGGTGTAGCTACTGTGGATATAAGTTCATTGAAGGATCGTATCTTAAATGTAGTTATTACAAAAACAACGAGGGCTGTAACTTCAATTAAGATAAACGGGATAGAGTCAGCAACATTTTTTGTTTCTGGTTTAGTGGCTTCAAGTGATGCTTATTTCTATAATTCTAAAGATATTTATATGTGGAATGTTAATATTAACAACAGCCACACGTATTCAGGGCAACCAGCCGGGAATCAAGATTCAGCTTGGGCGGATAACACAGGGTCGATAGATGGAGCTTTAGATGGAGTTTTAAGCACAACCTCTATATCAGACACAGATCAGTATGTAGAAGAATCAATAGGAACCCGCATAGATACTATATATTACGGACAATACTTAGATGCAACATCAGGGCAGATAAATTTTTATAGAAGCAACGATCCTGGAGTAAACACTTTTTCTTATACAGATCCGTCCGCTGGTTCTTTGGTGGAGGATGTTGATATTCCTGTCGGTGGTCTCTACGCGATTCCTGCTAATGGAATATGTAATATAATAACTAGTGATGGTTCTGAGTACCCAGTTTGCGAGAGAGCTGGGACTGTACTGCATGACGTAGAAAACGGCATTCACATCTCTGTAACATCCCCTTCGTGGTCAGAGTCTCTTTATGGGTCTGATTATTTAAACCAATGTGGTTTTGTAAACAAAGAACTAAGCGACCAACTAGGACTCCCGTGGGAGGCGGTTGTGAATGGGTCTGATGTAGCTCTGGATGACGACACTCTGGTTCCCGTAAAAAAAAATGATTATATAAATGAATTGGACGCAGTATTAGATTTTTTATTATAATAAAGAAATGGCAGATAAAATAAATTACGCAGACAAAGTTACAGTAGCAGGAAAAAATTTACCTGACATTAATTTAGGTAAGTCTGGAGATTTTAATCAAATAAAATCTAAATACAATGCGCTATTAGACGAACTGGGACTGGGAACAACAGACGATAATGTGAGAATTGTCTCTATAAATACCGGTGGAGCTACAAATAAAATCAAAGGAACGTTAGATCTCATCACGGACTCAAGTTCTACGAAACAATATTTAGTACAAGTAAGACCCGGAACTTATATAGAAGATGATTTTACTATTCCTCAATATGTGTCCTTATTATCAACTGGAGGAAATCTTGTTACAGAGATAGAAGCCAATACCACAACAGGTACTTTAATAACAATGACTACAGGATGCTCTTTGTCTGGATTTACCTTAAAAGACAAAACCGGAGGGATTGGAGTCTCCATTGTTTCTTCTGGAGATTTTAATATTAACGGTAATTCTATAAAAGATATTCAAACGGGTATAAACATAAACAACTCAGGATCTAAAGTTACCGTATTCAATCACACTTTAGCCACTAGTGCTTCAACTATAACTTCTGGCATTTTATGTCAATCTGGAAATATAACTGTAGATATATTAAAGGTGTTAAATAATTCTACAGTTACAAATATAATTAGATGTATTGGGGATTCAATTGTTACAACCAGAAACATAGAATCGTTTAGTTCTAATGTTAGTATAGGGATAAAACAAGAAGGAACTTCTCGTTCAAATATCTATGGAGTATCTTTAGTTGCGTGTAATGATGGTGTTGTCATTCAGGATGGTGTAACTGGCACATATAATAATGTAAAAATATTTAATGCACAACAGGATGGATTTAGGTGTGATGTTGGTACCGGGGCAGAAAAAACAATAACTTTTGATGGTGTTGTTTTAGATTCTTCTACTAGATACGACTTTAATGTAATTGATTCCAACTTCAACGCTTACGGTTGGGTACAGGCTTTAGCTGACAAGTCTTTTGTTAATCCAGGTGCTAATATAAGAACTCAAGTATTAGACTTATTTAGTGGAGATGAAGCCATGGGTTTTTTGACAGAAGTTCACATTGGATCTATGACAAGACCATCTGAATCTTGTTTCGGAGAAGGTGATTCTCACACCACTCAATTGGTTTATACAGAAACTAGCGGAGGATCTTTCGTGGACGTAACCACGGAAGCTTCGTCGTCAACATCATCTACTTATACATATCCGGGATTGGGTGTAGACAATGCTATTTATGTGGCTAATCTAGTTCCCGATTCATCGGGTGCGGATTATTTGTTTTATGGTGTTAAAACAATAATTTCAACAGCCCAGGTAGGAGGAACTGTAGTGGCTGAATATTGGAACGGATCTGCTTGGATGGAATTCAACGCCTGTACCGTAGAGAGTAGCGGAAGTTATTTCAAATACGCTAAAGATTATTTTAATCAGACCGGATCTTTTCAGATAAAATTTAATCCCGATATAACAGACAGCACCACCGATTGGGTTCCGAATGATCCCATGCTCTTAGGAGATACTTATTATTGGGTTAGGTTTAGGGTTACCAGCATCATGACCACAGCCCCTATTTTTGAGCAAAACAAAATAAGGGTCTCCAGTTCAGAAAAAAACCCCGATGGATCGGACGAGTATCACGGAAATTCCAGAAGTATAAAAAAATTAACTCTTGATTCAGCGTCCCCTATCGAGGGGAGTATGCAGAGTTGGGATGTGTACGTAGATCAAAACGTTGGTGTAGGTTTTTTAAATAATAGATTTACTGCTGTTGGTGATATATATGGAGTTAAGTTTGAGTTACCGGAAGACTGCGATACGTCTGGCAAGCTTATTCTCGTGTGGAAGGGTAGATTTGCCGCCGGAGGAAGTCCTCAATTTACTGCGAGATTGAATGTGGTTCAGCCTGGAGCTGCCTATACAAACTCAGAACCAGGCGCTAGTGGCAACACTATAACTGAATTATCTACCATAAGAGCCGTCACGGCCGATGTTAGGGAGGATTTTAGAGTAGATATTGATATAAGCGAAGCTATACCGGCTAGATCTGACGGATTTGGAGACGAGATATGGATATCATTACAATACACAACCAGATCAACGTCGGGTAATTTTGATTTAACTGGAGTGTCGGCGAATTATTTAAGCGATCAAAACGGGAGACATTTATAATGGGATACGACGCGAGAGGATATTACATACCAGACGCCGCTCTAAAAGATAGAGTCACTTATTTAACAAATAACCCTGTTTGGTATTCCGCCACGGTATTAAACAGCATTGATGAGAATAGGGTTATAAAAGGAGATGAAAGGTTAAGATTTGATTAATATGAAAAAAACATTAATAATCATAATTGGGATATTTGTTAGTCTATTTAGTTATGGGCAAAGTTTTCCTTACGAATACACCTACGGGACAGATTACACCGACTGGACGGTTTACCAAAATGTAAACATTACTGAATATTGGCGTAATGATGGAATGGATTCGGTGTTATTTTTAAATTGTACGTGGGACTCTGAGGATTTTGGGACAGGTTCCGTGGTTTATTTAGACAGCAATAGCTTTATTCACTTTAAGAACTGTACAATTTTAAACATGAGATCTACCGGATCGGCAGATTATCATTGGCTAAATATTACCAGAAAGGATTCTAATATATGGGTAGAAAACTGTTATGGTTTGAATCAGAGCGCTGACTTTATGCAAATTGGGTTATCTCATGATACCACAGACCCTACGGATTATATGCGCAATCTATGGGTTACCAACAATCGATTAGGAACAGACAATGGAGTTTCTACTGAAAATGCGATTGACGTAAAAGGTTGTGATGATTTGTATATAGGGGATAACACGCTTTGGGGATTTAGAGGGTGTAGTAACGAGGGGTGTTCTGGAGATATAGGTATTGCTATAGTTATTCATAGATGGAGTTCTAAAAACGTATTAATAGAGGGCAATAATGTATACAACAACACATCGGCAATTCAATCAGGAAGCGGAGCTGAACCAAGAAGCGGACCGCCAGAGAATGTCACTATACGAAACAACACTATCCATGACAATAGCAGTCACATAACCTTTCTTTCATATGTAGAGAATCCTCAAATCTACAACAACACTTTTGGGGATTATTCTAATTTTGTGATTAGAACCAACGGATCTACAGGAGATACCCTGTTTGCTAACAACGTATTAGGCTACACAGGATCTTACAGCGAAGGTGATATAATAAGAGACTCATACTATAACATGGGTGGATGGAACAATGTATGGAAAGAATTAAATAGTTCCGACTTTCTAGATGCTACAAATGCAGACACAGCTTCAAGAAACTACAGACTGACAGCTACAGCAACAGATCTTATAGATCAATCCGTAGACATAAGTTCTTATTATTCGGGGGTGTTGTACGATTATGACAGCGTAGCCAGACCCGTAGGAGTTGCTGATGATATTGGGGCATTTGAATATAGTGGTGGATGTCCATCCATAGGAGTTACCGTGACCACTGTTTCTGACACAAACAATTCAGGAGTAGGTAGTGCTACAATAACAGCCATAACCAACATTGATTATCCAGCAACTTATTTGTGGAGTAATTCTGACACAGACAGTATAGCTTCGGATTTAGTTGCGGGTGCTTATAGTGCTGTAGCTACTGGGGACAGTGGATGTACTGGAAGTTGGAACGGGGAAGTTCCCAACTACACTACAGGTCTTTATTCTGTAGACTCTATCAATATCAATTTTACCACAACACTAGATGAATCTGGGTGGATATCTGTACCTGGAGCAAGTGACACTCAAGTTGACTTAGGAGATAGCAGAACTTTGACTCCAGGGGCTAACGATTATACTAGCGGAGATGGTGGTTGTACGGGAGAACCTTTCGATACAGCCAGCTTTACATACCACTGGGCAGAGACCGTTAACGATACTAATAAATATTTACTAGAAGGATTCGATTCGGATAAAACTTATAGTATTCTCGTAGGAGTTAACAGGGATGCAACAGCCACAAACAGAATAAGTCGCATAGACTTCAATGGAGTTGTTGATACATTAGATGCCCAGCAGTGTGGAGAGGAAGTAATGTTCATTGGAGTACAACCCAACGTATCTGGGGAAATATTAATGCAAGTTTCTGTACCCACCGCTAGTACGTTTGGATATATAAATTACATTATTCTGTACGACTCTACTATTGTAAATATAACCCCAACATTAGTAGGTGTGAATGTTGATTGTTTTGGAAACGACAACGGTACCATAACCACAACAGTAGAAGGAGGAACGGCTCCTTATACATTCGAATGGGATGACGGACCTACAACACAAAACAGATCCGGATTGTCTGGAGGTGAATATAAAGTTACAATAACTGACGATGCATTAAATAGCGTTAGGGATAGTATTATAATAACAGAGCCATCACAGATAGTGATTACCGAGGCTATACAGGATGCGACCTACAGCCAATATAACGGAGCTATAATTCTATCTATAGCTGGAGGTACATTCCCATTCACCTATTCATGGACAGGATCGGAGGGATTTACGAGTACCGACCAAAACATTGTAGATATAGACTCAGGTTCTTACTCAGTGACCGTAACGGACGCCGAATTATGTCAGAAGGTTGGAAATTACACTGTTGAAAACACAACACCATTAGATACTTTATATTGGTCAAATACAACCACAATGTCGGATTGGTTCGGAATAATCAATATAGCCATAGACTCACTAAATTCATCTATAAGTACTGACTTAGACACGCTTCAGACTAATGTAGACACGAGAGGAACCATGGTGATTAAAACCAATGAATTCATAAAAAGGTTCAACAACGATACTATATTGAGTACAGACAACCTAGATAATTTTGTCATCAAGACAAATGTCGCAATAAAACAGGTAGAATGAGTTGTTTTAGAGTAAAATATAGAATAGAATATGATTCAGTAAACGATCTTTACAGGCTACCTAAAGCACCTGAGCTTATAAAGATAGCCAACAGCGTGGCTGCTAATGTGTTCTATACAATAGCTACTGATAATACTCCTGTTTGGGTGGATATTACTGCGTTAAGTTATAATTACGGAGGCCAGTGGTTTTTCAATGTAGCTAAAGAGAAAGACATGTTCGTGACTTCCAGTGAGGTTACTGGGGATTGTTTAGATAGCGTGAACATTTTTATAAACAACCCAGCATAAATATTATTTTTATTAACAATTAAATTTAAGTAGCATGAAGTATCCAGATCCCCCAGTAAGACCAGACGAACCTCCAACTCAACCTCCTACAGAGAACGACGATGAGGATGATTAAGGCAACCTACATTGCAGCAGCGATATATATAATGTATATCGCTTTTTACAATTCTTATGGTAGTTCATTTGGATTAAGTTTGCTTTTTTCAAATCTATATTACCTAGCGAATTCTCTTGCAATGTTCTTTGGGTTTTGGTTAATATATTTAGCTAATTTTAATAAAGCTTTAACGGTATTTTCTGGGGTAGTCTTTGTTTATAATGGATTTTTAACTGCATTCAACGCCATTTGTTTGGTTAAAAACATTAAAGCTTCTGAACTAGAACTTCTTAGTGTTTTTAGTGGATATTCATTTTTGATTATCTTTACATTAATTATAATATTTACAATACATGTCGGATTGGATAAAAAGCAATAAGTATACGGTTTTATTTATAGTCTTAATATTTACCACGGGATTCTTTTCTATTATAAAACCTTATGTAGATAAATCTGACAAAAGGGTATACGATATAGTAAAACAAGACATAGTAGATATGAGGGAAGAGGTGTCTGAAGCGATGGATACTTTGATTAAGCTTGAGTCGAGTCAATTAGAAGAACTTGAAAAATTAAATAAATGAGTGAAGATGTGAGAGACTATATAGACTCCAAGTTTGACAGGATAATTTCTAATATAAAATGGGGGATAGCTATTCTAGTTATTGTTCTTGGCACTTACGGCGGGATGATTATAGCCAACATGCAAAAGGTAAACCAACATGAATTTGACCTCATGTTATTGGACACAACAGCAGAGGATTTAAAATATAAATCAGGTTGGCTAACAGAATTAAACGAACTACAACGAGACTTCATCAAAGCATACGTAAACAATGAAGATGTAACAGAATTCTTCGAGGAACTAAACAGAATGGAAAAAAGAATAATGGCTGGAGGAGATCCTATGCCCTCTCTTCGTAGCTACAAACGAACGTATAGTAAATGAGCGAAGAGAAGAAGTTTCAACTCACGACGGGAAATTGGATTACTATTGGAGTGTTTTTGATAGGCATCATCTCAGCTTGGGCTAAAATCCAGGTACACATTTCTGATGAGTCTATTCATCTTACAGAACAACAAAGAATTAACATAACTACATTCACAGCTATTACTACTGAGAAATTACCTAATATAAAAGAGAACCACGAGGATATTGAATTACTAAAGACAGATTTTGCCGTGTTCAAGACTGAATTCAATTTTCTTTACGAGGAGGTGGATGGATTAGAATCGAAGGTAAGTAGAAATTATGTTGAATTAAGAGATAAATTGGAGGAATAAGATATGAGTTATTTAAAAGAAGATAATGGGAAGTCAAGTGCTCTACGAGCTGTTTTTGTAGGAGGAATGATTTGGTCAATGTTTTTAGGTACGGTGATAATCTTCGCTGGGTTGAGATTAAGATGGGAACCTAGCACGATAATAGCTGTTTTTACAGGAGTTTTTCTTAGTTCGGCTGGTGTATTTACAGGATTAAAGCTTGCTCAAAAACCAATGGAAGCAAAGAAGAAAGAATAATCTCTCTATTCGGCAAATAGAAATTTCCCGATTTATTTGTTTAAGTCGGGATTTTTGTTTAATTTAGTCCGATAATTAAAAACTTAAACAAATGAAAAAATCAGATTTAGAAACAGGGATGATAGTTAAAACACGCGACGGAAAAATGAGACTTATGATTTCTGGGACAGCTATATCTTATAATGATGGCGGTGGTGTTAGTGAAAATTTTCTTAATGAGGATTTAACTAGTGTAAGTCTGCTTAATGGCGATATAGACGCTGTATTTAGCGCCCCTACTCGTAATGATAGCTACAATGCAGATATGAATTTTTGGTTTAAAAATAATTTTAAAAACATATTAAAATACTGTACTCTCCTCTGGGAACGCAAAGAAGAAAAAATTGCCGTAACCCTAGATGGAGTAGAATACTCGGAAAGCACTCTAAGAAGTTTAATTAAAAAAGCAACTGATAGATGAGTCGTATATTCGTCATATCGGATTTACACTTAGGTCATAATAATTTAGCTAAACATAGAGGTTTTGAAGATGCTGAGTCTCAGGATGAATATATTGTAGCTCAGTGGAATTCTGTAATAACTAAGCGCGACACTGTTTGGGTATTGGGTGATATAACAATGGAACATCACAAACACTACCCAAAACTAAACCTCCTTAATGGAATTAAAAATATTGTAGGGGGAAACCACGACTCTCCTAAACACACAAAAAGAATGATGGAGTACATAAACAAATACTGTGGATGCTTTAATTATAAAGGTCTTATATTAACACACATTCCTATTCATGATAGTTGTTTAGAGGGTAGATTCAAGAAAAACATCCATGGTCATATTCATGAATTCAATATCCATGACGATAGGTATGTTAATGTGTCAGCGGAAAAATTAGACTACAAACCAACATTAATATCTAAGTTCTTATGAAAAACCAATTCGTAGCATACTCAGAATTCATAAACCCAGACTGCGGGTGGGTTGTTGGGATCGACGCAGGCCATGGTGGTTTAATTAACGGAACCTACGACACAGCCCCAGATAAAATGTATAACCACGGCGATCTGGTCTTCTACGAAGGTGTATTCAATCGCTCCATAGCACTGAATCTTTCAGGCCACCTAATAGAAGAGAACATATCACACTACTTCACCACAGATTCAAACTACGATATATCTCTCCCGATAAGAACTACTCGCGTGAATAATTTTATAAGGAAATATCCCGATAAAAAACATATTATGTTAAGTACCCATGGGAATGCATTTTCTAAAGATTTATCCGTAAGGGGTATTGAGGTGTGGACATATTCTAAGAATAGAAAATCTGACAAGTATGGGGGCATTATCAATTCTAACCTTAGAGACATGGGATGGAAGATGAGGGGTTGTAAGAAAGGCAATTTTCATATGTTAAGAGAATCAAAGGCTTTTAATGTTTTGGTGGAATTGGGTTTCTACACGAATCTTGAAGAGGCTGAATTGATGAGTAAACCAAAAACGCAGAGGAAGTTTTCGAAATTATTATTTAATGGAATAAAGGAGATAACAAAATGACATTATTTGAAGTATTTTTATTTGGTATTTTAACTGGAGCCATTTTGGCTTTAATCATAGCTGTTTATCGACAGCAAAAACAAATAGATTATTTAGAAAACAGATCTTATAGAAACTCAGATTATTGTGAATAATGGACAAAAACTTATTTAAACAAGAAGCGAAGATTATTGTAGATGTATTATTCAGCTCGAATGTCTTCAAGGAAAACATCACAAGAGATGATATGAATGCAACGGAGGAATTTATCTTAAGTATGTTGGAAAGCAGATTTGAGAGTTATGTTAAGTTGGAGGAGTTAGCTAAAAGGATTAAGAATAAGAATAACCCAGATAATAAATAAAAATGAAAAACATTAATCTAACAACAGTATTGACATCTATTCTTCTAATCGCAACTTTCTCTTGGGGGGTTCGTCAATGCTCAGACAAACGCGATTTAAAGAAGGTAGCTTTCTCCTACGAGAAATGTCTACAGGAATCCACAATGAGTGAATACAAACTCACCCAATACCACAAAGCTAAAGAAAAGGTGATTCGGGATTCGTTGATCTACTACAAAGACAAAACAGATTCTTACAGGCAACAAGCCAATCAAAATAAAGCACGTATAAGAGCATATAAGAGTCATATAGAGACTTTATCCGACAGCATAACCAAACTATCACCAGAGATATCTTTGGGCTATTTAAACGCTAATTTTATCCCAGGAGGAGAAGAGGTGATGATAACAGAAGATCAAGTGAAAGGAATTCACGAGATGGATCTTGTTAGGATAGATCAGGATTCAATTATTTCTAATCAGGGTACTATGGTAGAGCTCTTAGATAATTCTCTTGAAGAATGCATGAAAGGAAGTTATTTGGCAGTTACTCAGTTGGATGAATGCCAAGTGGATAACGTGAGGAAGGATTTGAAGATAAGGAGTCAGAAGAGGAAGGTATTTAACAGGACTTTGTTTGGAGGAGTAATGACTGGATTGCTTATAATTGCTGTTTTGTAGTGTTCACGTTTCCGAGAACAGAAGGATATAATGAACAAAGGGAGGCTAAAAACCTCCCTATTTTTTTATATCAACCCTCAGCTCCAATTTCTACTAATCTATTAACTTTATTCATTTCGTTCTTATATAGCGTTAAAAAACGCCCTAGAGAAACAGTTTCCTCCCGAGACTTTAACCTCAAGTGAACTATCTTTTTAATACATCGCTCCATGGATATTCCATAGGCAATTGTTTCTTCTTTGGATGATTCTCCGCCGTCTTTCTTGTTGACGGTTTTGTGCTCCACGAGATCGTATTGATAATCCTGGGGAATGATTGTGAAGTTGTCTACTATTATTTTCATAGGTTTTAAGTTAAATTAAAGCTACTGGGATAAAGTTTCATGTCTTTTAAGTCAAGGAATTTAGACATAATTTCAGGCTCGTACAAACTAACCTTTATCCCATGTCCGCCTTGAAGTAGGTATGGGTAAAAATTAGCTCCAAAGGCTATTTGAGATTGATTTTTAGGAAGTTTTTTAATTAAATATTCCCAATCAATATCCTTATCTTCGGCTCTACCTTGATTCCCGTAAGGCAATAAAACAAAATATTCAACCTTATCCTTCCATTCATTGTAAATCTCGTCAAACAAATCAATAGATTCTTTATCTGAAATTATTAAATGAAAATTGAGTCTAATGCCATATTCAACAAATTGTCTTGCAGCCACAGCCCACGAATTTAAGAGATGAGGATGACAACTTACGGCCACGCCTCCGCAATATTTTTTAGTTGCCACCAGTGTATTTATCTCTTCCTCAGAAGCTAATTCATGAGGACTTACAAACATCCCGTTAGTGGTGTAATTAGGCTCTATACCCAACTCTTTAAAAGTTTTTAACACTTCAATAAAATCAGGATGAGATGTTGGTTCTCCGCCTCCGATAGCAACTTGAAATGGACGCTCATTAGCAGACATTGGTCCAAAAAAGTCTTTTATTTTTTGTATGACATTATCGTAATGACAACCTGTCTCTTTACTATCCATATAACACCAAGGGCAATTACCCTTACAATAACCGGTTAGCTTTACGTCGTAGAATTCTGGGTATTCGAGTTCGGTAATAGGCTTTTTTGGATCTAAGGCGACCCTGATGGTTTTACCGTTGTACCAAATACCTCTATAGTTGTTTTCTTTAAATTCTCTCGTTTTAATCATCTTTGTATTTTATTTCAATTGGATTAAAAAACTTTCTTATTATATTTTCAAACAAAGGATTGTTTATAGAGGAATGTATAAGATAACAATCATCCGGATTAACGTATTCTGGTAATATTATGTCATCTTTATAATAAGAATCATCCTCGAATTTTACTATGGACGTTTCATAATCAATCTCACATTCCAAACAAAACTCAAACAACTCCTTCATTTCTTGTTTTACTTTATTCTTATCAACCACAAATATTTCTGTACTTGAATTAGCAATCAAATCTACTGTAGAATGAATACTTACGATATAAATCTTTTTCATACTATCCTAGATGAATTCGTGTCATAAAATTTTCTAATTTCTCCTGCATATCCCAATCTGGATTTTCGTCGATAGAGAAAAGAAAGTAGATATTATCGTCTGGATCTATACCACTAATAACCTTATCTCTATTGTTATCAGTAATAAAACCATAGTTAAAGCTCCATTCCTTCCATTTATCATTATAAGTATACATCTCCTCTTTAGAGAATCCTGGAATTAAGTTTGTATTGAACACTTGTTTAGAATTACTCCAATTATTATAAAAGTATGATACATATAGATTAAGATCCTCATTACTTAATTCTTTTGTGGATTCTATGTCACAATATTCATTTAAATAATTAGGATAAATCTCTTTAATCATACCTTCAATCTCTTTTTTGTTTTGAGACTTACCAACGAATAACTCCGAAGAGCTATTCGTTATCACATCTATTATAGAGTGAGGTTTTATTGTAAATAATGTTCTATCCATCTCGACCTCCGTCTGAAGTTGGAGAGCATAAAAGAGACTCTATTTTTTTACCAAGCTCTGCATATCTCTCATCTTTTGGAATTAAATTTAAGTACCTATCCGGGTCCCAATCATAACCATCCTCACATGAGTCCATCCATCCAGGCTTTTCAATCTCACCTTTTATAATAGAAAGTTTTAGATTTTCAAACCACAAATTTTGTGCTTCTTGATGTTCTTTTCTTTTATCTGAACTCCAATCTACTGTAGGGCATTCGTCAGGCAGATTATCTCCTTCAAGATATCTATCGTCATCACAAAACACTCCGTAGAAAAATACATCATCAGGGGACTTGTCTTTTTCTCCCGTTAGATTTAAAAGCTCTTGAACTAACGCTTTTGCTTCTTTTACACTATCCTGGTAAGTGTAAATTACTGTAGAACTGTTGGTGATAACATCCACAACAGAATGAATTTTTACTTTAATCATGTTTTTAGTTTTTAAATTTTACTTATTAATAATCCTGCTAATATAAAATAAAATGCGAATATTTCAATCCAGAAAGTAAAACTACTAATCCTTTTTAGCATTAATATAGCAAACAGCGCAACATACGCGACGACAATATACCACATATGATACTCAATCCACAACGACGCCATTCCCAAAACAATACCAGACGTAGCTCCCACTAGATGGACTCTACGCTCCGTAACCCATCCTCTAAAGGCAGGGGCGACTCCTACAAAGCATATTCCAACTACAGCAAAAAACATAATAGGAGAACTTGCGGCAATAATTACTGGAATAGCAAACCCCCAAAGAACGAGGGTGAAGATTGCTTTGTGTTTGACGTGGTAGTAGGATTCTGATACGGACTTTAATATGCCGTATTTTCTGTACACAAATAGTACGTATGAGGTGAATATTGTGAGGCTAATTAGTAGTGGTATCATATTAATAGTTTTACGTATTGTTTGTAAACATAATCGGGATTGTCATTACCATCCATTCTAAAAACAGCTTTAACTAATTCCCATAAATCTTCTTTAGAAAAATCTTCTGTCACATATAAAATTTTTTTAGATTTATTGGGAAGACATTTGAATTTATCAATATTAGATTTTACTATTTCGTATTTAATTTCGAATGGAGAGCAAATAGATTTTATTTTATTCTCAAACGATTCTTCTTCTGGCTCTTCTTTAGATACTGGTTGTACGGTAGCTTTTTCATACGAATATGATGGAGAACTATGCGAAACTCTAGTGTAACCTATTTTAAATCTATTATCCTCCATCATTTTTATAAACATAGATCTATAAACAGTATTATGTGTCACGGGAGTTTCCAGATGAAGATTATTAATCATACTCACCCACTCTTCGCTAAAAGTCCAATAGTAACTTAGATTTGATTCAAATGATTTTTCAATCTTCCCGCTAATAAACTCAGATATAACATTAATATCCTTACATTCCATTATTAAGTCAGAAACCTTGTTTTCAAATGAATTTTTATCATTAAGTACCCTTCTTTCATCTATAGATGCATTGGAATAATCGTATAAATATTGACTTCTTGCATCAATGTTTTCATATACCATTATGCCGTTTTTGTAAAGACGTAGGTGTTTATCTTCCGCATCATTTTCGTACATTTTAACATAATTATCTTTATATATACAATCCCTATTGTTGATAAAGTATTTATGCCAATTAGACCTCATAGATTCATTAAAATCACATGAATGAATCACGACGGCAGTTTCTTCTTCTAAAACACTTTCTTTTTCAAAATCAGAAAACTCAACAAATCCATCTTCGTCAATACAGTTAGAGTAAAGTTCTCTGTAAGCCATCCATAATTTCCAATTATGGCCCAATTGAGGGGAAAATGCGGTTGGAGTATCATTAACGGTCAATACCTCTTTGGTTTTATGATCCGGAGATATTGTTGTGGTGTCGAAGATGTATTCTTTACCTCCACTTAGTATGGTTACTTTTATTCCATTCCTGTAGAGGATAGCTATAGCGTATTTGAGACCTGAATCGAACTCACCTATTTTTCCAGGATCATCTCGCTTGGAACTATCGCCCATAGTTGTTATATCTACGAGCGATAGGATTCCTTTATTTTTAAAAACAATATCCATTACAAGTAAGTTTCAGATATAGTCCCTAAAAATTCCAAATCTTTCTTAAGTGAGGATTCTTTTTTCAGTAAATTAACAAACTCCTCGTCAAGATTTAGTTTTTCGTTGTTCAAATAAGCAGCAACCCCCTCTTCTACCTCTAGTAGTTCAAATTCTTTGTCAGAAACTTGTTTCTTGATGTTAGCTCTGTCTCTTTTAATAACAGAATCTACATTTACCAATTCTTTTTCAGAATTCTTTTTCTCTAAAATTTCTCGTCTTTTCATGTTAGTTTTGTTTAATTGTTGTTATTTCTCAGCTTTTCAAGTTTATATTCTGAACATTCTAAATCAGCTTCATCGAATTCATCCCGCGAAGGGGTAGGCTCTGGCTCATAAGGCCATAATATATGACTCGAATCATCCATATTTCCACTCTATTTCAACATTGTTTGTATTTATAGGCTTCTCACCCATTTCTATCAAATAATCAGCATGGAGGTCTATTGCTTGGTCCATGTCGAGTTTGAGTTCTGTCAAAGTACGTCCTGCTGAGAAGCATCCATTGAATTCTTTAATGTGAGCCCCAAAGCAGTTATGCCCTTTTGTTACTATTGCTGTTAGTTTCATAATTACCAAAATTTAATTCCTACGCCAATCAACCCCTGGAACGACAACACATCAATTATTAATAGAGTGCTAAACCTCTCGCTCACATAACAAACCGCTCCCACTTCAATGGAATTCTTATACACATTATCAAGGTCTATA
>Ga0209692_10000891_pt1 | contig 50515 bp, 45 predicted proteins | sample tdDd472_FD_187129 | JGI IMG/M metagenome (GOLD analysis project Ga0209692, IMG submission 187129) | Marine sediment microbial communities from the Atlantic coast under amendment with organic carbon and nitrate - tdDd47.2 (SPAdes)... | ecosystem: Environmental > Aquatic > Marine > Coastal >... | reverse complement strand
CATAGGTTGCTTACTGATTACCAATGCCCCAAAACGAGTTTGTTTTTCTGCGATAACCGACTGGCTTTTCGCTTCCCAATATACCTGTTTATCGATTATCAGGTTATCTTTAAAAACCGATTCGAGCAGTGCTTTATCCAATGCTACGGCTTGAAATATTCGCGGCGTATTTCCCTGGCCGCCAAGCTTTACAACCACTAAAAATTCATCGCTCAATGAAAAATCGTCCGCGACCGTCACGCCGCTACCGTTAGCTAACCGATAACCATTGCCGCGTTGTTGGGCGATACGGTCGGGGAATGCCAAGGCGAGTAAGACTGGCGCTATATCTATCCAGGATTGACTACGCCCTTCATTACGTTCTTCATTCGCTCGAGATTGAAGTTTGTCGCTTGAGGTCGATGTGGATAATTTACGAGACAAGGTTTTGGCCTGTTTTCGAATATTGTCCAGACGTCGATTATTTTTTCCATCCAACAATACTTGCACCCTTTGCAAGTAGTCGGGGTCACGGGCAGCTTCGCCAACCAGCAGATCTTTTTCTTCCAGACTGGCGGCCATTAAACAAGCAAGTTCAACGCAGTCGAAGCCAATTGATTTGACCAACATATGACCGATACGTGGATGTATGCCTAACTTTAATAGCTTTTTTCCGTGCGCGGTGATTTTATTGCGACTGTCAATTGCGTCAAGCGAGCGCAACAATGACCGTGCTTGCTCATAAGCCCCCAAATTAGGCGTATCAATCAGCGCGACATCTTGCGGCGACTCACATCCCCATTGGGCAATCTCCAAGGCAAACCCGGATAGATCTGCGCGCAATATTTCTGCCTGGCTTTCTAGTCTTAAGCTATCCGATTCAGACCATAGTCGAATGCAATGGCCGGGCCCTAGACGTCCCGCCCTGCCTTGCCGTTGAATTGCCGAAGCGTGTGAAATTTTTCGAGTTACTAAACGATCAAATCCGACATTCGGGTCAAACTGGCTTTGCCGCATTAAACCACTATCGATAACATAACCAACGCCTTCGATAGTGACACTGGTTTCGGCCAGATTGGTCGACAAAATAATTTTTCGATTTTGCCGATCGGGTAATAATACTTGTCGCTGCGTTTCAAAAGGCAAATTGCCATAAAGTTGACAGATTTTTATTGGTTGCGCAGCTTGTGATACTGATTGAAGTAATTCGGCTGCTATTTCAATTTCTGCCTTGCCTGGTAAAAATACGAGAATGTCATCCTGATGTGGCAAACCCTTAATAGAAAATATTTTTTGCACCGCTGCCAGCAGACAATGACGCCAATCCTGATTGCGTTTGGGTGGCAAATATTCAAAAGTGACCGGAAAACTTCGTCCTGGACAGTCGATGACAGGTGGATGATTCAGGAGGGCAGCGACAGACTGTGTATCCAGCGTCGCCGACATGACCAGAATTTTCAGATCTTCTCTTAACGCCTGCTGGGATTCAAGTGCGAATGCCAATCCCAGATCGCCATCGAGGTTTCTCTCATGGAACTCATCAAAAATAATCAAGCCAACACCGGGTAACTCCGGATCAGATTGCAGCATGCGAGTTAAAATTCCTTCCGTAATCACTTCAATACGAGTCGCATCACTCACTTTGATTTGATGACGGATCCGGTATCCAACAGTTTGACCAATTTTTTCGCCGATAATGTCGGCCATTCGCGCAGCGGCATTTCTGGCTGCTAAACGACGAGGTTCGAGAACCAGAATTTTTTGCTTGTCATTCAGCAAATGCAATAACGCCAGTGGAACAATAGTAGTTTTTCCGGCCCCGGGCTGCGCTTGCAAAATTAAATTTGGGTTACTCGACACGCTGGCGCAAATGGCATCCAGCCGTTCGACAACCGGAAGCTGAGTAGTAGGATTCTGATTAAAAAAATCGGAGTTAAAATGCACAGTCATGGCAACGCAATAATAAGGAGCCCGATTGTAACACTAAAAATTTAACATTCGCCAGCCGATGGCAAATACGAGAGAACAAGCTTATCTAGAAAATACGCCAGAAAAATACAGGTAGGTGCCGACAGCGATCGCCACAGTAAGCGTTATCCCCAGAGCAATCCAAAGTTGACTAGCGGACTCACTTTTTTGCATTCGCTTTTTTTGTTTTTGTAATTCCGCCGTCCAGTCGAATGGCTTCATCGGCTGCATGTTGTAAAGTCGCTCGAGATACACATGAGTGGAAAAGGGTTCTGTTTTTTGGAGTATTCGCGAGATGATCATGGCTCTATCCATACAGGTACGCGGAACTTTCTCGCCCAGTCCGCCAGCTAATTGCGTTAACCTTTGTGTATCATATCCCATTGCCTTCCAGGGAATATCGCGTTCACTTGAATACCATTGAACCGCAGCAATTTCAGGGACCAATGTCGCAAGCAACTTGCGTTCAATTTCAGCATCATTATGGCTAACAATAAAGTCCGCCTGTTGCACTAATGCCAAAACTTTCTCTTTTTCAAATGCCAGAACGTCTTTTTCACACAAGCTGAAATTAAATTGGTTAGCGACTTTTTTAGGAACAGCTTGTCGTGTTTTTCGACTTCCCCAATAGGTATTGAGTATTTTACCTTTTTTCATTCGCTGGTCGTTATATTCAAATAACACCATAGCCACTTGAATAATTTCATCTTTATCAGAAATTCCGGTGTAGGCCGCTGATAAAGTTAGCACCTTTAAAGTCTGTTGATGAAATGGAATTTTACCTTGTTGTACGCGATGCTTTACTTCTTTGTGTGTGCTAATCGAAATATGATCTTCATCTTTTATATCGGGAACTAACGATAAAGGCGCAGACTCTTCAATCACTTCTGGTGTATGTTCGATCAAACTTTGAACATGTTCAATGCGATCATAAATATCGACAAACTCGTCGCTGTTTGCGTGTTCGAATCGAGTGAACCTCTGAAGTATGGATACTTCCTTTTTATATTTTTTATCAAAATGATACAGATCGGCCAATTGGAGATACAACTTGGCGTCAATGAGTTCCGCCTCACTCGCAGCTGCTTTTTCTGCCGCATCAACGAGCGACAACAATTTACGTTCGATGTTGCTGGTTAAATCTGGCTGTTTATCTAACGGTTTAACTGTATCGCTCATCGCTTTTCACTTCGCTTTTCACTTTACTACTCGTTAATCGAGTCAATCTATCGCTAGTGTTGACAAAGACGACTATACAGCTCAGGACGGCGATCTCTGAATAATCCCCAACTTGCTCGTTTTTGAGCAATAACATCTAAATCGAACGACTGGCAAATTACGCCTGATGATTCAGTGTCCATTTCAGCTATTTTACTACCAAATTCGTCTGTGATAAATGAACTTCCATAAAATTTGATTTCACAGCTATCGCCCTGTTCTTTACCAATGCGATTGGCGGCAACGACCGGCAGCATATTCGCGCCACTATGCCCTTGCATGACACGTTGCCAATGATCTTTTGAATCCCAATTGGGGTCTTGTGGCTCGGATCCAATGGCGGTGGGGTAAAATATCACTTCCGCGCCATTGAGTGCCAGTATGCGGGCTGCTTCTGGAAACCACTGGTCCCAACAAATTGCAGCGCCAAACTGACCAAATTTTGTTGTCCAGACTTTAAATCCGGTGTCGCCTGGTGTGAAATAAAACTTCTCCTGATAACCTGGTCCGTCGGGAATATGAGATTTTCGATAATTATCCAATACCTGACCGTCGGCGTCGATCATCGCCAGAGAATTGAAAAACGCATTTTGCGCTTTCTCAAAATAACTGATTGGCAATACCACTTCTAGCTTTTTGGCCAATGCAGAAAAATGACTCAAAATTTTTGCATGAGAGAAAGTATCAGCCCAGGAAAAATACTTGGGGTCTTGATCTTTACACCAATAGAAACCGGCAAACAGTTCTTGCAATAAAATGGCATTGGCGCCATTTTGTGCCGCTTGTTCAACAAGTTTTTCCGCCCGTGAAATGTTTTCATCAAAATCTGCGGTTGCTTCAAATTGGGTCGCTGCAAAAGTTACTTTACGCACTTTGGTGATTCTCTCTAATACCGTTATTGATTATCAAAATTTAGTTTTCAAAAATGAATATTCAGGTTTATTTATTTTCGAGTAGGGGTTGCTGCATCGTAATACAATGTATGCCTCCACCCCCAACAAGAATTGGGTTAGCATCCACAGGATGAATTTTTCTTTCCGGAAACAAATCTGTCATCACGGAAAGTGCTTCACCGTCCTGTTGGCAGCCAAACTGAGGTAATATCACGGCGCCGTTCGCCAGATAAAAATTAATATAGCTTAAGGGTAGTCGATTTCCGTCGGAATAGCTCGCTTGGGGTTCGGAAATTTCGACCAGCTCAAATCCCGATTCATTCACTATCGATTTATTGGCCTGATAGATGGAGTAATTTTCACTAACCTTTTCACATCGTTGAGTTAATACCGTTTGTTCATCGGCGAAACAGGCAATGTTATCAATGTGACCGTCAGTATCGAAGTCGCCCACAATCCCATTTTCTAACCAGATAAACGATTTAACACCCAGTGAGGAGGCTAAAACCGATTCGATTTCCCGTTGAGTTAACCCAGGATTTCGATTGGAATTGAGCAAACACTCTTTGGTCGTCATCAAAGTCCCTTTACCGTTAGAGTGAATAGAACCGCCTTCTAGGACAAGATCAATTTTCTCGCAATGCGTATTAGCCAGGGAACAAACCTGCTGTGCAATTTTGGCATCATTATCAAAAGGAAAAAACTTATTACCCCAGGCATTAAACTGAAAATCCAACCCTTTGAGTTGATCAGATTGAAAAACCCAGATGGGTGCAGTATCTCGAGCCCAACTATCGTCCAAGCCTAATTCAATCAAGCGGATACTGCTGGACAGTTTTTTTCGTGCAACTTGAGTATGCTCTGCTCTTATCAGCATGTTGAGGGGTTCGTACTCACTGATCAGATTTGCGACCTTTGCATAAGCATTTTGCGCACTCTCCAGACCATCAGTCCAGATTTCTCTTCGGCACGGAAATGCCATCCAGGTAGCGGCATGTTTTTCCCATTCAGCAGGCCAACGTGTCATTGTGGTTACATTGTTATTCACGTTCAGTCTTCCAGATAACAATAGCCGTAAATACCCTGTCGTAGTTCAGCAAGATATTGGCGCTGCAGAGATTGAGATAAATCAGACTGTGCTAATTGCCGTTTATACGACTCGAGTAAAGACTTGGCGCTAAAGTCCACATAATCTAACAATTCCTCGACACTGGAACCTTGCTCTGTCGCGATCATTTTCAGCGCATCATTTTCATCCAGCGCCAGATCAACCGTATGGGTATCGCCAAATAGATTATGCATGTCGCCCAGAATTTCCTGATAAGCGCCAATCATAAACAAGCCCAAAAGATATTCTTGTCCTGGCGTATAGCTCGGCAGCTCAATCGTTTTGCTGACGCCTTGAGCATTAACATATTGCTTTAACATACCATCACTATCACAGGTGATATCCTGAATAACCGCTGATTCGGTCGGTGGATTTTGCAGTCCGTTTAAAGGTGTTACTGGAAAAATCTGCTCAATCGCCCAAGCATCAGGAAGCGACTGAAAAATCGAGAAGTTAACAAAAAATTTACTGGCCAGTTTTTCGTTCAGTTCGTCAATGGTTTCCTGATGAACAGGCAAGGTGGGCGTAATGCGTGATTTAACTGTAAATAACACGCGACGCTGTAATCGTTCCGCAAGCGCACGCTCGGTTAAGCTGATTACCCCGTGGTTAAACATCTCTAAGGATTGTCGCAATAAATAGTCCGCGGTGTGGTAACTTTCAATGAGTTTGTTGTTGTCTGTTGATTCATTGGCGTCAACAAAAACTTCCCACAAATTGTGAAGCACAGGATTATATTTTTCTGCCGGTTGTTCAACCTCGACTTCTTTCGGTCGTTCCGAGTCAATCACATTGGTCACCAACACTGCATGATGCGCCGTTAACGCACGACCCGATTCCGTAATAATTGACGGATGTGGCAGTGATAGTTTTTCGGCAATGTCATAAAATGCGCCCACCACATTGTTGGCATACTCTGCCAGCGAGTAGTTAACCGAACAATGATTTTGACTTTTTGTCCCTTCATAGTCGACACCGAGTCCGCCACCGACATCTACCGTTGTTACCGGGGCGCCTAATTGAACCAGTTCAGCAAAAAAACGAGCGCATTCTTTGAGCGCATTTTGAATGTCGCGTATGGAGGTAATTTGCGACCCCAGATGAAAATGCAACAATTGAAAAATGTCGAGCTGCTCGGTTTCTTTTAATCGCTCTACTAAACGCAAAATTTGGCTGGCAGATAATCCAAATTTAGAATGCTCACCACCCGAATCTTGCCATTTACTTTCACCTTTCGATGCCAGCCTGGCTCGCACGCCAATTTTTGGCGTTACTTGCATAACCTTCGCTTCATTTAATACAAGTTCGAGTTCACTGAGCTTTTCAATCACAATGTAAACATCGTGGCCAACCTGAGACGCGATTAATGCAGCGCGAATATATTCGCTATCTTTGTAGCCATTACACACGATGACCGAATTGGTCTTTTCCGAGAGCGCAAGTACGGCCATTAATTCGGGTTTGCTACCTGCTTCCAGCCCAACCTGTGGCTTTTCAAGCTGGCTATTGGTATTCACCAAACCTTCAACAACCCGTCGTTGCTGGTTAACCTTAATCGGATAGCAAACGGTATATTGCCCCTGGTATTTATAATCTTCGATTGCTTGATTAAAAGCACCACACAGGTTTTTAACTCGATCTTGCAGTACATCGAGAAAGCGCAACAATACCGGTGTTTTTAGTCCCTTTGCGGCTAAGTTGTGACAGATATCAGAAAGTGCGAAGGTTAATTGTGGGTTTTCAAGATTCGGTCGAACGACCATATCGCCTGAATCATTCAGGTCAAAATACCCTTCACTCCAGTTAGTCAGATTATAAAACGCTCGCGCTCGGTCGACTGACCAGTCGTTAAACGGCGGGGTTTTATCATGGTGTACCAGCATCGGCTTATTCCAAATACGGCCGACCATCGGCCTTAAAATAAAGCCGACCGGCCAGCTAATATTAGCGTGTCAGTTTATCGACAGCCACTTGAGCGTTATTTTGCTCGGTATTTGTTTCACTATCGACCCGTTTATCATCCTGGAGTTCGTCAACCACATACTGAGGTAAAGCAAACGCCGCTACATGAATCGCAGGGTTATAATAGCGTGTTTTAAATCCGGCAGCGTTAAATCGTTGCTCGATTATTGAGGCCGGGTGTTGTCTTAATGAAAGATCATCTGTGCCCCATGACAAGGTCATGATTCCGCCAACGTAGGTAGGAACCGGTGCAGCATAAAACCAACGATCCGCAAATAAACCTTCAAACCGTTGATAAGTGGTTGTCACTTCATCAAGCTGCATAAAACAGACGCCATTTTGAGTGGCTAGAACACCACCCTCATTTAGGCTATTTTTACACCCTTGATAAAAGCGAGAAGTAAATAACACTTCTCCGGGCCCTTCGGGATCGGTTGAGTCAGAAATAATAACGTCAAATTTTTCCTGATTATTGACGATAAAATCGACACCATCGGCTATCACCAGATTCACGCGTGGATCATCAAAAGCGCCGGCGGAATGCTTTGGAAAATATTGCACGCACATGTCGACGACCGCGCGGTCAATTTCCACCATTGTGACATGTTCTACTTCGGGATGGCGCAACACTTCTCGCAAAATGCCACCGTCTCCACCACCAATAATCAATACGCGCTTGGCATTGCCATGAGCGAACATCGGCACGTGGGTGAGCATTTCATGATAAATAAACTCATCCTTTTCAGTGGTCTGTACAACCCCATCCAGCGCCATCACGTTGCCAAATTGTTCATTGTTAAAAATGATCAGATGTTGATGTTCTGTACGATTTTCAAAAAGCACTTCATCAATCACAAAACTTTGACCAAAAGCGCTATACAAGGTTTCTGTGAATCGTTTCGCCATGGCATTTACCTACCAGAAGATTACAATCATATTGAGACAGAAAATAGCCAGTAACTACTGGCCAATATTTTCGCCGCGCAATAATTCTCTCACGTCGATGCGTGAAGGCATAAAAGCTTTGCGTAAGATTTCGGTCGCTTTGTGTGGTTCAGCATCGCCACACATAAAAACGTCAAACGCGGCATAGTCGGCTTCAGGCCAGGTGTGTACACTAATATGAGACTCCGCCAATACGGCGACGCCAGAGATACCACCGTTAGGTGTAAAATGGTGCATATGAATATGCAACAGTGTGGCACCACATTCTACTACCGCGTCACGGAATGCTTTTTCCATAACCTGCAGGTCGTCTAGTTTAGACGCGCCCCATAGATCGATAATAATGTGTGTACCCGCGAAGACTTTGCCATCGCGCCGAATGAAATGATCGTTTCGCTCATCGTTCTCATTGACATTGACATATTCAGGCCATTGAGTTTCTGTTGCGACTGTAGGATCAATCTCAGAATTATAGTCGAAGCTTTCTAACACTTCCGATCTCCCATAATCAAGGATTAAACAATTTTCGAGGTGGAAACGTATTTCAAATAGCCTCGAAGCTACCAGCCGGACTGTTAAATTTGGATAAATTTTAACCGCCAACATTTTTTGGAATGTGCTTTATACGCTTTTTTTGGCAAAGATCAAGAAAAATCACACTAGAATGTTCAAAACTAACAATCTAAAAAACACAATTTTTTCGTTTTCAATCCTATCTTTTTGTTTTTAAGCGCTTTTTTCAGACTAATCCAATTTTTAAAGAGTGGCGACTTTGATGACTTAACTGCGACACTATTTATTCTGATAGACGTCTTTATTGCTACTTTTGCCCGGTTGCTAAAAACTCTAACGTTTAGCAAGCCGAATCATTCACGCAGCATTCTTTTTGCAGAAAACTAACCACCTCAAGAAGTGACTCAAATTGCGGAAAACAATAGAGCGTGCGGCTTTCCCTGACCTGCTTGATCAGGTGAACGCTGACTAACTTGGCAATATGGTGAGATAAGGTCGAGGCAGGTATTGCCAATTCCTGTTGAATGTCGCCAACTGGCGCACCGCTTCTTCCTGCTCTAACCAGATATCGAAAAATAGCCAATCGAGTCGGGTGGCCGAGTTCAGCGAGCCGTGCTGCAATGGCTTCGAGTTGTCGTGATTCTGTGTTGCTCATTGGTTTGCCTGTTGATTAATTTATCGAAATAGTCGCCAAACTCATTTGACATTTCGATAATACTAGAAATATAATATTTCGACAATTCTGGAAGTATAGTTTTAAGCAATTCTACTCTTTTAAAGTGAGGAAGATTATGTCTATTCAATTATCGGAAGCCCTGGCGTTTTTTGTTGTTGTATTTGGTGAGTTGACCATTCTTTTTATCCTGATCAGCTTTCTTGTCAGTGTGATTAATCATAAGCTACCAGCTGGCCGCATCAAGCAATTACTCAGTGGTAATCGCGGTTATGGCATAGCAGTCGCGCTCGGTGCGGTGACGCCGTTTTGCAGTTGCTCAACTTTGCCGATGACCGTCGGCCTCATTCAGGCTCGCGCCGCTTTTGGTCCGGTCATGACTTTTTTGTTTACATCCCCTTTGCTCAATCCATTTATCGTTGCCCTTTTCTGGGTGAGCTTTGGCGCCAAAATTACCGTGATTTATACGCTTTTTGTAGTGGTCCTGGCCATCTTGAGTGGTTTCCTACTACAACACTTTAAGTTCGACCGGTATATTCGTGACGATATTTTGCAGAGTCAGCCCTGCCGTAAAGCCTCCTCTGAATCATCTTGCGAATCGGCTAAAGAAGTCGCTCCGCTATGGGAGCGAGATAGCCTGAAACGACTCTTGCGTGACGCGGTGAAACAATTCATTTCATTCGCCCCCTACATGGTACTGGGCGTCGCAATCGGTGCTGTTGTCCATGGCTATGTTCCTGAGTCGTTATTCGCCGAGTTAAGCGCCCGTGGCGCCTGGTGGTTAATTCCTTTAGCCGCGGTCGTCGGAGTTTTTCTTTACGTGCGGGCTTCGACCATGGTCCCCGTGGCCGCCTCTCTCGCGGCAAAAGGTATGAGTATGGGGGCGATTATGTCCTTGACCATCGGTGGCGCTGGCGCCAGTTTGCCCGAAATGATCATGATGAAAAAAATGTTTCATTGGCCATTAGTCTTCGCTTTTATCGGCCTGGTTTTTACCACCGCTTGTGTCACCGGTTTTACCATTGAATGGCTATAAGGATCTGAAGATGAACGACTTTAAATTCACGCCGCCAATCAACAAGCTCACCTGCAAGTCGGCTGATCCCCTGAAGCTCAATCTTCACCAAAAGTTTTATCAGCACAAGCTTGGATTATTAAAAAACGGGACTTTCCAGCCTTGCTCGGCAAGTCTTACCCCGTGGGTGTTACCCCATGATACGTTTAAACATGCCGTCAATACCGCGCGCGCTTTGAGCCAGTTATTTTTTAACGTGAGTCAGCACCATCAATTTCTCGAAAACGCGCTCGCCGATTTTAAGGTACCAACGAGTTTGCTCGCACAACTGGCCAAAACCTTGGAACGCCAGCCGCGCGCTCGTGCGTTAAATTTAAGCCGACAGGATCTTCTAGCCGATAAAAACGGCGACTGGCGACTGGTGGAAAGTAATTCGATTGCCGCAGGAATGGGTCCTTTTTGTGAAAGCCTGAATCATTTGCTGGACAGTGATAAATTATTTGCTCAAAAAAAATGGGAAAACACAACAGGGTTTATTGATAATCCAGCGACTCAATCGCTTGCATTGACATTGTTCCAAAACGCACAGTTAATTCATGGCACTGGTGAGCCACTTATCATTTTTGTTGTGCAAGCGGATGAAGATAATATCTACGACCAGCTCAAACTCAGCCGCGCTTTACAGCATTTAGGCGCGCGCGTCATTCGTCGAACTTTTGCTGAGCTAAGCGGTGAACTAAAAAGCTTTAACAACGCGCTTATCCACCCACAGTTGGGGCGTATAGACGCGATTTACCTTCGTACTGGATATAATCTCGCAGACTATCTGGACGAGCAGAGCGCCAAAAGATTTTTAAACTTCCGACATTGGCTGGAACAGCACGATTTGCTGGTCGCGCCCTCCATCTCGCATCAACTCGCTACCTCAAAATGGGTACAGATGAAACTTTCGCAGCTCAAGCCTTCGACGCGTGCTCAATTATTTAAGCTTAGCACTCAGCAAAGTCATTTAGTGAGTGACGCGTTAAACGTAAAATACAAACTACCCCAACATTATAATGAGGCGGCTTTTTATCTCAATTCCGGACAATGGATTTTGAAATCACAAAACGAAGGCGGCGGAAATGTGATTGACAATCCAAAACATTTAACGCGTGACATCCAAATGGATGAGTATCTTCTTATGGAAAGAATTGACGCCGCGCAGAGACAAACATCCACATGCGTATTTCAACAAGGTGACATTCGTTGTTTCACTAAAGTGACTTCTGAACTTGGCGTTTTTACCCTGGGAGACAAGCACGAATACGGGGGGTATTTGCTTCGCTCTAAACCCGCCGAACAACTAGAAGTTGGTGTTCACCAGGCTGGCGGTTTTTTAGATACTATCAGACTCGCCCAAAGTGCCAGCTCATTTTCGACCGTGTAACTGCTTGCTAACCGTCATAAACCGAGCCGTTACGACAACAATATTTTTAGTTGTTCAAAAGCAGCACGTAATTTTTTAAAGTGGAGCGCATCGCCCCCCTTGTCAGGATGATGCTGTTTAGCCAGGCGCTTATATTGTTTTTTAACGACTGCCAAAGTCACCTCCTGGTTTAAATCCAGCTCCAATATTGCCAATGCTTCGGCTTTTTGATCCAGAGCCAGATATTTTTCCCAAAAGCGCTTTTGCATGGATGCCACTTCTTCATCCGACAAAAACAAATTGTCGTAATTGGAATAAAATTCTTGCAAGGCATCTGTTTCACTCAGTGCCGAGGACTCGACGGTTACTTTGCTAAAAATCCTTATCTCTAATGGTGAAATTTGTAAGGTAAGTTTTTTATCTTTTAAAGACTCAGCCAGTTGGTAAAGTCGATAAAAAAGCAAAAAATGCTTTTGATACAATGAAGGTGACGCGCCGAGTTCGGCAAAAAATTGCGGCACTTCTTTTTCGAGATGCTTGAGTAGCGGATACTCTTGCGTCACGCCTTCGTTGGCAAAGATAAAATCAGTTATCGCTGAGGCGTATTTCATGGAAAAAGGCATTCGTTCTTTAGGTAATCGATTACGTAATAACGCTGTAATTATCTCATCAGGTAATTAATGTATTTTTAGTCAACATCTGTTAAATCTCAACCGTCCGGTGATATTGCACCCTATTTCGCCAGCGGTAGCAATCATTTAGACGACAATCGTAAATATTTTTAGTAGAAATATAATCTTGCATTTAAAAATCAAAAAAAACATCTCGCGACAAGTCGCCTCCCTGCACCCCAGCCAGATAATCGCGTCGTCTTTTATCGGGGGCCTATAAGCCGCTAGCCCTTACTCTACCTAGCATCTAAATTTGAGATGTCGACTTCGATTTTTCACGCCCAAATATTTATAGCGCGTGGTTATAGAAGTGACCGTATTTTTTTCTTTTTGTCTGCACGAGCGCGCCCTTGACCGTTAAAAATCCCTTGGGTATAGTCAAATCGAATTTTGCATTTGGGATGTATCAGAATTCACAATTCTAATAACAGAAATAAAATACCCAAAGGGAGTTATACAAAATGAATAAAACACCGTTTAAGCTACGGCTTATCCCACTTGCACTGGCTGGAGCGCTAGTGTATCCAACAGCAGGTTTTGCGGCAGAGGCAGATTCTGATGATGACGCTCAAAAGCTCACTATTGTTGGTTCTCACATAAAACGCAGTGACGCGGAAGGCCCTTCTCCAGTAACCTCGTTAAGTTCAGAAGATATTGAGCTAACGGGTGTAACAGACTTAATCGGTTTATTCACTAAATTGCCGATTTCTGGTCAAGGAACATTCTCAACACAAGGTAACAGCAGCGACGACACGGCCAATGGTGGCTCGAGTGTTTCTTTACGCGGCTTAGGCGCTGACTCAACTTTAATTTTAGTTAACGGTCGCCGAGTGTCGGTTTCACCTTTTGCTAAAGGCATTGATACCGCATTTGTTGATATCAACAATATTCCACTGGCAGCAATTGAGCGTGTTGATATTCTGAAAGATGGCGCTTCGGCGACTTACGGTTCAGACGCGATTGCTGGGGTTATCAACATTGTTTTAAAAAGTGATTATGATGGCATGCAACTTTCAGGCAAAGTCGGTTCAACCGTTGATGGCGGCGGAGATGAAACCAACGTCAGTCTGCTATGGGGTAATGTCAGCGAAAAATCGAGCCATACTTTCATCATGGATTATTACCAGCGAGATGAAATTTTGTATGACGATCGTTCCTATTCTCGTTCTTCCAATCAGGCGGCGCTTCGCCCAAATGATCCTGACGCAGTCGATTTTAGAAGTTCGTCAGGTATTCCAGGCACTATCGCTTTAGCTTCTGACCCGACTAATCGTATCATCGACACTTTCGGAAATGATACCTGTCCTGCAGAAGATATTGATCTGGCAAATAATCTCTGTCGTTATGATTACGCGCCACATATGTCAATGGTACCTTCCACTGAGCGTTTCAGCTTTAATTACATGGGACGGTATGATGTAAATAACAGCTTGACCGCTTTCACCGAATTGAATGGGCAGAATTCTAAATCAACCATTCGCGGCGCAGGTAGCCCAAGCTTTAATGAGTTATTTATGTCAGGAACTAACGCAAATCATCCGTTTGCCAATGACCCTGCTCATCCATTTTATCAGGAAGACCTGACGATGCGTCGTCGTACCGTCGATATTGGTAATCGTGAGAAAAAAGTTGATACCAACTACTATCGCGCAGTTTTCGGCTTAGAAGGTGCAACCGGCGAGTGGGATTGGCAGTCAGCTGTCAGTTATATCAAAAGCCACTCAGTTGAACGCGGCGTAGACGGCTTCCCGAATTCACAACGCATTCAATTGGCTATCGATACTGAATTATGGAACCCCTTTGAGCCTTCAAGCAATACCCAGGAAGCGCTCGACTTTATCGAGACTCAAACTACACGTGTCGGTAAATCTACCACCAAATCATTTGACGCCAGTATTTCAGGGCCAGTCATGGAGATGGACCACGGCGATTTGATGTTAGCGGTTGGTACTGAGTATCGTGAAGAGTCCATTAGCGATAATCCTGATGATCAGTTCTTACGTGGCAACGTGTTTGGCACCGAGGCAACTCAGGCAAACGGTAGACGTGATAACTTCTCAGTATTTGCTGAATTGGCGATTCCGGTTACTGAAACTTTCGAGTTGCAGCTTGCTGCCCGTTATGAAGATTATAGTGATTTTGGTACTACCACCAATCCTAAAGTCGCCTTCCGTTGGGGACCAAGTGAAAATATGGTTATCCGCGGTTCATTCGGTACGGCTTTCCGTGCACCATCACTGCATCAGTTAGGCCTCGGCCGCACCGATGAGTCACCAAACCTGGTTGACAACAATCGTTGTAACTTATCGGGTCAAGGCTGCGCGCCACAGGAATACACTGCAGTATTTGCCGGTAACCCAGACCTGGGTCCAGAAGAATCAACCAGCTATAACTTCGGTTTAATTTATGAAATCACTGATGATTTAAGTTTCTCGGTAGATTACTACAACTATGAAATCGAAGATGTCATTGATTCAGATACTCAGTTTGTTTTCGACAATCAAGGTCTCGATCCTAACGTGGTTGAACGTATTCCAACTGCTTTCCCGAATGATCCCGGTGAAGTCGTCGTTATTTACGATTCGTTCCAAAACATCGGTGACCTGAATACTTCTGGATTGGATTTCGATATTCGATACGCCATGGAAACTGACATGGGTAAGTTAGACTTCTCATACGTCATGAACTATGTTCTCGAATATGAAGACCTGCGTCCAGATGGGGCCGGTGGTCAACGTGTAAACCGTTCAGAAGGTGAATTCGAGCAACCGGAAATCCGCTCAACATTTGCCGTTACCTGGTCTCAGGATGATATGAGCGGTGGCGCAGCAGTAAACTACATCGGCAGTTTCGATGGCAGTGCTGACGCAGGTTTTGGCGACAAAACTGTTGATGCGATGACAACACTTGACGCGTCATTCACCTACAGCGGAATCGAAAATGTTCGACTGACTATTGGTGCAACCAACTTGTTTAACGAAGAACCACCATACAGTCACCATGACTTTATGGGCTTTGTAAGCAATATCCATAGTGGTCAGGGTCGATTCACTTATGTGAATGCCAGCTACGAATTCTAAGTAGCCGCCAGAAAAAAAGAAAAGGGAGCATTCTGCTCCCTTTTTTTTCTTGGCCAAGTTTTGTCACAGGCTATAACGATGCGCTAAAAAGTCTGTTATTTTTTTGACTCTTGACTCATCGCGATTTGGCGCGCGCGTTGACGCTTTTTTTGTTCACGCCGAATTGCTAATTCTTCAGCAGCATTGCCGCCGATATGTTCCTGGCCGCGTTTTTTCGCCAGTTGAATTTGTTTCTCTCGCTCTTCATAGCGCGCCTTTTGTTCCGCCGTCGTTTTGTGATAACAGTGAGGACAACTCACACCCTGCTCAAATAACTCACTCTGTTTTTCTTCTTCAGTAATGGGTAAGCGACATGCATTACATTGGTCATAGCTACCTTGATTAAGATCGTGATCTACGGTTACGCGATCATCAAATACGAAACACTCACCTTGCCAAGTTGATTCTTCCTTGGGTACTTCTTCCAGATATTTTAAGATCCCACCTTTCAGGTGAAACACGTCTTCGAATCCTTCCTGTTTGAGCAACGCGGTCGATTTTTCACAGCGAATTCCACCAGTACAAAACATCGCAACCTTTTTGTGTTTTTTCGGGTCGAGGTTTTCCTTGACGTAGTGTGGAAACTCACGAAAAGTTTCCGTATGTGGATTCACGGCATTTTTAAAAGTTCCTACGGCATATTCATATTCATTTCGCGTGTCAACCAATACCACCTCGGGATCATTGATAAGATCATTCCAGTCTTTCGGCTCAACGTAAGTGCCCACCACTTTATTAGGATCTATATCTTCCACGCCCATCGTCACAATTTCTTTCTTCAGTTTGACTTTCGTTCGCTTGAAAGGTGACGCTTTGGTATAGGATTCTTTGGTGACTATTGAATCTAAATTTGGCTGACTTTCCAGCCACTGTAACAAGGCGTCAATAGCCTGACGAGAACCCGCAACCGTTCCATTGATCCCTTCGTGTGCTAACAACAAAGTGCCACGCACTTCATTTTTCAACATAAAGTCGAGGAGCGGCTTTTGGATCGATTCAAAGTTTTTTAATGAGACAAACTTGTATAGCGCGCACACAACAAAAGGCGTGGTTGACGCGTTTGATAACGGGTTTTGTAATGACATTGATAGTTCCTATTGCTGTCTGAAACGTAAAATCAGGGCAAAAATCGAAGCGGCATTATAAATAACCCGGCTATTATAGCAAGCAGGATGTTCACATTTTAATCAACTCCTGTTTTGGCAAAATTCTGCTCAATTTGGGCAAAATGCGCTTTATTGACCTTAGATGCTAACCAACCGGGAAAGAAAATGGTAAAGTGGCGGCGAAATTGGCGATTATTTGAGATTCAACAAATTTATGCAAAATCAATGGGTTGTCTTAAAATTTGGCGGTAGTAGTGTAGCCGACCCGGGTCATTGGCAGACGATAGTCAATGTAATTGAAAAAAGACAACAACAAGGACTACAGCCGCTGCTGGTACTGTCCGCATTAAAAAATGTTTCCAACGCGCTCGAAGCGATCCTGCATCAGTCCCTTGCTGGTGTTCATCCGAACGCCATTGACCAACTCAAGGAGCTTCACCAGGGATTTGCCAGTAAATTAGGGCTGGATATTGATGATGCTTTAACCCCCTGGTTTGAACAGCTTGATAGCCTCTGTCATCTGATCGCGCAAAATGGCCATATCTCACCCCAACATCATGCCCAAGTACTGGCTATTGGCGAGTTGCTTTCTACAACCATCGGCGTCGCTTATTTAACCCAGCAAGGCCTATCGACCTACTGGCTTGACGCCCGGAAAGTTTTGCAATCTAACGACCACCTTGATCAATGGCACCATTTTACCAGTGCCCAATGTGATTACAGCTACGACTTTGAGCTCGCTGCGCAATTGAGTGAAAAAGCCGACGTGATCGTTACCCAAGGTTTCATCGCGTCAGATAACAAGAACCAAACCGTATTACTTGGCCGAGAAGGCTCGGACACCTCCGCCGCGTACCTGGGCGCGAAGTTGAAAGCGGCAAGAATCGAAATCTGGACTGATGTGCCCGGGGTATTTACCGCAAACCCGCGCGACATACCACAGGCTCGCCAAATTCCGCTTTTATCCTACCAACAGGCACAACAACTGGCTCGGCTCGGGGCAAAAGTTTTACATCCCAGAGCCATTGAACCCGCGGCAGATAATCAGATACCTCTGTGGGTAAAATCCACGAGTCTACCCGACGCCGCAGGCAGTATTATTGGTGATCAAAATAAAGGATTAAACCCTCGCCACTCTGCCATGATGGTTGAGTCGAAAGTGAGTTGGTTAAGGATACCGAACGGCTCAGCAAAGACAGAAGACCAAACACAATTCATTGATGATACTCTGGAGCCATTACTGAGCCTTGGATTTGATCAGGTCGCGCGCTTTAATCAGCCAGAGCAGATCCACTTTGTTTTACACTATAGCAATAGTGATGTCGCTCAACCTGATGATCAGTCGCTTAGCACAACCTACTTGCTACCGACGAGCCAGTTTAAATCAAACCTCGGCCTCATCAGCTTAATGGGGCTGGCTGGGGATTGTCGAGAAAAAATAGTCGATTTACTCAACCAGCATGACATCCCATATGAACAGCTTTTTGAACAGCAAGACAAGCGGTTAGTTTCACTGCTGCTGAACGAATCGCTCACAGCACCAGCGAGCCGTTTGTTACACGCCGAATTAATCGAAAATAACCGCGACAATCAACTCGGCCCGAGCTGGCAGGATTTTATTCGTTTGAACTAGGCGGTTAATCGGGGCCTTTTTAACCGGGATTTTTGCCCGATTATTTTATCGAATTGTTCTATCGGAATATTTTATCGGATTGTTCTATCGGTATTTTTTACCGGACTGTTTAACAGGGATTGAGACTCACTATTGGTCGGTTTTAGCCAGGCTCGCGAATTGGGTAACGGCTGGCATTTTTTAAGGTCGACAAAACAACAGACGACTTTATTTTTCCTAAACTATTCAAAGGTGCGAGTTTTTCTCTCACAAATAACTCATACTCGACAATATCTTTGCATACCACTTTGAGCATAAAATCATCGTCACCGGTAACATGATAACACTCCAGTACTTCATCGAGCGCCTCGACTGCACGATAGAAATCATCTATAGCGGCTTGCGAATGTTGATGTAAACTCACCGATACCATCATGACGGTGCCCAGGTCTATTTTTTTGGGGTCCAGTTGAGCGCGATAGCCTGTAATAAACCCGGAACTTTCAAGTTTTTTAACGCGTTCCAGCGTTGGCGGAGGAGACAGACCCAGTTGTGAAGCAAGTTCTTTATTGGTAATACGCGCATTCTGTTGCAGAATGGTTAAAATTTTTCGATCGATTCTATCTAGCTGAGTCATTGATTTTATTTGTAGTCCGTCACAGATGTCATCTCATGTTACCTTCGCTCTTGCCTGAAGGCAACAGAAGAAAAATGACAAATTGTTAGAACGATAGCCAGTTCATATAATTTATTAATAATCACGAGCTCTTTAAGTTTAATCGACTTGCTTCAGTGCCTTTTCTCCGGTTTAATGCCTTTTTAACCTGTCAGGGAATCCTTATGAATAAGAAAATAAAATCCTTTGCCTTTAGCGGTCTGCTTGCTTCCCTAGTTTTTAGCGTTGCATCTTTTGCAAGCGAACCTTCAAAACTCGAACAAGTGGTTGCAGCTAAACATCGAACGGCAAGTTACGCCGAGCGTGATGCCTTCCGTCACCCTGTAGAAACGCTCTCATTTTTCGGTCTAAAAGACGATATGACGGTGGTTGAAATTTCCCCAGGCGGCGGCTGGTATACGGAAATCCTCGCACCTTATTTACGTGACAACGGTACTTATATTGCTGCGGGATATGATCCCAAATCAAAAAGTGACTATTACAGCAAAAATGCGAAAAAATTTATGGCGAAACTTGAAGCGAATCCTGAGCTTTACGATAAAACCGTAATGACAATTATGGAAGCGCCAGATAAGTTAGATATTGCTGAAGCCGGCAGTGCGGACATGGTGTTATCTTTTCGCAATACTCACAATTGGCATCGTAGAGGCTACGCGGCGTCAGTTTATGCGGCGGCTTTCAAAGCGTTGAAACCCGGCGGTGTTTTTGGTGTCGTGCAGCATCGCGCGGGCGATAAACATCCGGCCGATACCAGCGGCAAATTGGGCTATTTAAAACAGGATGAAGTTATCAAATTAGCCGAAGATGCAGGTTTTAAACTAGCCGCGACTTCCGAGATCAACGCTAACCCTAAGGATGTCAAAAATTACGACAAAGGTGTCTGGACCTTGCCGCCTGTTTATCGTATGGGTGATCAAGACAAGGAAAAATTTCAGGCCATCGGCGAAAGTGATCGCATGACGTTAAAGTTTATTAAACCGAAAAATTAATTATTTCGAATAACTATCCATGTAGACACGACTGAATTTACTGAGCGGGATTAACCAACTCGCTATCCGTACTAAATTACAGTAGTGTCTACATAACTTCCGTCGTTACTCGTCATTTTCAATCAGTGGAATCTCGCGTCACAATTTGGTTAATTGCGTGATAGGCAGACAACACCGCCCCTTCCTGCCAGCCTTGCAAAATACTTAAATGCTCCCCTGCAAAATAGATATTATCGTCGCCTTCTGTCAGTACGCCAGGCGCGCTCGCTCCCCAGGCTCCAAGTTGAAAAGGCATTTTCGGCCAGGCGACGCTTATGCCAGACGTGGTCTCCTGACTAAACTGACTGTGCAATTGACCCGCTTGTGACGCCACTGTCTGGATCCGCTCAACGGGTAGTAGATTTGAAAGCGACTGACCGGCTACTGGCCCAAAGGTATAAGCGCCAACGATAATTCCCTGGTCTTGACCCAACCCGTGACTCGGGTACCAGATTTGAGTAATGCTTTGATCGGTCCAGGATATACCGCCAAAAATACTGTGCTCACTTTCCCAGAATCGTCGCGACTGATAAGCGACTTTAACCGATTGTGTATAATTAAAACTCGCAATAGCGCTCGCATGATTAGTTGAAAAGTCATTCTCAATGTTTCTTAAAACCGTCGCGGGAATACAACAGACGCAATAATCTGCAGCCACTTCAACAAGGTCGCCAAGAGAGTCTCGGTAAATAATTCGTACCCCATTTTCGATTTTTCTGATTTCGCGAACTTCTGATTCAAAATTGATCATTTCACTAACTTGTTGCTCAAAAGCACGGGCTATCTGATCCATACCGCCAACGGGCTGCAACATAGTCGTTTGCTGGTCAAGAGACTGTACAAAATCCAGCTGGAATTGCCAGAAATTACTCGCCAGTAATTCGCTTAGCTGATGCTGCGCCGGCGGCTGTCCTCGCAGCCGACTGTCGGCATTTTCCTGCCCGATAAACCCGGAACGACTCGCTGCCGTATAATTAAAATTGCTATCGAGTTGGCCGTATTGTTGCAACAGGGCCAGCAAGCTCGCTTGTTCAGCGCTCGACAAGTTAATGCTTAAGTTGCCTTGTTGCACAACTTCGGCCAGCAGATCCGCAATATAGCCGCGCGTTTCTGCAATTATCTGCCGCGCAACTTGGGGTTGACCGCCAAACGCGCTGGTTGCATGAAACAAAGCGGCCTGATTGTCATTAATAAAGGGCTCCAGGGCAACACCAAACTCGCGACAATAACCCAGGATTAAATCGTGATGATGTGGGATGCGTGCTGGACCAGGATTAAAATAAAGATTGGGGTCATCAGCGAATTCACACGTCTGACTTGAATCGGTTTCGTCCACTCGATCACCGGCGCGAATTGTCTGACATCGACCACCCGCCTGTGCTTGAGCTTCCAAGACTGTCACTTGATAGCCTAATTTATTCATCTCCAGCGCCGTGGACATGCCTGCTATTCCGGCCCCCAAAATTACTACAGACTTGCCATCGCCAACATTAGCGGGCCAATCAGCGGGGCGGGAAGAAGTACTCGGCGATAAAACATCGGCCTGAGGCTGGTTTATCGCAGGGCTGGCGTTAGATGAACCGCCGCACCCCAAAGATTGAGAAACTAACCCCATAGCTGCAGCCGCGCGTAAAGCAGTCAAAGCGAGCGCTGAATGCGTTGAATGTTTCAGAAATTCGCGGCGATTAATTGGCAGTTTTGCCTTGGTCATTAATTAACCATAATCTGTTTTAGTCGAAAATCAATAATCGTTTAGAAAATTCAAGAATTTTCTAAACGATTGGACTGGAAACGCGCTAAAGGTGCCGTTGCACTTTTGGTAGCAACGCCTTCGTCCTAGTTCGATAATCTCGGCAAAAAAACCATTCCAATTTAACATCAAATATCATCGCAGTTTCTCGACCACATCCCCCCTAGCCAGTATCAAATAGAAGATCTATAATCCAACATTCAATTAATCAAATAAGTGTCCTAATTATGAATAAAACAAAAGGATTATTACTTATCGCCACAGCCGCGTTGACCAGCGGTTTGGCCGGATGTAGTAAAGAGCCAGAGCCGAGTAAACCAATCGAACCCACCAAATCTTTCGAACTCAGCTATGACAGTATCAATGCTGAACAATTAGCGACTCATGTCAAAGTGCTCGCCTCTGACGAGTTTGGTGGCAGAGCGCCATCGACCAAAGGTGAAGAGTTAACCCTTGAGTACCTCACCAAGGAATTTGAAGCTATCGGATTTAAACCGGGTAATGGCGATAGCTTTTTACAAAAGGTCCCACTAGTGTCGCTTGAAGCGTCAACTGACATGACCTTGTCCATCGGTGGTAAAGAATATAAATACGCAGAAGAAATGGTTATGGGCAGTAGCCGAATCATGGAGTCTTCAGAATTAAAAGATTCTGAGCTGGTATTTGTCGGTTATGGCATTAACGCGCCAGAGTATAACTGGAACGACTACAAAGACCTGGATGTCAAAGGTAAAACCGTTGTCGTTTTAGTGAATGATCCGGGCTACGCCACGAAAAACCCCGAGTTATTCACCGGTGAAGCAATGACCTATTATGGACGTTGGACCTATAAATACGAAGAAGCTAGCCGCCAGGGCGCTGAGGGTGCGATTATCATTCACGAAACGGCCCCAGCTTCTTATGGTTGGGAAGTTGTCAAAAACTCCTGGACGGGTCCGCAGTTTGGTTTTCAGCGCGACGATTTAAATAAAGACCGCGTCGCTGTTGAAGGTTGGATAACCACTGAAGTAGCCACCGAGTTATTTAAAAAAGCCGGGTTGGACTTTGCTGAAATGAAAGCCAAAGCTGCCGAAGGTGGGTTCAACATAGATATGGGTGATTTAACGGCCTCAGTGAGCGTTAAAAATACGATAAAAGAATCTATTTCTCATAATTTCATTGCTACCCTGCCAGGCAAAAGCAAACCTGATGAGCATATTTTATATACCGCTCATTGGGATCATCTAGGTACCGACACCAACAAAGAAGGTGATCAGGTTTATAACGGCGCACGGGATAATGCTACCGGTACTGCCGCCCTGATTGAAGTCGCAGAAGCCTTCGCCAATCTGCCTCAAACGCCAGATCGGTCTATCACCTTTATGGCCGTTACGGCAGAAGAACAAGGTTTGCTTGGCTCGAAATTTTATGCTGCCAACCCCGTTATTCCAGCGGCAAAAACCGTTGCTAACATTAATATGGACGCACTCAATGTTAACGGCAAAAGTAAAGATGTTGCGGTTTATGGATTAGGCCAGTCGCAATTGGATGATTATTTAGCCGCAGCGGCTAAAAAGCAAAATCGTATCATTTCGGGTGACCCACGACCTGCTGCGGGAATTTACTACCGCTCAGATCACTTCGCATTTGCCAATATTGGCGTTCCTGCACTCTATGCAAAAGGTGGGGCAGAACCAGCGGATGAGCAAACGGCAGCGTTACGAAAACGTTTAGACCCAGAACTCAGCAAGTGTTACCACAATCTTTGTGACGAATATTCTGAAGACTGGGACCTTTCGGGCGCCATCCAGGATATGCAGTTGTTTTTTGAAATTGGATTTGAACTATCCAACGACGGAAAATGGCCGGAATGGAGCAAAACCTCAGAATTTAAACGTCAATAGCTTGAATGCTAATTAGAATGCGCCTTTCTTAGTTCGCGCATTCACATTAAAACCACAAATCAAAGTGGTCCTCGCTAACGCGGGGACCCACTTAAGCTGAGCGCGGGGTTGACTGCTCTCCGACTTACCAGCCTTTGCTCCCCTAGCCTTCTATTCGAATAGACGCTTTTATAATCTTAATTTCTTCTTTGGTACGACCGCTCCGGGTACCGAGTTGTTCTATTTTTTTCAATACGTCCATCCCAGCCACTAACTGACCGAATACCGTATGACGACCATTTAAGTGCGGTGTGGCGCGAAAAGTAATAAAAAATTGACTACCATCGGTGTTAGGTCCGCGATTTGCCATGCTCAAGATACCCGCTTTATCATGCTTGACCTGCGCTTCAAATTCACCGCCATATTCATACCCGGGCCCACCAGACCCAATACCTAGCGGATCACCACCTTGGGCCATAAACCCATCGATGACTCGATGGAATATGATGTCATCATAAAAACCAAGATGAGTTAAAAACAGCGTGCTAGAAACATGCATCGGCGCTGCCTGAGGCATTAACTCAATCGCCATGTTTCCTTGGTTGGTTTGCAGATCCCAATAGTATTTTTTATTGGCCTCAAAGCTAATTTGTGGCGGTTTTGACAGATTGGTTTTCCAATCGGCTCGATTTTTATCAATATCGAGTGTCCCAATAAACGCCTCTAACTGCTCTATAGCGGGATCTTTGGGTTCACTGCAACTAGCCAATAAAACAGCGAAAAAACAAAAAGTTAGTATTAAAACAAAACGTCCCTTGTAACTCGATAGCATTTTAGTTGCCTCTATGTTTGATTTTTTTATTGAGAATTAAATAATAATCAGTGATTATAGGCACAGCCCCATAAAATGTGAACTTCCACAATTGGACTTTTGTTGATTCTTGTCTAAACTTTTCTTGTAGGGAACTTAGCCTCTAAGTAGATCCACTCTCTCAATCAGTTAACAGCTGAAGTGGCTAACCATTCAATACGATAAACTACAAGAATCAATGTTTTGTTAAAATCAGGGTAGTATTAATACTAATCATTCAGAATGACAACATCCGAAAACGATTTACTCTTTGCTCGCCAACCGATTTTTGACGGAAATAACAAGCTATATGGATATGAACTGCTGTATCGCAGCTTGCATCCCAACGCGGCTATTTTTGACGACGGTAATAAAGCCACGAGCGAGCTTCTGGTTAATTATTGTGGTGGAATCTTAAATGATGAAGAGGCTCCTTACGTTAAAATTTTTATTAACCTGACGCGCCAGCTCATTTTATCGGAATACTTTTTCCCCATCCAACCCGAGCGAGTAGTGATTGAAATATTAGAAAACACGCTGGTGGATGATCGTCTGGTAGAAAAAGTGAAGGCGCTAAAAAAACTCGGTTACGAATTTGCATTAGATGATTACAGTTTTTTACCCGAATACGACCCACTCGTGCCGTTGGCAGATTATATTAAAATTGATTTACTGCATATTTCGGAAGTGACTTTAAAAGACAGCCTGGATGTCCTGGAAACAAAGATTTTAGTCGATTTACCCAAGCGCCCTATATTTTTGGCGGAAAAAGTAGAAACTCAAGAACAACATGATATTTGTCGTCAGGCTGGCGTCGAACTCTACCAGGGTTACTTTCTGGAAAGACCCCAACTGGTTTATGGTAAGAAAATTAATAATAGTTCCGAAACCGCGCTGCAGATTGTCGCCCAGATGCAAGATGGTGAGGTGGACATCGACAAGTTGTGCAACTCGATTTCACGAGATACCAAGCTCAGTTATCAAATCCTCAAGATTATTAACAGCCCACTGTGTCGCCTGCCGAGAAAAGTGAGCAGCTTAAAAGAAGCGGTTGTTTTTCTTGGTCTTGAACAAATTAAGAAGTGGGCCATGGCTATGGCGTTGTCCAATAATTCCTCACAGTCCGTTGAACTGTTTCGAATATTGTTACAGCGCGCCAGAACTTGTGAACTTTTTGCGATCAATAAAAAATACGACAATCCGGAAAGCTATTTTACGGTTGGTTTATTCTCAGGAATTGATGCCGTGATGATGGCAGATAAAGCCTGGTTGATTACTAAACTGGACCTGGCCGATGATTTAAACGACGCAATCCTTGACGAAAAAGGCCAAAAAGGCGAAGTACTTAAAGCCGTTATTGCATTAGAACACGGCGACTGGTCGGGTACTGAGAATTTTTCAGACGAAGACAATATCGAATTATTTTCCGCTCACGAAAACGCCATTAACTGGACCCATCAACTCTGCGAATTTTTGTAATGGCTTGAAATGACAAGTGTTACGCCGTCTTTTGGATGAATAATTTTTGTCCAACCGTGATAACACCCACCAGAATTCCGCCAATAATAATACCAAATAAAGCGCCAACCAAGGACTCAGTCAACACGCCTAATATCGCGCCGACTGCAGGAACGGACCTGGCAAGTTCTTCCAGATGATTTACCAACGGCTCAAGAACATGAACGCCGTGTAACAAAATGCCACCGCCTACAAGGAACATCGCAGCCGTACCGACGACAGCCAATGACTTCATCAAAAACGGTGCAAAGGACAACAGGCCGCGGCCAAAAACGCGTTTGAAACCCGCCCACATTGAGTCGCCTTTTTCTTTGATTAGATAAAACCCCGCATCATCCAATTTGACAATTCCTGCAACCAATCCATAAACGGCAATCGTAATAAAAACGGCAATACTCGATACAACCGCAACCTGCATGGCAAAAGTAGCCTCTTGCACTGTCCCTAACGCGATAACAATAATTTCGGCCGAAAGGATAAAGTCCGTTCGGATGGCGCCTTTGATCTTTTTTTCTTCGAACTTGACCAAATCGATCTTCGGATCGGCGACAGCTTTTAAAATCGCATCATGTTCAGCCTTGTCTTCTGCTTCAGAGTGAAGAAATTTGTGGGCCAATTTTTCAAACCCTTCAAAACACAGAAATGCGCCTCCAATCATCAGCAATGGCGTAATCAACCAGGGAATAAACGCGCTGATGGCCAATGCAGCTGGCACCAGAATCAGCTTGTTAATAAATGACCCTTTGGCAACGGCCCACACGACAGGAATTTCTCGCTCAGCGCGAACACCAGAAACCTGTTCGGCATTGAGCGCTAAGTCATCGCCTAATACCCCGGCTGTTTTTTTGGCCGCAACTTTCGACAATATCGCAACATCATCGAGCACAGTTGCGATATCATCAAGCAGTGTTAGTAAGCTGGATCCCGCCATTGGTAACCTCTAATTCTAGTTCTTGTTGATTATGCTAAGTCGGTCAATTCACCGCGTTCATCTTAACGTATTTTTCCTCATTCGGGGACGAAAATTAGTCTCTATTTACTCTGCCAATTCAAATTATCTATTAGCCTGCTCTGGTTTTAGCAGTTAAGCTAACGAATTCCCATGGCAAGAGGCAGAAAACGATGACTGAGAGTACTTTAGTATTGGGCGCGAGTTCAAATCCCGACCGCTATTCAAATATAGCGATCAAGAAGCTTCAAAATGCCGGTTATCACGTCATTGCGGTTTCGCCAAAAGGCGGTGAAATCGAAGGTATTAAAGTCGTCAAAGATTTAGAATTCGTTAAAGATGCAGTTGACACTGTAACAATCTATATAAATCCGAGTTTATTAGATAACCAGATTGAAAAAATTATTACGCTCAACCCCCGTAGGGTCATTTTTAATCCGGGTACTGAACACCCGATTGCGATGCAAAAATTTGCAGAGCAAGCTATAAAAGTCGTACAAAACTGCACCTTGGTCATGTTAGATAATAAGCTTTTTTAATCTTAAATTTTTGTCCACTTAAAACCCTGGAAAGATATTATGAGCGAAAAAATACGTCTTGCGTGTGGTCACTGCAACACAGTCAACCAGTTTCCGGTTGAAAAACTCGACGACAAACCGATATGCGCCCATTGCAAACAGCCACTTTTTTCAGGCGCCCCCATCGAAACCAGTTATGAAGGCTTAATCAAACATATCCAGCACTCTGACCTGCCTGTTCTGGTTGATTTTTGGGCACCATGGTGTGGACCTTGTCAGGGGTTCGCGCCGGTTTATACTGATTTTGCCGCTCGAGTTGGTAATCAGTTGAGGCTTTTAAAAGTCGATACTCAGGCACACCAACAGGCAGCGATAGATTTTAACATCCGCTCGATTCCGACTCTGGCATTATTTCGTGGAGGCCGGGAAATTGCCAGAATGTCTGGCGCTATGGCGTTACCACAACTTCAGCAGTGGGTGTTGCAGCAGTTGACGGCGGACGAAAATTCCTGATCACCGCAAAAACAATTTTCACCTTCAAGAGAGCACAAAAAACCAGACGGGTAATGTCAGACAAGAAACGAATAATCCGATACCAACTGATGCCGCAGCGAGCTCTGGCTCTAGTTTGGCATGAATGGCCATGACTGACGCGGTCACCATAGGAGGCATTGCGGCTTCAAATATGCTGACTTGACGAATCAAGGTTTCATCTACTGAAACGCTAAAAATGAACTGAACACTAGAAAATGCAATCAGTGGCAACGCGACCAGCTTAACGACCAAGACTAATTGCAGCGGTTTGATTATTCGTTGCGCCACGCGAAATGACAGGTGCATGCCGACTAAAAACATGGTTGATGGTACCAGCATGTGACCCACGAATATAAGCGATTGTTCCAACCAGCTTGGGTAAGTCCATCCTTTAATAGCTAACGCCAATAAAATAGCAATAAAGGGCGGAAACGTGACGACTCGCTTGATGGTTGCCGAAAAGCTAAATGCCTGTCCACCCGAATAGATAGCCAGAATCAAGTTGCCAACAACGGCTAAACTCAAAAACGACCCAAGAACATCATAAACTACCGCATAGGGTAGTCCCGCCTCTCCCCAAAACGCACGAACCATGGGAAAACCGAAAAAAGAGGTGTTTCCGAAACAGCAGACCATCAATAAACAACCGGTAATGCTGCGTGACCAGTTAAAAAACTTTGACGCTATAACCACTGTAATACAGGCGGTCGCCACCATTGCCCAGGGTAATAAGGTTGGTAAAAGTAATTGACTGTCGATGGCAAGCTGAGGAATTTTGACTAAAACAATCGCGGGTAAACAAATAAAAATTACAAATTGATTGAGCTTCTCTGACGTCCCCGACGGCAGCCAGTTTCGACTTTTGGCTAATGCACCTAAAGAAAGAAAAAGCGCAATAAGGATAAAATTAATCATTAATAACCACGCTTTAAATCAACCTGATTAATAAGCGTTTCTCCTTTTTCGCTTCTGCGATAATTTTTCAAAATTTGCGGCGCAACAGATTCTGGATTGGTCAAACTCGATACATGGGGAGTGATCATTATGTTAGGGTGCGACCAAAAGGGATGATTTAGTGGCAGCGGCTCCTGCTCAAAAACATCCAGGCAAGCACCGGACAAATGTCGATTATCAAGCAAGGCGACTAAATCGGCTTCAACTAAATGTCCACCTCTTCCCACGTTAATCAAAAACGCGCCTGGCTTTAATTTTATTAAATTTTTCGCGCTTAGTATTCCCTGCGTCTCTTTCGTCAAGGGCAACAAATTAATTAAAAGATTAGTCTCCGCTAAAAAGTTTTCTAGTGCGCCCGGTCCGGTAAAACTCTTTACGCCATTGATTGATTTAGCCGAATTTGACCAGCCGACGACTCTGTAACCTGCCTCAGCAAAACGCTTTGCCACTTGCCCGCCTATTTGTCCTAATCCCATCACACCGATCACCAGCGCATTTCGACTCAACGGCGTTAAAGGCTGCCACTGCTGCTGCAACTGGCACTGAAAATACAATTTGTGATGGTGCCGGAAACCGGATACCTGAGCGGTCAGATAATCAAACATATCATCAACCAGATAGGGATCGACGAGTCTTGCGACCGCCAAATGTTCAGGAAAATTATTGTCCGCCAAGATATGATCAATACCGGCTCCCATGGACGAAACCGACCTCAAATTGGGGAATTCACGGAGCAGCCCGTGTGGATGTCGCCAGGTTAGGGCAAAGGTTATTTGCCGCGGGTCTCCGCTATCGGGCCAGATCCTTATGTCTAAATCAGGTGCAAGCGCCAAAAGGGCCTGAAGCCAGGGTTTATAATCTTTGTTCTCACAGGCTATCAATAAAGCCATATTCTTGCATTCAAACGATTTATTAAAGCATGGCATAAGAATATCTGAGTTTTCAACGAGTTAAAACCCTCCTTTGGTTTAATGCCAGCAAGTACTTTTTACATTTGGTTACATTCCTCGATGTTGTATATACCAACTCTTTGCCGAATCTTTTCGTCATCTTAAATAACCGCGCTCATTCGGTGAGTCCGGCTGTACATTGCTAGGTAGAAAACGGCAGGTGCCCTTATTTAAAACAAAACGCAGCAGACAATAATCACCAGCAGACAATAATCACCAACTGGCGATAATCATTAACTGATAACGAGTAACGATTAACACACAACTCACAATAAAACATGAATTCGGCTCAAAGGAGAAACCATGAATATTCGAACCCAGAAAAAGCTCACTCTGCTTTCTGCAGTAATGTGCAGCAGTTTGTCGTTTAACGCATTGGCAGATATCACAGACAGAATCGAAAAGACGTTTGATTTTGAAAGTAACGGTACCATCCGAATTTCTAACGTCAATGGCGATGTTTCTTTTACTGCCTGTGACTGCTCTCAAGTTACGCTTATTGCCGATATTCGTGCATCGAGCCAAGAAATGCGTGATCGCATCACAATCGACATAAACCAAAGCAGTTCGAGTTTACGAGTGAAAACCCGCTATGAAGAAAATCGCGGCAGTTCATGGCATAACGAACATTCGGAAGTGACTTACACACTCTCGGTACCGAATGATGTACGACTTGAAGATATCGACCTGGTCAATGGAAACCTGGATATCAAAGGCGTCACTGGCGCTTTGGACGCTGATTTAGTCAACGGGGAATTAAGTTCTGATGGACTCACATCATCGACCAAAGTGAGCATGGTTAATGGTGATATGGATATCCGATTTAGTGATTTAAGCAATGCTAAATTTGTTAACCTTGAATCGGTCAATGGCAACATTTACGTTTACCTGCCCGCGGGTTCTAACGCCACGGTAGACGCAGAAACGGTGAGCGGCCGAATCAGCAACGACTTTGGCATCGAAGTCATTAAACATAAATTTGTCGGTAGTGAAATGAAAGGCTCCATCGGCAGTGGCGATGTGAGAATTGATCTGGAAAACGTCAATGGGCGAATAGCGGTCAAGTCGCTTTAATTAACTGACATTCTTAATATCGAACCTCCCTTGTCCCACGGGGAGGCTCGCGCCATTGGAAAAATCGCGGGCTAAACCCAAGCAAGTCATTGTTGCTTTATGCACCGCTCAATACGGCTTCACTTTCAAACCCCTGCAATTTTTTATTTAACTCTTTACGCATCAAAAATAAGGAAATGCCAGCCTGAATTAAAACCGTTACGACCGATAAATACCAAATATGCTCAATTTTGAAATAGGATTGCTGCGACAACCAGATTGCCGGAATGGCAAACATAAACAGGCGAGATCCCATGCTGAAAAATGCCGGCCAGGTATTCCCTAACCCTTGAAACATACCCGAGCAGGTAAAAATTATGCCCGACGGAATAAAATTAAAGGCGATTAGTTGTAAAAAAGTCGTGCCAATTAAAATAACTTGTGGGTCAGTTGTAAACGGATAGAGTAAAACCCTTGCATTCCAAAAGCAGAAGATCGTTAGTATCAACATCACCAGCGCGATCAATTTCACGGTAGCGGAAAAGCTCTCTCTGACACGAGCGGCATTTCGAGCACCAAAATTCTGCCCAGCCACAGCGGGCAAAGCAAAAGCCAGAGCAAGCGCTGGCATAAATATCGCTTGCATTATTCGGGAGCCTAATCCAAATCCCGCTTGAGCTTCGGGACCAAACTTTTGAATCGTCCAATAAATCACGCCCATATAAAAAAACATTAACAGAAACTCGCCGCCAGCGGGAAAACCGATGGATAATATTTTCTTCCAGATCGAAGATTGCGGCTTGAAAAGATGGCTGCTAAAAGCGACATATTTCTCCAATTTATGGAAATAATGCCACATCATGATAACAGCCAGAAACACGGCAATAGAACTGGCTAATCCCGCTCCGGCAACTCCCATCGGAACCCCAGTCCCCCACCCAGCTATCAATATCGGCGCAAGAATAATATTGATGACAACACTGATTAATTGAACCACCATGGTCGGTTTAACAATCCCGGTTCCCCGCAATGCCGATCCCATAGCGACCAATAAAAACTGCATAGCAAGGCTAGGAATAAACCAGAACAAATAAGTCTTCCCCTGTTCAATAGTAGCCGGGTCCGCAGAAATCTGTTCCATATAGGCTTGTGCAAAAAGATAACCACACACCAAAGTCACTAATAACATGACCATCGCAATGAGTAACGATTGATTAAAAATCACGTTTGCCTGGGTTTGTTCTTTTTGGCCAACAGCCTGAGAAATTAGCGCAACCGTACCGACACCTAAAATTTGTGTCATGGCAATAATGAGAAAGGCCGCATTTCCCGCCGCGCTAACGCCCGCCAACGCAATGGGGCCCAATGCGCCGACAAAGTACAGATCGACTAAATAATATAGCGTTTGAACGAGCATACCTATGGCAATAGGCATCGCCATATGAATAACGTGTTTGGCTATTGTTCCCTGGGTGAGATCTTTCATCAAAAATTACTATCCTACGTCAATGAGGCAGGATAGTAACATGGATGTTAAAGTTGTGAAGCGCGTGCTTAATAATTAAATGTGATTGTTAATCGAATTACTAAGATCTCGATAGATTTAAAGGTTAGTTGAATAGCGACTGCCATCTGGATAAATCGGTCGAGCTGTCACCTTGTAGTTCGATACCAGCAAGCACTTCATGTTCGGTCGTTTCCGTGACCCATTTTATCGTTCCTTCAAGATTATAATCCTGCTTTTCGGCACTCATATGTACAACCAGGTTAACATGGCTATTCAGGTCAAACAGCGTATGCCCATGCAGGCGAATGCCTTTCTGCGAAAAATCACGAGAATTACACTCAAACACCATAGTCTCGCCGGGATGGTCATCCGACACAACATCCACTTTGACTAGCTCTTCCTGAGCCGTACGAACATGCATTCTTCTTTCTTCAACCATAGACCCATCCTCAAATTAATTGATTTCGCTTAATTTAATTGTAGTGCTAATTTCGTAATTTTACCGAGCGCTTTACTAAAAAGAGTAATGGTTCACAGCCCTATGAATTGCTATGGCAGCAATACCATAACTTCGACTTCGACTAAGAACTCATCAAAATAGAGTCGTTCAATTTCGACCCAGGTTGATGTGGGATACTGTTCATTAGGAAAATATGACTTTCGCAGTGCGATATGCTTTTTAAGTTCTTCGATATTTTTCGTGTACACAACTTCTTTAACAATTCGACTCGTGTCGGTTTTATAATCCTTTAAAATAGACTGAATTGACTGATAGACGCCATTCACCTGTTCCGCCATAGTCTTGCCCTGACTCACAACACCAGATAGATAAAGCGTTTTGCCAACTTGCACGACCTGGACATAACCGGTTTCTTTTTCCCAGGGACCATAGGTTTTGCGTTGCAATTCGATTGAAGTATTATGCGGCGAAACACAGCCGAATAGTAAAAAAATGAATACTACCAGTGACAATATTTTGAGTATTTTCATGGCGTTTCCCTGGCTATTTATTTTTATTGAATAAGGCTAACATACCACCTGCTAGAAGGCGTAAAAAAACATTCGATTTTAGTAACAAAGTTTGTAAAATCTCGGCAGGGTATAAAATAGTCCTGTGAGAGATTGCAATAGGCTATTGGCTCGGGTCCGAACGGGTATTGCGATTGATTGGCGATAAAGAAAAAAGTTAATTATTAAGATATTTTGAGATATTTTGCTTACAATATAGGTTAGGTAGCCCGATTGATATCCTAATTGGTGAATTGTAAGCTACTCATTCATAAACAAATCAGGTGTATCGATTTAACAATGAGAAAAAACCGTCAAAAGACTATTGCCAGACTCGCCCTCAAGTTTTCGCTTCTCATCTATCTCACAATGGTTAACCAGGTAAATGCGAACAATAAAGAACCTGCTTGCCATTTAAACTACGCCTGGGCTCAGGTCCCGCCTTATATCATCGCTGGTTCACCTGAGCCTTCAGGATTTCAGGTCGACTTACTTCGTTGGATTGCGAGCGAACTCGATTGCCATATTAATTTCGTTGAAATGAACTGGCAGCAGAGCCTACACAACCTGAAAACTGGCCAGATCGATCTGGTTGGCCGTTCCAGTTTTAATTCTGACCGTAATCAGTTTGCTTATTTTTCTGATGCCTACGCGACAGAAGTGCTTGTATTGTACTTGAGAAAAGGTGAGAAAAAACAGTATGCAGGCGCCGATTTGAACGACTTGTTGAAAAACGACTTTCGGCTTGGTCTGCTCAAAGGCGCTTATTATGGGCGCGAAATCGAGATGATTCTTCAATCACCGGAAATGAGTCAAGCAATTCAACTATACCCTTTTGCGGAAGACATGATAGTCGCGCTGGAACAAAATAAAATCGATGGGTTCTTTGAAGCGCCCTATATTATGGACAACGCAGCAATGGCAAAACGAATGAAATTAGGCGTTGAAGAATACCCTGTCGAAATTGTGACTGGGGATATTCATTTTATGTTTAGTAAGTCCTCGGTCTCAAAAAAATTAGTTAAACGGTTTAATTTAGCGTTAGCAAAAGTCAAAGAAAGTAACCGATATCTTTCACATCGATATTGGTCGAAGGTGCGGTAGCTTGTTAGGAAGGAAAGCTTACTAATGAGTTAAGATAATATTAACTTCATTAAAACGATTAAAAGCACTTAAAAATTGGTTATTAAAAACTAGGATTCTTAAGCCACTTATAAAATACGCCTATTGTTAGTTTATTTGTATTGAGAATTTGAGATTAGAATGGCGTCATCTAATTTATGTGACTAATAAAGAAAGCCCTCCTTTAAAGAAAAAGCAACTATACTTATTCAGTCAAATCGCGGTTGTGATTAGAATACTGTTATGTAATAAAAAATAGATTCAAATATCTAGTTCAGAAATTAAACTAATTTAATATGGTAACTTTTGAAAAAGTATTTATTCAGAAAAATATTTTAACCATTCATGTACGAGGCGTACTTAGATCCCGAAAGGATTTAGAAACATATTTAACAATGACGCTTCAAGCTTGCGATGCCAATCTTTCTAGAATGCTGCTACTTAACGAAAAGAATCTAGACAATCAGCTCAATTTGCTTACTAACTTCGAATTTGCTGATTGGCTATCTGAGAGTCATTTGCCGGAGAAATTTTTTAAAATTGCAATCGTGAGTGCTCCCAAAGATCTAGATAGCAATCGAGATTTCGCAAATTTTTTGGTGAATCGTGGAGTCAAGTTTAAGGTATTTTTAGAGCAAAGTGAGGCAATTGTATGGCTAAACAAGGTATAAATGACGTTAGAACGCTTACTTGTGACATTTTAAATTCGGTTGCGTTTGCTATAAAGCAGACGGTTAATACTCTTCAACCTTAAAGATTCTCACGCTTCTAATAGCGGGCATTCAACTAACCATTTCATCTAACCAGATCTTCCCCTAGAATCACGAATGCCGACTCTCTATTAATCAGAATTCCATATCTTCAAAAAGTTTATCAATATATTTGGCTTGCTGTTTGGTCACATAAGCGATTTGTATAGAACTATCATCGCTAAAACTATCCACAAAAATCGTATTTCCTGTGAATTTTTCAATTAAACTCTTACCTTGCTCGAAAATATAGTCATCCAAATAAGAATTATCAATCTCATAAGAAAAGTTATGCTCTTCACCATTGATGGATAAATTAAGAGTAACAGTGTAATCATCTCCATTTGAATCAAGTTTACTTGAAAGCTTCTCGACTAACATTTTACCGTCAGTCAACTTCGACATTTTATGCCAGCAGCAAAGAAACGTTTCTTCTAGTTCATCCTCTGCAAATGCTCCAAATGGCTCATTGAAAACTGAAGCTACCCTGTTGGGAAAAAACGTCTTGTAAAGAGTCAGTGGATACGAATAAGCTAACTCTTCAATGACCTCAGATTTATCGCCTTCCAATTCTGCATTTTTTCTGGCTATTTCAACTATAGCATTTTCGTCAATTGCATTTTCATAACCAAATGCTTTGGCAAAAAACGCTATCTTATCTAGCCCTTCTAGTTCATTAAAATTTTCTGCGAATTTTCTTGAACTCATTTATCCCGTCCTTTAATTCACTTGTAGTATTTATTTGATTTAATCCTTCATCACCTATGCTTTAACGCTAACCTCAATTGAGCGGTTTAATTCCCCTTCATTTGAAGGAGAATATTAATATCTTTGAACGACTACTTTTTAGGGTTCAGGTTAATTTGACCAGCGATCGCTATGTGACGTAAAGTAACGACTAATCACCATAAGCCTGCAAAATATTAGTCGACACATTTCTAGCTAACCTTGGATACTTCTGACTCAATAACAATAAATCCCTTTCACTCATATCAAAAGTATCAAATGCGTATGATTTATCTGCAATATGAAAATGAGCATTTCCGACGTAAGAAACCTGATTACCTTCAACGTTAAACACGATGGTAAAATCTTCTTCAGAATAAAAACCACCGTATCGACCTATACCTGAAACCTGATAGATTTCGTAAGTACCTGGGGGTAAATCAATGACGGCCAATTTTCCGTAATAATCTTTTTGGTCACCTGAACAATCTGGATTTTTTCTTTGCCAATCTCTTTCTTCCAAAACTTCCTGCAAGCCTATGGTTTGTTGGTATTTTTCATCAACACTTCGAATATCGACATAAATCGCATACCCACATTCACCAGACGAAGTTAACGATAATACAACAACGCCTTTATCAGGCGTCAGGATATAATCGGAAGGTAAATTGCCCAGACTAGTCGAACACCCTAACAAACTCAGAGTAATAATAATGGCGGAAAGCAGACTATATTTTGTGTTTTTTATTTTTGTCATTCTAAATCCCTTTATCTATTTTTACTTTTTATTCTAATTCTTTTTTAGCTTAGCGAGTAAACGGTCAAGGTGGTTAGCAAAAGCTTGTCTGTCACTCTGACTTAACGCCGGCGGTCCGCCGGTTTGAACACCGCTAGAACGTAAGGTATCTAAAAAATCACGCATATTCAATCTCGCACGGACATTTTCCTGGGTGAATAATTCACCACGAGGGCTCAGGGCCAATCCCCCCTTCTCAATCACTTCTGCTGCCAGAGGAATGTCGCTAGTAATAACCAGATCATCGGGTACAACGCGTTTTACAATTTCATTATCAGCGACATCAAAGCCAGATGGGACTTGAACAGATTTGATATTGGTATTGGGTGGAGTCCGCAGCGGCTGGTTGGCGACCAGGGTTAGTTCAACGCCTGTACGCTGCGCGGCTTTAAATAAAATTTCTCGAATCACCACAGGACAGGCATCGCCGTCGACCCAAATTCTCATGCTGATGCCCTCCCGTTTTAACAATTAATCTTTGGTATTAACTTTCATTAATTCGATAATATCTTTGATAAAATCACCCAGCGTGCGAGTCATTAAAGCAAAGTCTGCGTCAAATTTTACCAGTTCGTCTTCACCATCAACATCTTCATTTTCGGCTAACAACTCATCCGTAAATTTAATCGATTTAACTACCAGCTCCGGCTGGAGCATGCCTCTGAGTTGCCCTTTGTAGCGAAAACCCAGTTTGTTAACCCAATAGCCGTCTTCTAACAGATCCCCGATAACAATATTTTCCGCTTCATTGTCTTTAAATTTGGCCACCCGCTCGTCTTTAGGATCTTTTAATTCATAGTCTCCAGTCAACTCCCAACCTTCCGGTAGCCCTTGCTCCACCCAATGATTAAGAATTAACGCCGGGTTCTCATCGCTAATGAGTTTAACAGCACCAAACGAACCAATTGTTTCAACCAGCAACTCAAAAAACAGATCTGCGACTTTATCACTACCGGCATTGATTACCAGGTAGCCGCGTTTTGTGTCGATATAAGCAAAAATATGGGTCGACCGAATAAACGCTTTTGGCAGCATCAAACTTAGGATGTCTTCCTTAAGCGATTGTTTTTCCTTAGAATACACCTTGCGCCCGGTTTCATCCTGGATCGCATTGACCCGCTCTTCCAGCGCTTCTTTGACAGCACTGGCCGGAATAACCTTTTGTTCGCGGCGCATACAAATCAGAGTACAACCACTTGCAGCGTGGACCAGATAATCTCGCGAACGATGAATAGGGGATATCCAACCAACACTTTCTTCAGCCTGGCGTCCGCAAGGTTCAAAGCGCTTTTCAGCCAGCTTTTCGTCTAATTCCTCTGGTGACAGCTCAAAGGGTTTGGTAAGGCGATATAGGTGTAGGTTTCGGAACCACATAAAACAGATACTCTCGAAAAGGAACTCTTATGAAAACGGCCGGCTATTATCCGAAAATTCCGCGCCGATGCCAAAAGTTGTTTTACTTATTCAGCGAATTAATTCGACTCGCCTGCTATTTGGTCATCTAAACGCCATAAATCGGTCATTTTTTAGTCATACTGCTCGCTTAGAATGTCTTCTCGACTGAAGAGAACGCGAAAAAATCATCGAAGTGACAAATTTTGCATGCGTTTCTACTGAAAAATCTCATTACGCGACTTTTTTACCCTTACAGACAAGGCGCTCCAATTATGACTATATCAACCGAAAAAGCTAACCATCCCCAACACCAAAACCGTCTTCGCAATGGAGAAATGGTTAGTCAATTCAGAAAACGAGTCACTCGTAAGATCAAACAAAGAACCCTGGGCAGAATCCCGCCTAAATAACCAATTGCACTAATGAATTACGCTATCAAAATTTGTCGTTATCAGAAGAGCAATTCACCTGAATTTCACAGCAAAGCCGTTATCCATGAGTTAAGATAAATTTTCCAGTTTATTATTTTCCCGAGAGTCGGGGAGGTTCACATGTATACACTCACTCCATTTGAATACTTGGATTCCTTGTTGGTGGATTATACGCTGGTTCCCCACACAACCACTTTTACTGCCCAAGAAACGGCAGAATCAGCGCATATTAAGGGAAAAGATCTAGCCAAGGTTATCGTCATTGGCTCTGGACAATTAATGTCTATGATGGTCGTCCCAGCAAATTGTATATTGCTGCAAACCGATCTATCTCGCTTGCTCAAAACTCCTGATTTAAGCATTGTGCCTGAGCACCTGTTCGCTGAGAGATTTCCTGAATGTGAAGTCGGAGCAATGCCTCCTTTTGGAAAGCTTTACGGCATGGATGTTTATCTCGCCAAAGACCTGGCCCAAAACGAAACCATTACATTTAATGGTGGTACTCATAATCTACTAATCAAAATGCGCATGACTGACTTTATGGATATTACCGACCCGAGAATTATTTCCGTCGGCTATAAAGCCGCCAATCTGGTTAGCGGCAAAGATAAATACCGCGACCAAAACTGGCACTGGGCATAAAGTCAAACCATCGAATCAAAGGGTTAAGTGAAGACTTAGCCCTTTTTTATTGTGGTTGCTCAATTCTCAGAAAGCACACGTAAACTCACCGGTAAACCTGATTCAATCACAAGATAGGCGTTTTGCCGATATTCTATTGCCCAGCGGTCAGCGACTTCGATTTTTGCACCAAATACCAGCATACTCTCTTCTTTCGGCCACTCACCTTTGTCATCACACCCAATACCCGGTAAATATTGATACCCCTTGCCTTGCAGCTCAAAACGCAAGCGTTGATTGTTTTTCAAATTAATATCAAGAGGGTAACGCTCACTCGCCGGGTTGAACGCGGTAATAAAAACCGCACTATCGGTTTGGTGTGCAGCCAATAACTTATTCATTAAGGAACATTTTTCACCAATACGAAACGCATGCAGTTGCTCCTGGTGCCTGACCGCATAACGGGCTTGCTGATAGGCGAAGAGCAGCTGCTTGTCCATAATAGTTGGTTCATTTCTCTTCGAAAAAAAAACAATTTTAACACCTAATTGGCTCAGTCTGTAGTGTTACCAATGGCATGGTATTACTCGTAAAGTCATGCAGCCTAAGGTATTTTACGGCGGCGCTTGTCTGTGAAAACAATTTGAGCACGTTAGATCGACTATTGTGAGTCCCATTAAACGCCTGTCTTTTTTAGCGGCTCCGCTTCAATACGTTAATTCCTAACACCGCCATATCCATGCCATCGAACACGGGAAATCCCTGTCGCTCAAAAACAGCTTTGTATTGCTGATAAGGTACACCCGCGTCAATCACAATACCAATTAAGCGACCGCTAAAGTCAGCCAGCTTTTTCAATTTATCGGCAAAAGCTTCCGCTTGATGCAAAGTATGAGTATCCAGTTGTTCTGACAAGGGCACCAATCCCAACATGACGACACCAGCACCAAATTCGATCATCGACTCGACACAATCAAAATAGGCGCCTTCATCGGCCATCGGCGTTAAATCCAATGGATTTGAGGGGGCGACTAATCCTTCGAGGTGATGGCGTTTTAGAATTTTTCCCAGCTGCAACCGATTGCTGTCATTAAATTCATATAGCCGCCCGGAATCATTATCGCCCAATATGTCAACACTGCCGACGGTTTCATAACCTGCGTTAGTGACGATGGCCAATTTTCCAAGCGTATGTAAGTCAGGATAGGCTGCCATCCATTTAAACACGGCATTAAACTGATTAAAGGACTCGACAATGACCGCCCCCGCTTTTTGCAGCAATCGTTTTTGGACATGATAGTCTCCCGTCATCGCGCCTGTATGTCCGGCTGCGGCTGCTTGACCTAGCATTGAGCGACCACCTTTGTATATGATCACATGACGGTTTTCCGCGCGAAATTGTTTTACCAGTTTAGATACGCTACAAACATCACCTTCCACAAACCCTTCAACATACATACCCAACACGCGAACCGACTTATCTCTTAGCATTAATGCCATAAAATCAGACAACTTCATATCCAACTGATTGCCGATTGAAAATCCGTATTTCAAACTTAAATTCGAATGGCGAGATAACCGAGTAATTAAAAACGCGCCGCTCTGACTGATAAGCGCAACTTGCGAGTCAGCGTCAAAATTAACGTTTAGTTTACGTTGTGGAATAAACAGGCTGTTAAGCTTTAAAGGCGACAGCAGCATGCCCAGACCGTTAGGACCGACAATTGCGGGACACCATTGCCCTTTTTCTCGTCGCGATTGAATGAGTTGCGACAGCTGCTCTCCGTACCCGCTTTGATCGGCACCGTCGCCAATTCCGCCAGCGACGATATAGATGACTTCTGCGCCGCAGCCTTGTTCGCACAATTCGTTAATCATTTGAACGCTACTTTTCGCCGGTAACGCCAAAATTAGAACATCAACCGGATTGGATTTCAGAGCCGAGATATCGGCAACACACGGAATACCAGCAAAATGCTCGGTACCCGGCTTTATAATCACGAGGTTATTTTCATCGATGGTTGACTGACGAATATTCTCTAGAATCAGACCGCCAACATTTCCAGCTTTGGCTGAGACGCCAGCTAAGGCGATGCGTTTTGGGTGAAGAAAGCTATTGTCTTGCAATGGCACCGGGCAAGGTTCCACGTGAGCGTCTGGTGATCTTAACCCTACCCCATCTAACGCGATAATTTCGCCATCATCGCCGATAACAAATGGATTCACTTCAAGAAATGATATCTCTTTTTCGGCCATCAAATGATCGAGCCGCCAAAGTGACTCAAGAAAATCTAATAATTTTTTTCGTTCAACAAGTGGTGATTGTTGGCGAACTTGCCCAAGTAAAATTTTACCGAGCCAATGAGTCTCCAATTCTTCTAACGCTTCTATCGGCGTATAAACCGACGCCGGCCAGACTAATAAAGACTGCTTTAGCTCTCTAGCCCATTCCTCCGTCAGTAATCCACCGAATCCCAGACTGATAATTGCGCCACAACACTTATCACGTTGTAAACTGACAAATATTTCGCTCGGGGCATGAGCGGCTTTTTGAATATTCACTCTTTCGGTAATTAAAGTCCCCAGCCAGTTGAACTGGTCACCAAGGTTTTGCTGAATTTGCGCATGCAACTGTTTTATCTGAGTTTCATCAAAATCACAAAACTTGAGCGCACCATTATCTGACTTATGCCATAGGTCATCCGCCATGCCTTTGACTACAACAGCTTCTCCTTGCTGAAAATCAAGATGAGAAAAATCGTCTTGGATAAATTGCCAGCGCGGCGTATTGATACCAACCTCTGTTAGTAGCTCATAGACTTGATACTCGGGAATAAAAGTTTGTTTCATAGCATATCGATGTGTTGTTAAGGCGCAAAAAGCCACGCTAAAATATCAGCCAAAATGGTACCCCTAACTTAACGATCCTGGCCTGATGTGGATCAACGGGCAGCGAGAATATCACTTAATTGCGTCTGGCCTGCAAATACTCGTTTTTATCGCGCCTTCAAGGAAAATAGACATTTCCGCCTGACTGTTTGGAAGATTAGCGTCATATCAAGTGGTTACCTTTTTTAACACAGCTTTTAACCTGGCTGGTAAAAGGTAAAAATTTCGACTTTCTCTGGCATGGCTAGCCTTGCCTGTCTACCTTGTTTTGGCTGGCCAGAAATTCAATTTTAGAAAAACGATAGTCCCAGCTTCTCGTTAAGCATTAAACAGTTTTAACAATTGGCTCATCAGAAAATATGAGCTATTCTTATTACCTATCACATTAATCATTGGGAAATATATTGCTAGCACGCGCCAGCCGATTTATTGTGTTTCTTTTTCTGACGGGTAGTCATTTGCTAGTGGCTGCTTCAGCTTCAGGAAATACCAACACCTCCCAATCCAATTGTCAGTTAGTTTATGGCTGGGCGAATTGGCCCCCGCTACAATATACCGATAGCCAAGGTGAGATAACCGGCGTACAAATCGACCTGGTGAGAGCTTTGGCTAAAGAAACCCACTGTAAAATCATCTATATTGAAAGAAACTGGAGTGAAATAGTCGACTTAATTGAGTCAGGCGAAATAGATTTTACCGCCAATGCTACGTTAAGCGAGAGACGCAAACAATTCGCCTATTTTTCTCGTTCGTATCGGCGTGACTCTTACGCCGTCTGGGTCAGAAGCGAAGATCTCAATCAATACAATTTTAGCAGTGTTGACACTTTAAAAAAGTCAGGAGTCAAAATCGGTCTTACCGCTAATCATTTATATAGCGAGGCTATTGATCAATGGATTCAAGACCCAAGATATTCTAAAAATATCTCTTATGCGCCGAGCTCTTCCATCAATATGCAACGCCTGATTAATGGAGAAATAGACGCTAGCTTAGAAGATCCTTTTATCGTTGCCTACAAGCGTCGAACAAAACAAATTACGGCCGACATTTCTCGATTGCCAATTCAAATATTTGGTCATAAAGTGAGTTTTATGTTTAGCAAAAAAACGGTTGATAAAAACTTTGTGGAGCAATTTAATCTGGCATTAAAACGGCTGCAAGAGTCACCTGATTTTTCATCTATCTGGCTCGACCCACAATTTATAGATGATTAAGGCCGGATATTTCTTTCACGAACCAAAATTTAAATTACTGTCCTCACGGGTTAATAGGCGAGTTGTGAGAAATGGCCGCATCGCTAACTTACCCTGTAATTTATCAACAGAATCATCTTTCAGGTGTTATACTTGATTAATGTCTTTTCTTTTGGCAGTGGACAACTAGATGCATCGAGCGATTACGATTAGCGTTTTATTGCTGAGTATTTATTTTTGTCCTCAGGTCATTGCCGCTAATCAACGAACTAAACCCGACGAGCATTCTCAATGTAATCTGGTATTTGGACTCGTCGAATGGCGTCCAGGGCAGTATGTCAATGAAGCCGGTAAGATCACTGGCGCACAAGTCGAACTCATCAACGAAATTACCAGCCAATTGGACTGCACTGTCCATTATGTTTTGTCCACCTGGCGGGAGACTTTGGAAAAAATTGAAGCGGGAGAAATTGATTTTGCAGGCAATGCAACGCTCGTTACGGAAAGACTTCGTTTCGCTCGTTTTTCAACGCCTTATCATTACGACGTATTTTTATTTTACGTCAAGGAAGAGAACATCGAGAGTTTTTCACTTTCCTCGATAGAAGCACTGATGGCGACGGGGTTTCGTCTGGGTTTAACGCAAGACTTTATTTATGGAAACGCGCTGAACGTTTGGATCAATCACCCGCAATTCAATAAAAACATTTCCTATGAAAGCTCATCAGCAATCAATATGCATAAACTCAAAGATGGCGATATAGACGGGCTTTTGGAAGATCCGTTTGTGATATCTTATAACCAGCGTACCAAACTTATCGAAATGAAACTGCTACCATTGCCGATTAAGCAATTAGGGTTAGAAAGCCGTTTTATATTCAGTAAAAAAACACTCTCACAGGAATTTGTTTCACAATTTGATGCGATACTCAAAGATAAAATGAAGTCGCCTGAATATAATAAAATCTGGTTTAATCCACGCCTGATTAACGAATAGGGATCAGAGAGGATCACCTTCCATTGATTTAAAAGCCATTTCAAGACGCTCCTTTAAAATGGACCAGAGCGCCTCGCTCCCATGGGCGATTCTACTATTCAGTTGTAGGACTTGTTCTTTCTTGATCTTGTGCTCGCGCCAGCTATGTAAATCCCCGTGTAAATTGTGAAGTAATGGCGGCACCCTGTCTATGGCTCTGGCATATTTTGAATCAACACTCTCGCCTGCTTCAAATTCTTGCCATAAGCTGAGATATTCAGCTGCCTGTTCTTCAGACAAGAAACTAAGAAGCCGTTTAACACCTTGTTCTTCTTTTTGTTTGTTTTCCAGCGACTCACTTTGATAAATGATAATGTCGCCAGTATCGATTTCACCAAGATCATGAATCAATAGCATTTTTATGACCCGGTCGATATTAATATCATCTTCCGCAAATTCTTTAAACATGAGAGCCATCAAGCACACATGCCAGCTGTGCTCGGCAGAGTTTTCATAACGTTCAAGTCCTACCGGTTTGGTTTTTCGCTGAATATTTTTGAGTTTTTCGACTTCAACAGTAAATTCTAATAGTCTTTCTAGCTGAGCATTAATTTTCAACACAGGCTTTTCCCTTAAAGGATGATGCTATTGGTCGGGTGTGGATTTCAATTTACCCGCCCAAACAGAAACGTAATAAAACACAATACCTGAAGCGATAACTAGCAAGCTCCACCAGGCTTCATAGGGGCGTTGAATTAAGATAAAAATTAACGTCCAACCAATGAGTAACAGAAACAAAATTGGTGGGATCGGATACAGCCAGGTCTTATAAGGTCGTGGCAAATTGGGCTGACGGTAGCGTAATATAAATATGCCGAGGACCGCAAAAAAATTATTAAGTGCGAGGGCAAAACCCGAGAAAACGAGTATCGATTCAAAGGTAGAAGTCAGCACAAAAACTAACGCAATTATCGATTGAAAATATATGGCGCGCCGAGGAATTCCATTTTGATTAACCACGGCAAGCGGTTTGAAAATTGGAAAATCCTGGCCTATCACGTGTAAAACACGCGGTCCTGCCATCGTCATGGCACTTACCGTTGAAATGAGTAACAGAGACATTATACCACCTGTCAGGGCCGCCCCTGTTTCACCAAAAATCGATTGCGCCACAACATATCCGATTTCGACTTTACCGGCCAGGTCATCGACCGATGTCGAGTATAAAAAAACAAAATTTAGGGCGACGTAGGCAAGCATAACTAAAATAGTGCCGGTTAATAATATCCTCGGTAAACTTTTTTGAGGTGCCTCTAATTCGCTACTCAAATAGGTCGCGGCGTTCCAACCATTGTAAGCATAACTGACATAAATGAGTGATACCGCAAAAGCGCCGCCGAGGACCGATTGCCAATCTTCTGCTTGCGGCAAAAAACTAATTGGTTGTGGAGTATCCACAATAATCACCGCGGCGATACAAAATACTGCAATCAATAACAACTTCACCAAAGTAAAGATCCATTGAAGGCCTGCGCTGTTTTTATGGGTGCTACCGTGAATGACAGTGAGAACGGTAATCAGGGTAACAGCTAGCACCGATTCTGAGAGAATAGGAAACACGGAAGAAAGGTAAGCGCCAAATGTGATTGCAGCCAAGGCCACGGGCGCGGCAAAACCAATCGTTGACGAAATCCAGCCCGATACAAAACCCGCAGCAGGATGATAGCAGTGAGTCAGAAAATTATACTCTCCACCGCTGCGCGGTAACGCTGCGCCTAATTCTGCGTATGTCAGCGCTCCACACAGCGCTGTTATTCCTCCAACAACCCATAACATCAAAAGGGCAAAGCCAGACTGGATATCAAGCAGCTGAAACCCGAGGCTTGTAAAGACACCTGTACCAATCATATTGGCGACAACCACAGCGGTCGCAGTGGTAGCAGTAAATTTTTTTGAATCCGTTGAATGTTCCAATAACTCGATCTTTACTTTGTGAGGATCACTTGGCTAACCGCTCTTGGCTAACCGCGGGATGAAAATCGTATCATCAACCTTATGGGTAACCGACTTCTCAATATTAGAGCATTTGTTTTAATGCGAGTCGGATTAATGTCGCCGCCGGTAAGCTCTCATCGTCTAGTTTGCTGATCGCTTTACTGGCGTCGGTTGGTTTATAACCTAGCGCGACCAATCCGCTGATAGCTTCCTGAATATTGGCATTGCCTGTCGATACCGCATTTGTGCCTGGCGAACTTGCGGATGCCGCGGGTAACCCGACATCCCAATTTTTTAAGCGATCTTTCATTTCGACCACTAATCGTTCTGCCGTTTTTTTGCCCACTCCTGGGATCTTAACCAATGTAGCGACTTCTTCATGATGAACATGTTGCACAAACTCTATCGCGCTCATTCCGGACAGAATGGCCAGCGCCAGTTTTGGGCCCACGCCATTCACTTTGATCAACTCGCGAAAAAGCTTTCGCTCTTCCAGGCTGTAAAATGCAAAAAGGGTGTGGGCATTTTCGCTAATCGACAAATGCGTATGCAGGATAACTTTGTCGCCCGTTTCCGGTAAATTGTAAATGGTGTTCATAGGCGCCTGACATTCATAGCCGACGCCGTTCACTTCGACAAGGACAAAAGGCGGTTGTTTTTCGAGGAGTATTCCGTTCAGTCTTCCAATCATTTTCTGCTACTTTAATGCTCAATAAATTTTTATCGTAATCGACCGCGAGTTACTTTTTTAGCACCCGCCTGAAATAATGCACTTTGCATGGCGTGTCCATGACATATCGCGACCGCCAAACCGTCCGCGGCATCCGCTTGTGGAGATTTGTTTAGCCCGAGTAAACTAGTCACCATGTGTTGAACCTGAGTTTTATCTGCGCCACCGGTACCGACGACCGACTGTTTTATTTGACGCGCCGAGTATTCCGCCACCACAAGGGCATGCTGCGCCATAGCGACCATCGCCGCACCACGCGCCTGTCCTAATTTTAATGCCGAATCGGCATTCTTTGACATAAATACTTGTTCGATGGCCGCTTCGTCGGGTTTGTATTCCTGAACAACGGCCGAGATACAATCAAATATCTGGTTGAGTCTATCTGACAGGATCCCGTCCTTAACCCGCACACAGCCGCTGGCAATATATTCTATTTTTCGACCGTTCATTCGAATCACGCCAAATCCAGTGATACGAGAGCCCGGGTCAATACCTAAAATGACAGACATTCAATGAGTCGACTAAAATCGAGTTTCTAAGTTGAGGTCAATATATCACAAATAAAAAAGGCGAGTACAACGACTCGCCTGAAGTAAAGTTTGCTTAATGAATTAGAGTTGTTCGTAAGCTTCTGCCGGAATGTCGGCGTTACTATAAACATTCTGAGTATCATCGAGGTCGTCGAGGCGATCGATTAACTTGATCACTTTAACGGCCGTATCGATATCCAGCTCCGTTTGGGTCGCTGGTAGCATAGTGATTTCACTGGCCTCCGGCGCTAGCTCATTAGCCACCAGTGCATCCTTCACGGTCATAAAGTCTTCCGCCGCTGTCAATACTTCAAAGGAACCGTCGTCATGATTGATAATATCTTCGGCCCCAGCTTCCAGCGCTTGTTCCATTAATTCGTCTTCATCTACTTCGGAAGAGAATACCATCTGTCCTTTGCGTTCAAATAAATAAGCGACCGAACCCGAAGCGGCTAATTCGCTGCCAGCTTTCGAAAATGCGTGACGAACTTCAGCGACCGTCCGATTCTTATTGTCCGTTAAACAATCCACCAAAATGGCGACGCCACCAGGACCATAACCTTCATAGACCAGGTTTTCATAATTATCACCATCGGCATTACCGGCGCCACGAGCGATCGCTTTATCGATAGTATCGCGCTTCATATTGGCGCCTAGCGCCTTATCAATACAGGCTCTGAGGCTTGGGTTATCTTCAGGGTTTGGCCCGCCAGACTTTGCTGCAACGACCAGTTCACGGATGATTTTAGTAAAAATTTTACCACGCTTAGCGTCTTGTGCTGCTTTGCGATGTTTAATATTGGCCCATTTACTATGCCCAGCCATGTTTCACTCCAACTCTTTGCTGACTATTAGTGTTGCGGTTAAATCACAGACTCAACCGCGATTTCTTTGGTTGTCTACGACTCGGTTTCTACGACTCGCTTTTTGATTCTGAATCAAATGCTGTCGATTTTATCGCTAGCTCTTCTAATTGCAAGTTTGACACTTTTGATGGTGCCGATGTCAAAGGACAACTCGCCGTGGTTGTCTTCGGAAAAGCGATGACATCACGAATAGAATCCGCGCCGACCATCAACATGACCAGTCGGTCAAGTCCAAACGCAATTCCACCGTGCGGTGGGCAACCATATTTAAGCGCTTCTAGCAGGAAGCCAAATTTTTCTTCCGCTTGCTCTTTTTCAATACCGAGAATATCGAAGACCGCCGCTTGAATATCCTGGTTGTGAATACGCACCGAACCACCCCCGACCTCGCAGCCGTTTAATACCATATCATAAGCGCGCGATAAGGTTTCGGTCGGCTGAGCACGTAATTGCTCAGCGTTATCTTGCTGCGGCGCTGTGAACGGGTGGTGAAGCGCATGGAGCTGACCGCCATCTTCTTCAAACATAGGGAAATCAACGACCCAAAGTGGCTTCCAGCAGTCTTCAACTAAATCATGGTCTTGTGCGACCTTGAGCCTGAGTGCACCGAGTGCATCAGTGACTACTCGCTGAGTATCGGCACCAAACAATAATATATCACCGGCTTGAGCAGCGGTTCGCTCAATAATTTGATTAATAATGTCATCACTAAGGAACTTTGCAATCGGCGACTGTACGCCTTCTGCACCTTGGCCAGTGGCTTTCACCTTAATCCAGGCCAATCCTTTTGCCCCGTAGCGGCTCGCATATTCGCCATATTGATCAATCTGTTTTCGACTTAGCGCGGCCCCACCGGGCACACGAATCACGGCAACTCGGCCTTTAGGATTATTGGCAGGCCCAGAAAAAACCTTAAATTCAACGGATTTGAGTAAATCAGCAACGTCCACTAGCTCAATGGCAACACGCAGGTCAGGCTTGTCACTACCATAACGGCGCATCGCTTCGGCGTAGGGCATGCGAGGAAATTCTCCCAGATCGACATCGAGGCACTCACTGAAAAGATTTCGGATCATCTTTTCCATCATGCCCATGATGCCTTCTTCGTCCATAAATGACGTTTCGATATCCAGCTGAGTAAACTCGGGTTGACGATCGGCGCGCAAATCTTCATCGCGAAAACAACGCACAATCTGGTAATAACGATCAAACCCACTCATCATCAACAGCTGTTTGAACAACTGAGGTGACTGTGGCAACGCGAAAAACGACCCTTTATTGGTTCGGCTTGGCACCAGGTAGTCGCGTGCACCTTCTGGCGTTGCTTTAGTCAGGATAGGGGTTTCAATATCGGTAAAGTTTTCGGCCTCAAGAAAATCACGTAATTTTTTCGCCACTTTATTTCTGAACAGCAGTTTTTGCTGCATCTCAGGACGTCGCAAGTCAAGATAGCGGTACTTCAGTCGCAATTCCTCAGAAACTTCTTCGTGCTCATTGACCAAAATGGCGGGAGGTGCAGACTTATTGAGTATCGTAATGGCCGATGCCACAACTTCAATTGTACCCGTTGCCATATCACGATTAACCATATCGTCGGGCCGCATTCTGATATGGCCTTCGACTTTGACAACAAACTCATTGCGGAGCGATTTAGCAATTTTGAGTAATTCTTCCTGATCGGGATCGATGGCTACCTGAACAATACCGCTCCGATCACGCACTTGTAAAAATGCCAGACCGCCCAGGTCTCGTTGCTGATGGATCCATCCGGCGATTACAACTGACTCGCCTTCTGCTACTTTGAGTAAATCACCACAATAATGGCTGCGCATAATCAAAACCTTAAAAAACTCAATAAAACCGCGGGATTCCGCGAGACGGAAAAACCGCGTATGTTACTGGATACACGGGCTAAAGTCGATGTTTTAGCGGCCGGAAAAGCGGCTTTTACCGCATGAATGATGATTGGTCAGTAATATCCCGCTTACCGAAGAACGTCCTGCAAATCGCTACCCTATAAAAAAAATACTTTTCTGGTTCGAATTGATTTTGGAATAATCCTCGGTTAACCTCGTTAAAACACCCAACGACCAACCATAAATAATAATTAATTCAAAAGGATAGTGAATGCAGTCGGTGTTATCTTTGC
>Ga0209692_10000888_pt1 | contig 50820 bp, 50 predicted proteins | sample tdDd472_FD_187129 | JGI IMG/M metagenome (GOLD analysis project Ga0209692, IMG submission 187129) | Marine sediment microbial communities from the Atlantic coast under amendment with organic carbon and nitrate - tdDd47.2 (SPAdes)... | ecosystem: Environmental > Aquatic > Marine > Coastal >... | reverse complement strand
CCGCCGGAGGCGCATTTTTCTTATGAAGGAGCCTCGTCGTTTTCAAGCAGGGACGAGAAGAAGCTGACTTCTTCGGGGAAGTGCTTGAAGATATTATCCATCACCAGTTTGTTGATACGGCTGACCGTGCGGCATTCGAGCACATCCTTGAGCAGTTTTCGGCAGTCGTGCATGTTGGTCTGCCGGATGATGCGCTTGATGCCGGGGATGGCCTGTGCCGTGAGGGAAATCGAGTCGATGCCCATGCCGAGCAGGATGGGGACGCAGAACGGGTCTGACGCCACTTCGCCGCACAGGGACACTTCTATGCCCGCCTGATGCGCTGCGTCAACAACCAGTTTGATGGCGCGCAGGGTGGCGGGGTGCAAGGGCTGATACAGGTAGGACACATGATGATTGGTCCGGTCCACGCCGATGGAATACTGAATGAGATCGTTGGTGCCGATGGAGAAAAAGTCCACTTCGTGCGCCAGATATTCGGCGATCATCACGGCGGCGGGCAGTTCGATCATGATGCCCACCGGCATGTTCGGGTCGTAATCAATGCCCTCGCGTCGGAGTTCCGCCTTGGCCTGTGCGAGCCACGCCTTTGCCTGCCGCACTTCCTTGACGCCCGAGATCATGGGGAACATCAGTGAGACGTTGCCGTAAGCCGAGGCGCGCAGGATGGCCCGAAGCTGCGTCTTGAACAGCTGCGGATTCTTGAGACAGAAGCGGATGGCGCGCAGTCCCAGAGCCGGGTTGGTCTCGTTGAGTTCTCCAAAGGAAGAAATGAATTTGTCCGCGCCGAGATCGAGCGTACGGAAGACGACTTTTCGTGGGGCCATGATGGCCGCGAGGTCCACGTACTTTTCCGTCAGTTCCTCTTCGGTCGGCAACTCGGTGCGGTTCATGTACGCATATTCGGTGCGGTAGAGTCCCACGCCTTCGCCGCCGTTGTCGATGACCGAGGCGACTTCTTCGACCAGTTCGATGTTGGCGAGCACGGAGACCCGTGAACCGTCGAACGTCTCGGCGGGCAGCTGGCAGTGCCGCCTGATCTTGCGGGTGTAGTTCTCGAAAAATGCGGCGCGTTCGTTGTAGTCCTCAAGTTCTGTCTCGGTGGGATTGACCACGACTTTTCCGGACAGGCCGTCCAGTATGACGAGGTCGCCGTCGCGCACGAAATCTTCAAGCTTGTCGGTTCCCACAAGGGCGGGGATGCCGAGGGACCGGGCCATGATGCCGGTGTGGGAGGTCTTGCCGCCGCGCACCGTGGCAAAACCCATGATCTTGTCCACCTGCAGTTCGACGGTGTCCGCCGGGGTCAGGTCATGGGCCATGATGATGGCACGGCCCGAAATGGAAGCAAGGTCGGATTCGCGTCCGATGAGTTTGGCCTGCACCTTGTCCGCCACGACGCGCACGTCCTGCATGCGCTCGCGGATGTACGGATCGTCAATGGCCCCGAAGGCGGCTTCCTGATCGGAAACGGCCTTTTCCAGTGCCCATGGAGCGTTCAGGCCGAGGCTTTTGACGTATTCTTCCGCCACCCCGGCGAGTTTGGGGTCCTTGAGCATAAGGATGTGGGTGTCGATGAGCAGACCGTAGTCCTTGAGGTCTGCGGGCACCCGTTCACGCGTGGCCGTGAGTTCGGACTCCACGGCGGTGAATGCGTCGTGCAGGCGGTTGATTTCGTCGGGCACCTGTGAAGCGGCGACTGTCTGCCGTTGCAGATGCGCCTTGTGATTGCGGTTGACGAAGTAGGCCTTGCCGATGGCTATGCCTGTTGCAACCGATATGCCCGAGAGAATCTTGTCTGCCATGTCTATTCGGTGAATTTGTTTTTGAACAGAGTGGTCAGGGAAGCCAGAGCGTCTGCCGCATCGGCCCCCTGTACCCGGATTTCCAGTACGTCCCCCGGCGCGGCGGCCAGAGTCAGCACGTCGAGTATGGATTTCGCGTCCACTTCCTGTTCCGCGTTCACGAGTTTTATATCCGCCTCGAATCCCTGTGCGCGTTGAGCGACCAGTCCGGCGGGTCGGGCGTGCAGCCCGTGTTCATTTGCGACAACAACCTGCCCCGAGAGGACATCCTCTTCCTGCGAGTTTGCTGCCTGATTGTCTTCCATCATGATAATACCTGTATGTTCCAGTCGTCTATATGTCTGATTGATGAAGAAATCACAAGGTCAAAGCGGCTCTGACCCATTGTTCGATTTCAGGAAACATGTCGATGACCACCACGAACGCCATGGCGGCAATTCCGCGTGAGACCACTCCGGTGCGTACGAATCCGGCAAACAGCATCAGGGCGCTGACGCCGACCAGCCATTCCCATATGTCGTACGGCCTCGGCCAGATGAGTATCCATAGCCATAGCAGCAAGGCCGCGTTGCAGAATTTGACCCGGCCGCCCCAGTTGATGAGATCCCACCGTTTGAGCTTTTCCAGAAAAGAGAATCCCTGCCTGACGGCGCAGGTGAATGTGTATGCCCTGAACACCTGCAATCCTATGAAAAATGCCAGTCCGAGCAGCAGCGGGAGCAGGGTGAATCCGGATAGCAGCAGGCAGATGGTCAGGAGTGCCCAGAAAATGAGCAGGCTCCCGGCAAACACGGAATCGCCGAGCGCGGACAGGGTGTAGGACGTGGTGTCCTTGACCTTGGCAAGCATTTTGGGCGGGAAGCGTCCGGCCGCGATGGCTGTTTCCACATTGAGAAAGATGCCCACCATGCACGGCATCCAGAAGGGATGGGACTGGTAGTGGCTCACATATCTCTTGTGCGCGGCCCGGAGTTCTTTCGGGTCGCTGTGAATGACGGCCAGTCCGGGCTGCATGGCATAGGTCAGGCCGATGTTTTGCATGCCTCGCGTGTTGAACCCCGCACCGGCCAGATAACACCGCATGAAACTGCGGATAAAGGCCATGGTGCGCGTGTCGGCGCGGAAATGTGCGAGGTTGTTTTCCATGATGATTCGTTTTTGGGATCAGCGTTGTCCTGGCAGCAGGCCGAAACGGGCGAGATACCGGCTGCACATGAGTGCGGCAACAAGTTTCAGTCCATCCCACGGGATGAACGGCACCACTCCGAGAATCCATGCCTTGTGCCAACTGATGGACAGCGTGAATTTCAGCCATGCCGCACCGATCGCGTAGACAGCGAGAAGCGCCGCGCTGCCGAAACCGAGTCCTGCACTCCAGCCGATCTTGGTGCTCTCCATGCGGGCCTTGCCGCAAAGCCATGCCGACAGCACGAAACCGAAAAGATAGCCGCCTGTCGGTCCGAGAAGATGCCCGAAACCGGATTTTCCGCCAGCAAATATGGGCAGGCCGATGGTTCCGGCCAGAATGTACAGCCCTACGGCCATGGCACCGCGTTTCGGGCCGAGCACGAATCCGGCCAGAAAGACGAAAAACGGCTGCATGGAAACCGGAACCGGGCCGATGGGCACGATCAGGAATGCGCCCGCACCGATGGCGGCTGCCATCAGTGAGGTCCAGACGAGTCCGTGCAGGTCGGCAAGTGAATTATTTCTCATGCTTGTGGTTCTCCGGTTGTAACCCGGCAGCTTCAATTTCCTCAAGGTCCGAGGCGGTGTCGCCGCCCGTGGTGGTCAGGTAATCCCCGACCATCAGGCCGCTGGTCCCGGACTGCAGCAGTTCCTTTTTTCGTGTTTCGCCGAACACAGTCAGGCGGCCGCCGCAGATGCGCAGCGCCCGGTCCGGCAGCAGAAAACGGTACAGCGCGACAATTCGAAGCGCCTCTTCCGGTTTCAGCACATCCCGGTCCGCCAGCGGTGTGCCGGGGATGGGATGCAGGAAATTGATCGGTACGGACTGCACGCCGAGTTCTTTCAGCGTCAGCGCCAGTTCGACCCGGTCGTCCCAGCTTTCGCCTATGCCGAAGATACCGCCCGAGCAGACGTACAACCCTGCCTTGAGACCGCCGCGCACCGCATTCACGTCTTCCTCGTAGGCATGCGTGGAGCACATCTTCGGAAAGAAGGAAGCCGATGTTTCCAGATTGTGATGATAGCCTTTCAACCCGGCATTTTTCAACGATTTTAATTGGGAATGATCGAGAATTCCCGGAGAGAGGTCCGGTGCCATGCCCATGGCGGCCAGTCCCCGGACGGCCTCGGTAAACCCTTCAAGGTCCTGGTTTCCTACTCTTTTCCCGCTGGCAACAACGCCGAAACGGGTGACGCCGTGGAGTTGTGCGGCGGCTCCGGCAGCCACTATTTCCTCCGGCGGAAGCAGCGGATATTCAGGGCTTTGGGTGCTGTGGTGCCCGGATTGTGCGCAAAAGGAACAATCTTCGGAGCAGGTGCCGGATTTGGCGTTGATAATGGCGCACAGGCCGACCTTGTTGCCGAACCGTGCCGTGCGGATGCCGTGCGCGCAGGCGAGCAGCTCTTCGAGCCGGTCCTGCGGCAGGTTAATTATGAAATGTATGTCGGAGTCCGCAAGCTGTGTTCCGTCAAGAACCTTGCGGTATATGGCTTTCAGGCTCATTGGTCGCCTCGCCGCCGGAAGGGGACGGCCGTGTTTCAGTGGTCAATGTGCGCGGCAGTCCTGCGATTCTTCCTTTTTGCAGGGCTGGGCGAATGTTTTCGCTGTCCGCACGCTGTTTTTGTGACAGGCGTCGGGGGAAGTCAAGTCAGTGCAGATTCGGTACAGCCGGATATGTGAAAAAAGTAATTTGAAAAGGGGGTTGACCAAAGTTTAAAAAGGCCTAGTCTTGTTCCCCTACTTTTTGCGGAGGTCGTTTTTATGTTTGCTGAATTATGGTTTGTTTATGGTTTGTTGTTCTTTATCGGCGTAGTCCTTTTCATGCGCGCCGGACGGTTTGTCGCTACGCATGTCCTTCAGAAAAAATCATTGCTTCGCCGCAAGGCCGGACGCTTTGAAAGAAGGCACCCTGCACTGTTTGACGGGGGCGACACCTTCTACTCATTCTTCCACCGGGATCTGTTCCACGTGAGCTAGATTCCTGCACGGTATTATACGCCTGTGCACGGAAGAAAATGCGGCGGGCCGACAAAGGGATATCCCCGAAGTCGGCCCGCCGTTTTTTTGAAATGCTTTCGCCAAAGGCGACATGGGATTCTTAAGGCCTTCGGCCTTGAGCCGCCGGAGGCAACCTCACCCGACATTACCGCGTAGCGGTATCCATATTTTCTTCCGTTTACCCCCGCAGGGCCGCGTATACTTCCTTGGCTGTCCATCCGGTAGCGCGTGCTGCCACTCGTCGGGCGATTTCCTTGGGCTTGCCGCCCTGTTCCCGTTCTTCGTCTGCCAGACGCAGGATGTCCTCTTCGCTGGTAGGGCCGGATTCACCGGCCGGAGCGATGATGACCGTGAGTTCGCCGCGCAGTTCGCAGTCGAATTCGTCAAGACTGCCTAGCGTGCCGCGCAGAAATTCCTCGTATTCCTTGGTCAGCTCGCGGGCCACACAGAATTCCCGGTCACCGAGCACGTTGCTTGCGATTTCAAGCGTCCCGGCAAGACGGGATTTGCGCTCAAAGAATACCAGCGTGGCTCCGGTGTCGCGGTGGGTAGTGAAGAGTTTTTCGGTATGGGATTTCCGCCGTGGCGTGAAGCCCAGAAAGGTGTACGGCAGGGGCGGCAGGCCGGATGCGGACAGCGCGACCACCGGGGCGCTGGGGCCGGGCACGGGAGAGACGGCGAAGCCTTGTTCGCGACAGGCGCGGACCAGTGTGAACCCCGGATCGGACAGCAGGGGTGTGCCCGCATCGGAGATCAATGCCACGGACAGGCCGTCTCCCAGAAATTCGAGCACCTTGGGCAGCCGCTTGTCCTCGTTGTGTTCAAAGAAGCTCATCAGCCGACCGTGGCGTTCAAGCTCCAGTCGTTTGAACAGCAGGCCGGCCCGGCGTGTGTCTTCCGCCAGAATCACGTCCGCGTCCATCAGTATGTTTCGGGCGCGGGGCGACAGGTCGCCCGTATTGCCCAGCGGGGTCGCCACGACCCACAGTTTTCCGTCACTTGTCATATATTCATTCCCGTCAGGTCAAAGGCGTTTGCAACATGCTCGACATCCATGGACGAACCCGTGTCCACGACTGCCGCGAGATCGAACCGGCACGGCTCGTCCCACAGGTCTTTCTTGGTGAGATACTGGCTTGCGGCCTTGACCAGCCGCTCCTGTTTCTTTCGGTTCAGGCCGTCCGCAGGGGTGCCCATGGTCCCGGCCCCGCGTGTTTTCACTTCCACGAACACGATGGTGTCGCCGTCCCGGCAGACAAGGTCCAGTTCCCATTGCCGGAACCTCCAGTTGCGGTCCAGTACGCGCATCCCACGGCTTTCGAGGTATCTGGCCGCAGCTGCCTCGCCGAGGTTGCCGCGCCGCTTTGTCGGCGTGAGTTTGCGCAGGAAGTCCATGGGGTGAAGAAATAGCACAGGGACCGGCAAGAGAAAAGCCATGGAAGGAGGGCTTTCCGGGGCGTCCGTCTTTCTCCTTTTCGATGCACCCGTGAACTGTTATATTCCGAGGGTGCCGAACAATACCGATGTCGCTGTCTATGCCCTGACCCGTCAGGGGCTGATTCTTGCCAATCGTCTTGCCGCCGAACTGGGCGGGGTGGTTTTTGCTTCCCGGCGCATTGCCGAAGGGACTGGAGTGCAGCCGTTTGATTCATTGCCTGAGCTGGTGGCGGAAAACTTTTCGCGGTTCAGCGGACATGTTTTCGTTGCTGCGGCGGGCATCGTGGTGCGCTGCATTGCGCCGCATCTTGCGGGCAAGGACCGGGACCCGGCAGTGGTGTGCCTCGATCAGGAAGGGCGGTTTGCAGTGAGCCTGCTGTCCGGCCATCTGGGCGGTGCCAACGATCTGGCCGTGCGGTGCGCGCAAGCCGTGGGCGGTCAGCCTGTGGTGACGACGGCAACGGATTCCGCGGGACTGCCTTCACTGGATGTTCTTGCGGCGTCCAGAGGGCTGGTTATCGGCAACCTTGACCGGGTGAAGGGGGTCAATGGCGCGCTGCTGGATAAACAGCCGGTGCAGGTCTACGACCCGGAAGATTTTCTCGGACTGGCGGAAGAAAAACTTTTTTTGCCGGTCAGTCACCGTGACGACTGGCAGGCCGGAGAGCCCGGCGTCTGGGTGTCGTGGAAGGAAGATTGTCCGGACCGGGACGCGTTGCGCCTCTATCCCCGTGTGCTGATGCTTGGGGTCGGGTGTCGGCGTGGTGTGGGACGGGATGAAATTTATTCGCACGTTGTCAACGTGTTCGAGGCAGCCGGACTGTCGCTGCGGTCCGTGGCCGGACTGGGCAGTGTGGATGTGAAAGCGGATGAAGCCGGATTGCTTGAGGCGGCGGCCGACCTCGGCGTTGAGCCGGTGTTTTTTGCAAAGGAACGGCTTGACGCTGTGGATGCGCCCAACCCTTCGGGGACCGTGATGCGTCGCATGGGCATCGGCTCGGTGTCCGAAGCGGCGGCGATACTGTTGTCAAAGGGCGGCAGTCTGCTTGTGGAGAAAACCAAAACCAGAACCGTCACGCTGGCCGTGGCGCGGAGAAAATAGATGCTGACAGCTGTGAGTCTGGGACCGGGCGACGAAAGTCTGCTCACCCCGGCGGCGCGCAAGGCCATTGAGAATGCCGATGTCGTAGCCGGATACAAGGGATATATCGCACTGGTGCCGCCTGAACTGCTTGAGGGCCGGGAGGTGGTTTCCACCGGCATGATGGGCGAGGTGGACCGTGCGCGGCAGGCCATTGAATCGGCACGCACAGGCCGTCGGACCGTGATGGTGTGCAGCGGGGATGCGGGAATTTATGCCATGGCGGGTCTGCTGCTTGAACTGCTTGAGGCCGACGGGCTGCTTGATGAAGTCCCGTTTGAAGTGGTGCCCGGTATTCCGGCCTTCAATGCGGCGGCCGCTCTGCTCGGTGCACCGCTGATGCACGATTTTGCGTCCGTGAGCCTGAGCGATCTGCTCACGCCGTGGGAAGTCATCGAAAAAAGGCTTCGACTGGCGGGCGAGGCGGATTTTGTGATAGCATTGTACAATCCCCGGTCGAAAAAACGGAGTGATCATCTGCGAAAAGCACTTGATATCATAGCCGAAAGTCGGGACGGAAAGACGCCGGTCGGAGTGGTCGGCCGGGCGTATCGAGAGGGGCAGAGCGTGCACCTGACAACGCTGGAGTCGCTTGAGCCTGAGATGGTTGACATGCAAACCGTGTTGATTGTTGGCAATTCGGCGACCCGTGAAACAGGGGGGCGGATGCTCACTCCACGCGGATATCACCGGAAATACGATATCAAAACCACCGGGTAAATGTTGCAAAACCCCTTGCGTTGGAAGGGGTTTTTCAGGTAAAAGCAAGCGTCTACGATGGCATCCCCTGCTTGACAGGGGAGGGATACTTAATTTATCCCGCATAGTAGAGAGTGTGACAGTTTATTTTTTTATGCAACAGGAGGAACTAGGTAAATGAAAAAATCTCTTATCATCAGCCTGATGGTTGCCGCGCTGGTATGTGTTTTCGCACTGCCCGCAGTGATCGCTGGCAACGCCCCGGCTGACAACATGGTCCTGAAGGCACCCGAGGGTGTCAAAATGACCAAGGCCCCCGTGGACTTTTCTCACAAGGGTCACGAAGGTTACGGAATCGACTGTATGGTCTGCCATCATAAGGCAGAGTCCAAGGACGCCATCACCGGTTGTACCGTTGAAGGTTGCCACGTTGACGCCAGCAAGGCCGCCAAGAAAGACCCCAAGGGCTTCTACCAGGCTTGGCACAGCAAGAAAGCTGAAGCTTCCTGCCTCGGTTGCCACAAGAAAGAAAAGAAAGCCGGCAAGAAAGATATCCCCGTTTCCTGTAAGTCTTGCCACCCCAAGAAGTAATTCGCTCGGGTAATTCGAGGGGGGCTGCCTAAACGGCCCCCCTTTTTTTTTCAAACCTTCTCTTACGGAGGTACACATGACCCCGGCTCCCCCGCCCTCCCCGAAAGACGTAGACGTCGATGATATGCTGAACGAAGGCACCCCTGAAAACGAAGGACTTGATCCCGAAACCCTCGATGCGGACTTTGAGCAGGAGCTTGAAGACCTCTTTTCAGACGACCTCGAAGAGGCTGAAGTCGCGGCTGAAGAAGCTGCCGAGGAAGTTGGCGATGAAGAACCCATCGTGCTGGACGATTTCGTCACGGTGGAAGACGATGAGCTTATCGCAGAAGAGCCTGCGGTTGTGGAAGATGTGGCCGCAGAGGCCGAAACTCTTGAAGACGGCGAAGATCTGCTCGTGCTTGATGACGTGGCGTCCGACGATGGCGATGATGATTTGCTTGTTCTGGACGATATAGCCGAGGACGATGGCGACGCCCTTCTTCTTGACGATGTAGTTGAAGATGAGGGCGGCGAGAGTGTCGCCGCATTGGTGGACGATATCGCCGAGGACAATGCCCAGGAATCTGAGCCGGAACCGGAGGCTGCCGAGGAAATCCTTGAACTGGATGATCTCGTTGACGGCGGCGATGACGATGAGGACGTCCTTGAGCTGGACGCGCTGCTTGAAGAGACCGAAGAAGGCGCGGAAGGCGTTGATGACGTGATCGAGACGGATGACGCCATGATTCTCGAAGATGTGGTCGAACCGGAAGCGGAAGACATGCTGGTGCTGGATGAGGAAGCCGAGTCTTCCGATGACAGTGACGTCACCATGCTCCTTGAAGATATGGAAGACGAGTCCTCTGACGAGGCCGAGGAAATCCTTCTCGAAGAAATGGCTGAGGAAGCTGTTGTCGAGGAAGTCGTGGCCGAGGAAGAAGTACCGGAAGAAATGGTGCTTGAGGATTTGGCTGAGCCGGAAGCGATGCCGGAGACGATGGCTGAAGAAGCTGAAGAAATTTCTGTTGAACCCGCCGAGACTGTGGCGGAAGAACCTGTCGAGGTTGAACCGGAAGACCTGATGGAAGCGGCTCTCGCAGAAGAGAGCGCGGTGGAAGTCCCGGTTGAGGAAGCTGTCCCTGACGAAGAGATTGAGCTTCTCATGGACGAGCCGGAAGGCGATGACATCTCCGAAGTGATGGCCGATCTGCCTGAGCCTGTTCTGGATGAAACCGCTCTTGAAGAGGACGGGGACAGCGGCATGGCCGAATTGGCAGGGATCGACAAACTTGAGGATGACGACATCGACGACATGGACAGCTTGCTCGACAATGTCGAGGTCGATGTGTCCGGCGTGGTCGATGAAGAGGGCGAGGACGAGGGAGAAGAAGATTTTGATCTTCCTGAAGTGGAAAGCGTGACTGACATGCTGACCGCCGAGGTTATGCCGCAGGATGCCGGTGTCGATGTTTCTGACGATGTGGATGTCGATCAGTTGCTGGCGGATGTCCGCAGTGAATCATCTGCCACTGCCATGGCTGAGTTGCAGGACAAGGTCACACACCTTGAGGCGCGTGTCGAGGAGCTGGAAAACCATATTCGCAATGAAATAGCCCGGATGGTTCCTGCTGAAGCCGCACGTATCATTCGAGAGGAAATCGCCGCGCTTGCCCGCGATCTCGAAGACTAGAATGACGCAATTTAAAAGCCCCGCCTTCCAGATGGAAGGCGGGGCTTTTTTGTTTTCTGAATCTTCAATCCGTCGGAGATATTCCCAGTCCCTTTTCCCATGCGGGTAGCAGCGAGTCGAGGCTGTTGGCGAGCAGTCGCATGTACCGCACTTCCATTTCGATCATTTCGCGATCCTGTTTGCGCAGCCATTCGGACATCCATGCGAAGCGCAGGCCGAGAATCATCTGCGGCAGCAGGGTGAGGCTCGCGGCGTCAAGGCATTCCTCGTCACGCAGGACCGTAAGCATCGCCGGGGCCAGCCCTTTTACGAGGGCGTACGGATCTTCAATGCCCACGCACCCGAGGGTGTTGGCCGCATCGAAGAGAGCCGGGCGGATTCCGGCAAATTCCCAGTCCACGACCGCACCGATTGCATGCCCCTGCCAGATGATGTTGAGCGGATGGAAATCGCCGTGACTGAGAGTGGCAGGAAGGTCGTTCCACGCATCGAACAGCGGGGCGAGCACGGGCAGGACCGGGGCAAGACCGGTGTATGTTTCCGGTTCCCGTGGGTGTATGGCGGCCATGAGTTCATTGACGTAGGCTTCAAGGTCGAACCTCGGCTGCGAGTCGAATTCGCGGATGCTGCTCCCCGCACTGCGCAGATCTGCGAGAAAACGGCCGAGGTTGTATCCCCTGTCGGCGTGGTCCACGAAGTCGGGCTGGGGGAGCGGGTCGCCGGAAATGAACGGGGAAAGCTGCCAGTGGAAATCATCATGTTCAACGACGAACCGGCCATCCGGCCCGGGGCGGTATGCGGCAAGTGGAAGCCCTGATTTGTTCAGAGCCGCAAGGGTGCGCCCGATACGTTCCCGGCGGTCGAACTGGCCGGGACGGAGCTGCTCAAGCATCCAGACGGCACCGTCGGCGTCTTCGATCGCCCATCGGACAATGCACCGTTCCGGGCTTCCGGGCAGGGCTATGTCGTCCCGCACATGTGCCGGAGTCAATCCCCACAGAGAGAGATGGTCTTTCATGAAATTACAGATCCCTGATGTCCACGATTTCGCCGTTGTGCGCACGCGGATCGTTTGTGAGAAATTCGACCAGCGCCTGCGCGGACTGTTCAGGTGTCAGCAGCAGACCTGCGTCCTTCCAAGAGTTGAAGGCCTTGCGCAGAGTGCGGGCGCTGCCGCCTTTGCAGTTGCGGGCTTCGGACTGCATGCGTGTTTCCACGACGCCGGGACGCCAGATGATCGAGGTGACCGGCGGAGCCTCGGCTGCCAGTTGCCGGGCCAGATGTTCTTCCGCAGCCTTGGCCGCACAATATGCGCCAATGCCGGGTTGCGGTCTGTCCGCAGCGCCGGAACCGAAAAAGACGGCAAGTCCTTCTCCACGCCAGAGCATGAGGGGGACGGCATGCCGGATAAGCTGATGGGCGGCGGTGACCGAGGCGTCCATGACCTCGCGAAACCGGGTCTTGTTCAGCTCCCAGATCGACGGGCCGGGAGCGAGTACGCCTGCGGCATGGATGAAACCGTAGAAATCGCCGAATTCGTTGGCAACGTGCACGAGTTCCTGTGCCACATTGGAAGAGGATACATCTCCGCTGATGCATTCGGCCTTGATGCCGAACTGCCTGCATTCGTCGCGGACCTTCAGCAGTCTGTCGCCGGACCGGGCACCGATCACGAGGTTCACGCCTTTGCTGGCGAGTTCCAGTGCCAAGGCCTTTCCGATACCTCTTGAGGCTCCGGTGAGCACGAGGGTTTTATTCCTGAGCGAAGTCATATATGGTCTCTGTTCTTTGTTTCCTTAACCCATCTATACGCGAGAATGTGCCGTATGTCATTGAAAGTAAGCAGCCGCCGTCATTTGGTGGCCCAGTCGGAAATTCGCAGCATGTCCATAGAATGCGCCCGTGTGGGCGGCATCAACCTTGCCCAGGGCGTTTGCGACCTGCCTGTGCCGGAAGTCGTCATTCAGGGGGCGCAGGATGCAATGGATCGCGGAACCAATATCTACACCCGTTTTGACGGGCGGTATGAATTGCGCAAGGCCATTGCCGACAAGCAGAAGCGGTTCACCGGAATGGAAGTGGACCCCAATGGACAGGTGGTGGCTTCCGCCGGAGCTACGGGGGCGTTTTATGCCGCGTGTCTCGCCCTGCTGGAAGAAGGGGATGAGGTCATCGTGTTCGAGCCTTACTACGGCTACCATATCGTGACCATGGCCTCGCTGGGCATCAAACCGGTATATGTGACGCTTGAGCCGCCGGACTGGGGTTTCAGCGCGCAGTCGCTCGAAAATGCGGTCACGGCAAAGACCCGGGCCATCATCCTGAATACGCCATCCAACCCGGCGGGCAAGGTGTTTTCCCGTGAGGAACTCGGCATTATCGCCGATTTTGCCGAAGCGCATGATATTTTCGTGTTCACGGATGAAATATACGAGCATTTCGTTTTTGACGGGCATGAGCACATTTCTCCGGCGACACTGCCGGGCATGGCGCGGAGAACCATCACCATCTCCGGTCTTTCCAAGGTGTTTGCCATTACGGGCTGGCGGCTGGGATATGCCATCTGTGATCCCGAATGGGCGCTCGCAATCGGGCATTTCAGTGATCTGGTCTATGTCTGCGCTCCGGCTCCATTACAGATAGGCGCGGCACGCGGATTGGCCGAACTCGGTCCTGACTATTATCAATCAGTGTCCGACGACCATCAGCACAAACGCGATCTGTTCTGTGATACGCTGCGGGATATCGGGTTGACGCCGCATGTTCCGGACGGTGCATATTATACGCTTGCCGATGTGACATCGCTGCCCGGTGACACGGCAGGGGAACGCGCTTTGTATCTGCTGGAAAAGACCGGCGTGGCATGTGTGCCCGGTTCTGCATTTTATCAGGGCGCAGTGGGCGAGTCCTTGGCGCGGTTTTGTTTTGCCAAGGAAATGGACATACTTGAAGACGCAATGCAGCGACTCAGGAGCCTGTAATGAATGAAAAACAGAAACAGGAATTCAGGAAATACGCGCAGGATGAGATCGAGGCCCTGAAGCTGGAGATTCCCCGCCTCAAGGAACTGCTCAAGCCTGTTGCGCCGGACAATGCCATCGGCCGAATTTCGCGGATGGACAACATCGTGAACCAGTCGGTTGCCGAGGCGCAGCTTTCCAAGGCAAAGGTTCGTGTCGCCCGTCTGCAAGAGGCGCTACGCCGCGTGGATGAGGACGAGGATTTCGGCCTGTGCATCGACTGCGGCGACCCTATCCCCATGGCCCGACTCAAGGCCATGCCCGAAACCGAATATTGTGTGGAGTGCGCCGAGTAGCCTTGCCGAATTTTTGAATAATTAGAATTACAACAGACGGTTCAGGCTGTCGAGAAATGTTCGAGTGCTAGGCGCAAAAAAAGGTCAGGGCCGACGCGTACTTCGGTACGCTAGGATCTGAACTTTTTGCAGCAACGACGCAATCGGGCGTTTCTCGGCAGCCTGAAAAGCGAAGGGCCGTCCATGATGGACGGCCCTTGCTCTCTCCTCTCATACAGAAAGCTAGATCAGACCGAGCGGTTCAAGGAATAAGTCTCCCTTGAACGTCAGTTCCGCAGCTCCCTGCAGAAATACATTTCCATCTTCAAGATAAACGGTCAGCACCTCGCCGCCGGTGGTGGTGAGATCGGCATGTGCGTCGGTCAGACCGAGCGCGTTGGCAAGCAGCTGGGTTGCCGATGCTCCGGTTCCGCAGGCGTAGGTTTCGGCTTCGACACCGCGCTCGTAGGTGCGGAGCAGCATGGTGTTCTCGTCCTTGACCTGTGCGAAATTGACATTGGTTCCGGCGGGGGCGAAGTGGTCGTGGTACCGAATCTTCGGGCCGAGATCCATGATGTCCAGCGCCTCGACATCATCGACAAACACGACGGCGTGGGGCACGCCCGTGTCAGCGAAGTGGACGGTCAGCGGTTCACCGTCAATGTCGAGTTTGATATTGGTTTTCTGTCCGACCGGCGGGGTGAGCTGTACCTTGACGCGTCCTGCGTCCGGGCCGTCGAGAAGCACCTTCGCACGGATGGGTCCGGCATCCGTGCCAAAGGTGTGCTCTGCCGGGGCCAGCCCGATGGCATGGGCCAGCTTTCCTGCGCAGCGGGAGGCGTTGCCGCACATTTCGGCACGGGAGCCGTCGGAATTATAGAAATGCCAACGGTAATCAAGGGCGGGGTCGTCGGATTCCTCAAGGAAGAACAGACCGTCGGCACTGATGCCGAATGCTCGGGCGCAGACTTTTTCAGCCCATGTCGCCATGTCGGACTCGCTGATGCCAGCCTCGCGGTTGTCGATCACTACGAAATCGTTGCCGCAGCCCTGCATTTTATAGAAAGGTATGGAAGTGCCGAATATCGTCATGTTTTTTCCTCTTGAGATTATTCCGCACGGAAGCGCGGATATCGTCCAATTCTTTTTTGATATGGATCGAAAGTGTGAGGAAAAAAGTTGGAAGAGTCAATCTTCTAGGTAGCCAGCCAGTCGAGAGCCTGTGACCATTCAGAGAAGGCTTTATAGTTGAGGGAGCGGATATTGAAAGGGGTTTCGAACGACTTACGTTTTTTGCCTTCTTCCGGTGTATGAATGGAAGCGAAACGCACCCCTTTCATGACCATGGCCGTTGCCTGTTTCGTTTCGGAAAGCATGACGGCTTCAAGATAGCCGGTGTTGTCTTTGAATTGTAGCATGTTGAGCAATACTTTCTTTGCTTCATGCTGCGAGACAGCGTGAACTATGGGACGGATGAGTGCGAGCAGCTCCTGATAATTGCTTATCATTCCCGTGACAGTCACCAACAGGTAGTCTTTTTGGTTTTTAAATTCCAGTCCGACAGACAACGAGGTATTCCTGAATTATGTCTTTGAAGGCATAATTCTTTGCCTATACCGAGTGTTGGCAAAAATCAAGCGCTTGTTTGAATCGGGTAATGGATTGAAGTACTGTCCCTTTTTTTAAACTGAAGTATTCCTAAAGCTGTGTGCCCTGTGCCGTGGAAATCATTCGGCCGATGCCGGGAGTCTTGCCTTCGAGGTACTCGGGTTTCAGGAAGCGGAACAGGGCTTCTTCGAGCAGGTAGTGGGAAACCGTGGTGTCGAGGCAGGGACCGTGAGGCCGTTCGTTGAGCACGCCGAAGACCGGCAGGGGGTAGGTGTCCTGAATGCCGCTTGAAAGATCGCGGTGGCAGGCTACGGCGATAATCATCTTCGGGCGCATCTGGACCACGATGCGGCGGGCGATGGTGCCGCCTGTGGCGATGGCGAGGTTGACGCCGTACTTGTCGTGCAGGTCAAGCAGTCCGGCAATGGGGCACTTCCCGCAGCGGACGCAGTTGTTGATGTCGTATGTCAGGCGGCGGTCGCATTTGGAATTCTGGAGGCAGTGCGGCATGAGCAGGAGCACTTCCTCGGGCTTGTAGCGCGTTGCCTCGGCCTGCACCAGTTCGTTGTTGACGCTGATGAAGGAGAGCATGATGTTCTCCTTCTTGATGCCGAGCGCCTTGCCGAGCAGGACCATAACCGGCAGGAACAGTTTGACTGTCAGCCCGCGGAAACGGCGTGCACCGGGCAGTGGCTTTTTTGTGACGATGTTCAGGAACAGGCCCCAGTAGGCCACGCTGACAAAGAGGATGAGCAGCAGTACGATAACCCCGAGTACCCATTTCGCGGCGGGATGGATGTTCTCCAGTCCGATGGCCGGAATGATCCAGAGCGCGGCGAGAAACAGGCAGAACACGAAACATGTTCCGCTGATGAGGCCGACAAACAGCCGCTTTCTGGCTCGACGTACGTGCTTGGTCTGTTTCATCTATTTACCTTTTTCCACGGGGAGCGGCTGGCAGAGCGTTTCGCCCATGTATACGCGCATGAGGTTATGTCCTTTGGCATCCAGAGTCAGCAGCGTGCGAATGATGTTGCGTCCCGCACGGCCCATATTGAACCTCATCTCGGGGTTTTCGGCAAGCACGCGCATTTTTTCAGCCAGACAGTCGGCGTCTTCGTTCGCGCAGAGGTAGCCGTTGACGCCGTCTCTGAGCAGTTCACTGATGCCGCCAACGTCCGTGCAGACAGCCGGCAGGCCGAGATCGAATCCCTCAAGCAGTGTGTTGGGCAGGCTCTCCTTGCGCGAAGGCACCACGAGAATGTCGGAGAATTGCAGTTCTTCAAGCACCTGGTCATGTGGAAGATCACCCGTCAGTCGCAGGCGTTCTCCGACTTCAGGCGACATGTGGGGAGCGAAGCGTTCCCTGAAATGTTGGTCAATGCCCACGCCCACGAATTCCATGTCGCGGTAATTGCCGTTTTCACACAGGCGTGTCGCTGCCTGTAAAAAGACGTCAAAGCCTTTTATTTCAGCAGGGTTGCCCACGTAGACAAAGCGGACTCCGCGTTTCTTGCGAAAGGGAGGTTCCCCGAAATCCGGTCCGTTGTATGCGTTGTACACGACGTTCAGACGACGCTTCATGACGTGGTGTTTGCGGAGTACGTCCGCGCACTGCATGGAGTTGGTGATGACGCCGTTTGCAAGGGCCGTCCACAGGAAAAACACGTCGTTGGGGCGTGAAATCACGCCGCGGTTGATGAAGACCTTGCATTTCGCCCCCATGAGCCGGGCGAGAATGCCCATCTTGTAGGCGCGGTTGTGGAAGCTGTGAACCACATCGATTCCGTGTTCGCGGACGGTCTTTTTCAGAAAGGCTCCGGCATGAAAATAATCCCGGAACCGATCAAACGGGATGATCTCGACATCCATGCCGTCCAACGCACCCACAATGGGGGATTTGGGTGAAAGCACGGCGTACGGCCTGACTCCCAGATCGTTCATTGCCGCGATGTTGTTGACCAACTGGCGGCTGCCGCCGGAGAGCTTTTCCGAGTCCGTGACGTACAGGACCCGTTTCACTTCCGGCTTCTTGGTGTGCAGCTTGAAAAACACCCGTGCTGCGGGATCGGAACCGTACATTTTCAGGCGCTGCTGAACCCATTTGCCGGTTTTTTGCTTGCCCACGCCGAGACGGTTGAGCCGGAACGGGTCTGTGCCTTCGGCATTCACCCATCTTTCCAGGGTGAACGCACCGGCGTATCCCGCCTTTTTCAGTTCGGCTTCGGCATCGTCGCAGAACTGGCCCCACGGCCAGCAGAAGAGCTGCTCGCTGCAACCGTTCAGTGCGCGGAACCGTTCGAAGCTTTCCATGAAATCATTTCGGCAGAAAGACAGCCGTTTCTGTGTCGGCCGTGCAGCGAAGCGAGGTTCGCCGTCCTTGCCGAATTTCGGCCAGAATCCGTCATACACGTAGGCGCTGGCCGCATCGAATGTCGGATGATCGGCGTTGAAATCGGGGTAGATGCCCCATGCTGGCCAGCGGGCGTGGTCCTCGCCCATGCGTGCGTACGGGCGAAGGGTGCGGAACGTGCCCTGATGGCGGCAGCCATGGGAGAAGACTTCCATTCCCCGGCTGATCATGTCCCGGATTTCACCTTCGTTGATGAACTGGGAATGGTCTTCGCCCTGTAGTGCGTTCTTGAAGCTTTCCGGCATGGGCAGCATGCTCGGCATGTCGTCCGCAGACCGGATTTTTCCGGGGACCGTGAAGTCGGACAGCGCGAAAAAGGTGCCGGTCATGCCGCGTTTTTCGAGTTCCGGCACGGCATTGACGAAGTTGCTGATGTGCCCGTCGTCAAAGGTCAGGACCACGGATTTCGGCGGAGCCTTCATTTCGCCCCGCACCACTGCCAGCAGTTCGAGTGCTGAAATGGTGCGGTATCCGGCGTCGAGCATGGCGTCCAGATGTTCCCGGAATCGCTGCGGGGTATGACCGTCCTCTTCACAGACGGTGTGGTAGCAGAAGACAGGTATGGAGGTACGGAACATTATTTCCCCGGTGCGCGGGCTAGTTGCAGGCTTTCATGTATCCGCAGGCAAACGCCGTGGCATCCATGGCCTTCTTGCCCTGCGGTTTGACTTCCGGGGTCAGATAGATCTTGTCCGCCGTGGTGATGGCGAGCTTGCCGTCCATCTCTCCGAGTATGGTGCCGGGATCGATCTTGGGCGTCTCTTCCTCGCTCACCTCTCCGGGCGCAACGTTCAGGCGGATGATTTTCCCGTCCTGATTGTCCCACTGGAAAAAGGCTCCGGGCCACGGATACATGGCACGAATTTGATTGTGGATGGCCTTTGCGGGGCGGTTCCAGTCAATCTCGCCTTCGCTCTTTTCGAGCTTCTTGGCATAGGTGGCGATGGCGTCGTCCTGCGGTTTCAGGCTGTAGGCTCCGGTCTGGAGTCGGGCCATGGCCTCGCAGATGCAGATGCCGCCGAGCTTGGCCAGTTCGTCGTGGATCGTGCCCGCATGGTCGTTGTGCCCGATACGAAGTGCGCGCTGCACCAGAACCGGTCCGGTGTCCAGCCCGGCCTCCATCTTCATGATGGAAATGCCCGTGACCACGTCGCCCGCCTCGATGGCGCGCTGGATCGGGGCTGCTCCGCGCCACTGCGGCAGCAGGGATGCATGGATGTTCAGCGGGTGGATTGTCGGGATATCGAGCACGCTCTGCGGCAGGATCAGGCCGTATGCGGCCACGACCAGCACGTCCGGCTTGAGCGCGGCCAGTTCGTCAATGTCCTTCTGGTCCTTGAAATTCAGCGGCTGAAATACGTCGATGCCGTTTTCAAGCGCCACCTGTTTGACCGGTGACGGCTTGCACTTGCGTCCGCGTCCGCACGGCCTGTCGGGCTGCGAGTAAACTCCCACGACATCCGCGCCTTCGAAGGCCAGCAGAATACGCAGGGTCTCGGCTGCGAAGTCCGGTGTACCCATGAACACCGTGCGCAGTTTTTTCAGTTTTACTGCCGGTTCGTTGCTGGCTACTTCTTCCATTTCATTGCCTTCTTCTTGTACATGGCCTTTTTCAGGCGTCCCGCCCTGTCTGCGATGGTGACGCCGTTCAGGTGGTCGATCTCATGCTGCAAAATGATCGCGAGGAAGCCGTCGGTCTCGATGCAGACGTCCTTGCCTTCGCGGTCCATGGCGTTGACCTTGACCCGTTCGCTGCGTTTGACCTTGGCCGCGAATTCCGGGCAGCTCAGGCAGCCTTCGTCGGAATCGACTTCGCCGTCGTATTCCACGATTTCGGGGTTGATGAGCACGCGTAGGTCGCCCTTGACCTTGGGACCGGTTTGGTCCACGCAGATAAGACGAATGGATTTGCCGATCTGCGGCGCGGCCAGTCCGACCCCGTCGCCTTCGTACATCGTTTCGATCATGTTCTCGATGAGCTCTTCCAGCTCGGGAGTAATCTCGGCGATCGGTTCGGCGTTTTTAGCCAGAACCTCGTCCGGCCATGTGCATATTTCCAATTTCATAAGTAGTGCCTCCGGCGGCTCAAGAAATCTTTCGAGAAAGGTCTCTTGAGAATCTTCCAAAGCTTTTTGTGGCGCCGCTGAAACGATGTGCGAACACGGCTAATCGTGTGGGCGGCGAAATCGAATCAAGTAATATATCAATAAGTCTTAAAATTCAAAAAGCGAGCTCATGAAGCTCGCACCCCTACGCCGCCATGGCGAGATATTGTTTTTTGCCCTTAGTCACTGCGGCGTAGAGCCAAAAAGTTTTGAAAGGGGTCTGGGGGAAACTTTTTCCAAAAGTTTCCCCCAGATTCTTTTTTTATTCTTCTTTTTTCTTCTCTCTCAGGCGCACGCCCAGTTCGCGGAGCTGCTTGCTGGGGACGGCGGAGGGAGCCTCGGTCATGAGGCAGGTGGCCTTCTGTGTCTTGGGGAAGGCGATGACGTCGCGGATGGACTTGGAGCCGGTCAGGATCATGATGAGGCGATCCAGGCCGAATGCGATGCCGCCGTGGGGCGGTGCGCCGAACTTGAGGGCGTCCATGAGAAAACCGAACTTTTCGCGGGCTTCCTCTTCGTCGATGCCGAGAGCGGCGAACATCTTTTCCTGCATTTCCGGGGTGTGGATGCGGATGGAACCGCCGCCCACTTCGTAGCCGTTGATGACCATGTCGTAGGCGCGGGCGATGGCCTGACCCGGATCGTTGGCAAGGATGTCCAGCTGTTCGGGCTGACAGGAAGTGAACGGATGGTGGCGGGCCACGTAGCGCTTTTCTTCCACATCGTACTCAAGCAGCGGGAAGTCGGTGATCCAGACGGGCTTGTACACGCCTTCCTCGATGAGACCGAGGCGTTTGGCCAGTTCGCAGCGCAGGTTGCCCAGCGCGGCGTTGGCGATGTCTGCCTGACCGGCCTGGAAGAAGAGGATGTCGCCCGGTTCGACGCCGGTGCGCTCGCCCAGCTTGGCGATTTCTTCTTCGGAGAAGAATTTGACGATGGGAGACTGCCATGTGCCGTCTTCCTTGATCTTGATCCATGCGAGGCCCTTGGAGCCGTAAATCTCGACGTACTTGGTGTACTCGTCGATCTCCTTGCGGGAGAGGGTCGCTCCGCCGGGGACGCGCATGACCTTGACCAGTTCGGAAGAGGCAAAGACCTTGAAGCCGGAACCGGCGAACACGTCGGTCACTTCGGTCAGCTTGAGGTCGAAGCGGAGGTCCGGCTTGTCCACGCCGTAGTCGCGCATGGCGTCGGCGAACGTCATGCGGGGGAATTCACCGGGCAGTTCTGCGTCGATGGTTTCCTTGAACAGGGTGCGGACCATGGTTTCAGCCATGTCCTGAATGTAGGCTTCGTCGATGAAGCTCATCTCGATATCGATCTGAGTGAATTCGGGCTGACGGTCGGCGCGAAGGTCTTCATCGCGGAAGCATTTCACGATCTGGAAGTAGCGGTCCATGCCGGAGACCATGAGCATCTGCTTGAACAGCTGCGGGGACTGCGGCAGGGCGTAGAACTCACCCTGATTGACGCGGCTGGGCACGAGGAAGTCGCGTGCGCCCTCGGGGGTGGACTTGGTCAGCACCGGGGTCTCGATCTCAAGGAAACCGAGATTGTCGAGGTAGCGGCGTACGGACTGTGCAGCCTTGTTGCGGATGATGAAATTCTTTGCGAGCGACGGGCGGCGCAGGTCGAGGAACCGGTACTTGAGGCGCAGGTTCTCGCCGACTTCCACACGATCCTCAATGGGGAACGGCGGGGTGTCGGAGGTGTTGAGCAGCTTGTACTCGAAGACCTCGATCTCCACTTCGCCGGTGACCATGTTGGGATTGGCCATGCCGTCGGGACGGGGGCGGACCCTGCCTTTGATGGCCACCACGTATTCGGGGCGGATGGCGTGGGCGCGTTCGTGCACCTCGGCGTTTTCTTCGGGATTGAAGACGACCTGCGTCAATCCTTCGCGGTCACGAAGGTCGAGGAAGATCAGCCCACCGTGGTCACGGCGGAACTGGACCCAGCCCATGAGGCAGACTTCCTCGTCCATATTGGCGGCGGTCAACTCGTTGTTGTGATGCGTCCTGCGCCAACCGGCGAGGTCTTCAATAACGCGAAACTCGTCGTAATCCCTTTCCTGCTCAGACATATTCTCTCCGTCTCAAATGATGTCGGTCCGGTTTCCCGTTCCGTAATATTCGTATTTACAGACTCGCCAGGTACAAGGCCCGCGAGATTGTTTCCTGTTCGCGATCACCGACCATGTCTTTCACGGTCACGGTGTCGTTGGCCAGCTCGTCGCCGCCCATGATGAGGCAGGCCTTTGCGCCGGACTTGTTGGCTGCGCGCATGCGGCTCTTCATGGAACCGCCTGCGTAGCTGACGTCGCCCTTGAGTCCCTTGTCGCGCAACTGCTGGGCAAAGAGCATGGCGGCGTTGGCAGCGTCTCCGTCCACCACGGCCAGATAGAAATCGGGCTTTTCCGCTTCAAGCTGTTCGAGCAGCAGGGCGAGGCGTTCCATGCCGCAGGCGAACCCGGTGGCGGAACAGTCCGCGCCGCCGAGATTCTTGATGAGGCCGTCATATCGGCCGCCGCCCGCAACTGCGGTCTGGGAGCCGATGTCGTAGCTGGCGACTTCAAAGCAGGTGCGCACGTAGTAATCCAGTCCGCGCACGAGACGGGGATTGAGTTCGTATTCGATTCCCGCACCGTCGAGGATGGTCTTCACGTCCGTGAAGTGCGTCTCGCACTCTTCGCAGAGGTGGTCGGTGATGATCGGGGCATCGGTGACAAGCTCCTTGCAGGACGGCACCTTGCAGTCGAGCACACGCAGGGGATTGGTTTCCATGCGGCGCTGGCAGTCCTCGCAGAAGTTCTCCTTGTCCTTGGACTTGTAGTAGTCGATGAGCGCCTGCCGGTAACCGGGGCGGCATTCATGGCAGCCAAGGGAATTCAGCTCGATGACCAGCTTGGTCAGTCCGAGCGAGTTCAGGAACGTGCGGAGCATGAGAATCAGCTCGGCATCGGCCTGTGCTTCGGGCGCGCCGAAGATTTCCGCATTGATCTGATGGAACTGGCGCTGGCGTCCTTTCTGCGGGCGTTCGTAGCGGAACATGGGACCGAAGGTGAAAAACTTGGAGACCTTGCCCGGTTGATGGGTCTTGGACTCGATAAAGGCGCGGACAACGCCTGCGGTGGCTTCGGGCCGCATGGTCAGGGAGCGGTTCTTGCGGTCGGGAAAGGTGAACATCTCCTTGCCCACCACGTCGGTGTCTTCACCGATGGACTTCTGGAACAGCTCGGTTTTTTCGAGCACGGGTGTACGCAGTTCGCCGAAACCGTAGCGGGTGAACGTGTCGCGTGCCGCATTTTCCATGTAGGTGAACTTGGCGGCCTCTTCCGGGAAGAGGTCCACGAACCCTTTGATTTTTTGAATCTTCGCCATGTCGCGTTCTATATCCTTATTATCTAGTTCTCTGCGGGAAACGAGATTGGTTAGACCATCCGGCGCGAATTGTCAAAAAGTGGGGACGGGCCGTGCGACCTGCGGCTACGGGAGAGATGGGGGCTGAGCGGACGTTTGGCCTTGTTTAATAGATGTGCCAATGATACGTGTGAGGGAAATACTATAAAGGTGAATAGGTATAGTTATGCGTAGTAATTTTTATGGATTTTACACCCCTACGAGTGAAGAATTTCAGAGCCTTTGGGAGAGATGTATTTTTGTTTTTGATACGAATACGTTGTTGAATTTGTACAGGTACACAGGTGAGACGTATAGTTCCTTTCTTGGGGTTATTGTGTCGTTGTCTGAAAGGATATGGATTCCTTATAAAGTTGCAGATGAATTTCATAAGAATAGAATAAAGTGTATTTCGGACCAAGTTGATGCATACTCAGAGGTAGAAAAGGCATATAATGAGTTACTAAATAAGTTTTCTTCAAAGGTAAATAAATATAAACAGCATAAGTTGATTGATATTGCTAAATATAAAAAGCGGTTAAACTCTTTTGTGGAAAAGGAAGTAAAATCAATCAAAAGTGTGAAAAAAGGACATCCAGATTATTATAAAGAAGATGATGTTCTCAATACTGTGACAGAATTGTTTGAAAATAAAATTGGTGAAAGATATAGCATTGATTATCTTGAAAAGGTCTATAACGAGGGCGAAGATCGCTATAGTAATAAAGTCCCTCCAGGGTATATGGACGCAGATAAAAGTGATAAATATCGACTTTATGGAGATTTTCTTATTTGGAAAGATATTATCAATAAAGCAAAAACTGAGAGTGTTGATGTAGTTTTTGTTACGAGTGATAACAAAGAGGATTGGTGGTTAGAGCATAATGGCAGAAACTTGGGGCCTCGCCCAGAGTTGTTACAAGAGTTTAAGCTGGAAACACAACGTTCAATTTACATTTATAATCCAGCACCCTTTATTAAATATGCATCAGAGTTTATGGATCAAACCGCCGATGACAGTGTGTTGAGTGAAATTGAGAGTGTCAGAAGAGAACACTCGTGGGTTTTGGAGGATGAAGACGATAATTTTTGGGAAGAATCCGCTATTCAAAACTACACGCGGAAGATAAAACACACAGACCTGTTTCCACCTCTTTTGTTGACTGATATTAATGAACTTTTAAGTCGAGAGCAGCTTTATGCTGAGGATTATTCAGCAATTGACGACAAGATTAAGCGTGTTGAGCTTCAATTAATGAACGTAGATCAATTGATTGCTAGTGGAGTATCGGATGAAGATCAGATAGCTCTTGAAGAACGAAGGTCAAAAAAAGAAAATCAAGTGTTAGATCTTAAGTACCAAAGGCATAAGGTGGAGGATCATTTAAGAGATATTCAAAGGAAAATTCATGAAACAAATCGTCGATTGGCAAGAGTGAGTAGGCGTCAACAGCAAGAAGATGTTCCTTTTTAGCAATCCGTTGGTGTGGTCCTTTTCATTCGGCAGAGATGCAATTGGGTAAAGGGCTAGTAAACATGCTGATAGGTCTGTGAGTCCTTTCCGTCTATTTGACGCGGAAGGTAAAAAACTCCACTCTAATCCCTGGAGGACGCCATGAAAAAACTCACGGCCTGCACCATGGATTGCGGCGACGCCTGTTCGTTGCTCGTGGATGTGGAAAAGAAGACTGTCACAGGCAACCCCAAGCACCCGTTTACCAAGGGATTTTGCTGTCGCAAGGGCGCGCGGTATTTTGAGCGGCTTGATGCGGATGAGCGCATAACCACACCACTTATTCGACAGGGGAGCGGTTTTGCGGAAGCCTCATGGGACGAGGCGCTCGGCCTTGTTGCGCAGAAGCTTGATGCGGCACGGCAGGTGCCGGAGTCGATTCTTCATGTGCACGGACATGGCTACCGGGGCATTCTCGCACAGGCGAGCAGTCATTTCTTTCAGGCACTGGGCTCCACCACCACCTATGGCGCGGTCTGTGACGATACCGGCATCACCGCCTGTATCCGTGATTTCGGCTCACTCAATCACAATGACGTCGATGATCTGTTGAATGCCTCCCGTATCGTGAACTGGGGCAAGGACATGAGCCGCATGTCCATTCACATGCAGACCATCGTGCAGAAGGCGCGCAAGAACGGCACGGAAGTGCTTTCCATCTCTCCGGGCGGCGACGGCACTCTGGATTTTTCCGATGTGCATGTGCTCATTCGGCCCGGTACCGACCGCTTTTTGGCGGCGGCCGTACTCAAGCTCTATTTCGAGGCCGGGGATCTCAACCCGTGGGTTGTGAACCGCACGTCCAACTGGGCCGTGCTGCGCGGACTCATCGACAGCCTTGATTACCGCGAACTGTGTGCGGCCTGCGAAGTGCCGTCTTCCGACGTGGAGATGATCTATGACTGGTACGCTGACACCGGCAACGTGGCCACGCTCATCGCGTGGGGATTGCAGCGCCATGTGTTCGGCGGGGAGAACGTCCGGTTCATCAACGCGCTCGCCATGACGTCCGGTCATATCGGCATCAGCGGCGGCGGTTCGTATTACAATATTTCCTCAGCCCGCAATCTTGGTCAGTGGGACCGTCTCATGAAGGGCGGCGACATGAAGGCGGACCGCAGGGAGCTGCTTGTTCATGATCTTGGCCGTGAGATTCGCAGGGCTGATCCGCCCGTGGATTTCATGTGGGTGGACGGGCACAACATCGTCAATCAGATTCCCGATTGTCTCGGTGTGGCCGATGCCATGCGCAGGCCATTCGTGGTCTGTGTGGATGGTTTTATGCATGACACCGCGCTTGTGGCTGACGTCATCCTGCCGCCTGCCCTGATGTTCGAGCGCGAGGACGTACTCGGTTCGTTCATTCATAATTGCGTCAACTACTGCGCTCCCGTGGTCGAACCGCGCGGGCAGTGCCGTTCGGATTTCGATATCCTTGCCGATCTTGGCGGACGACTTGCGAACCCTGTTCAATTGCCGGAGGCTGAAGCCTGCCTCAGGGAAGGATTGAAAAAGAAGAATATTTCACTGGATGAATTGCGGGAGAACGGATTCGTGAAGGTGCCGTATCCCCCCATCGCCTTTGAGGATATGCAGTTCGACCATCCGGACGGGAAATACCGTTTCCCTGAAGCCATTTCGCCCGAACCCGTGCGCGATCCCGATTATCCGCTGCAGCTGCTCACGCTTCTTCGCGGCAAATTCCTGCATTCGCAGATTCCGGAGTCCGAGCAGGCAGGATATCCGACTGTCTGGATTTCCAAGAAGAATCCGGCCTTTGCCATGCTCAATCCGGCCCTGACCTGTTATCTCGTCACCGAGGCCGGGGCTATGCGTGTCAATGTGGAAACCGATGACACCATTCATTCCCGAGCGGTCATTATCCGGCGCGGCGGCTGGATGAAATTCGGGCATAACGCCAATGTTCTTATTACACCGAAATCGACGGATATGGCTGACGGATGTGCCTATTACAGCCAGACCTGCCGACTGGAAAACCGTTCTTGATTTATGTAATGTCTATTTTGCAAGTCCATGGGAAATGTCAGAAATAATATTTTAAACAATCAGTTCAGAGGAAGAGTTTATGAAAGTATGGAAAAAAATTCTCGTGATCGGTTGCCTTCTCGCCATGATGGTCCCGACCTTCGGTTGCAGTGAGGAAGGAACCATGGAAAAGGCGGGCAAGAAGCTCGATCAGGCTGCGGAAGATGCTTCCGACGCTGCTGAAGACGCCAAGGATGCGGCCAAGAAGCTGTTCGAATAATATTTCTCTTTCCGCCTGAGGGAAGGGGGATTGAGATGCTAAAAAAGCCGCTGTGTTAATACGCAGCGGCTTTTGGCTTTCAGAGGATTGCTGATGGAGGCGGATTATTTCTTGTCCGGTCCGTATTTGTTGACGAACCATTGAACCTGACGGCACACGCCCATCAGCAGGTTGAATTCGTTTCGCTTCAGATTGATCTTGGAAAAGAACCGCCGAACCGGAAGCATCCAGTAATCGGGATTGTCGCCTTTCAGGAAGTCGACGGCAAGCAGGGTTTCCTGCAGGTTGTTGAACATGGCCTCCTGTTCCTGGATGGTGGTGGGCCGTTCTTCGGGTGGGCCGTCCGGCTTGAATGGTTTGTCCAGTGACTTCTTGAAGCACTCGTACAAAACGACCAGTACGGCCTGCGACAGGTTCAGGGAAGTGCCTTCGCGGCTCGTGGGGATGGTCATGAGGCCGGAACAGATGGAGGTTTCCTCGTTGGTCAGTCCTTTGTCCTCGGGACCGAATACGATGGCGACCTTGCCGCCGGAGCGGAGGCGGTCATCCACGACCCCGGCCATAGTGGTCGGGCTCATGATGCCCTTGCGCCAGCCGCCGGTCCGGGCAGTGGTCCCGTAAACCGCGGTAAAACCTTCCACGGCCTCGGGCAGGGTTTCCACTATGCGGGCCTGTTCAAGAATGTGTTTGGCGTGGGCCGTGGCAAGCGGGCGGGCCTTGTCGAGATCGAAATCCCGGGGCTGGACCAGAATGAGGTTCTCAACGCCCATGTTCAGGCAGGCGCGGGCTGCGCTGCCTACATTTTCGGGATACTTGGGTCGAAACAGGACCACGGCGAGATCGTCAAGCATGGGTACTCTCCAAATGATGAATTGGCCGACTGATGCGCGGCAGACGCTCGGCATGTAGCATATGGGCGGGAGAAGTCAAAAGGCGGATTGCTGGGGGCATCCGGTGCCTTCGGCTTCGAGCGGAACTGTGGACGGCAGATCGTTTGCCTCTGCCGGAGAGGGATTTTTGTTACCGTGGAGCATACTCTCCGCGCAGGGATTCTTCGAGATATTGGGCATATCTTCCGCTTTCCCGAAGTCGCTTCAGGCCCCGGTTGAAAGCTTTTATGAGCTTGGGGGCTTCGGGATCGTTCTTGGCAAATAATACGTGCAGGCCGCTGGAATAGAAGGGTTTCGGGTGATGGCCGATCTGGTCGGCGGCTCCGGGCAGAAACTGCGTCCTGAGCAGGTAGTAGCAAACCTCTTTTGAACACGGGAAAATGTCTATGCGGCCATCAATGAGTTTGAGCAGATTGCTGACATCGGTCGGGGCCACATCAAGCTTGCCACCGTTTCGCCGGGTTACCGGGCCGAGGTCCTTTTCTGCGAGATAGCCCAGAGTGACGCCGACTTTCAGGTGTCCCACGTCGTCGATTTCCTGCCAGTCGAACCGAGTGCCCATGCGGTGAAAGAAGACCACTTCCGAGTTGAAAAGTGAATCCGTATAGCTGAACAGCTTTTCCCTTTCCGGTGTTTTCCGCCAGCCGACCGACCCCTTGTGGCTGTCTGCCAGAACCGAATCAAGGCTCCGTTTCCACGGCATGTAGTCGAATTTTACAGTAATGCCTTCCAGAGCGAAAGCTTGGGTGACGATACGGGAGCCCACGCCGCCGTATTTGAATTCCTGGGAAAAATACGGCGGCCATTCACCTATGCTCAAGAGAATTGTGTCACCGGCCTGAACCGGAAAAACAAGAATGTAGCCGACGAGTATTGTCAGATAGAAGAAAGCTTTTTTCAGCACGGTATTCCTCCCCGAAAACGGTACTTCTTAAAAGTACTACACGCCGTCGATTTCTTCACCATTATAATCGGGAGAGATTGCCATTCATGGAATGGCTTCCTGTGTGTAGCATTCCTCAAGGTGCTTGGCATAGCTCCCTTTTTCCCGGAGTTTTGTCAGCCCCCGGTTGAAGCTCTCGCGCAACTGGCTTCCGTCAGCCTTGTTTCTGGAGAAAAGCACATGAAGCTTGTTGTCGAGAAGCGGCTTGGGGTGAAACGATATCTGTTGCATTTGGTCGGGAGGGAACTGGGTCTTGAGAAGGTGCAGGCCGACGTTCTTTTCACAGGGAAAAATGTCAATGCGTCCGGCAATCAGCTTTTTCATGTTGATGATGTCGGTCGGGGCGACGTCCAGTTTGCCGCCATGTTGTTTCACCAGTGGCTTGAGTACATCGACGATGAGGTAGCCGTTGGTTGCACCGATTTTCAGGGATGCCAGATCTTCAAGTTTTTTCCAGTCGAATCGGTCTCCCATGCGATGAAAAACGACCGTTTCGATATGCAGTACCGGATCGCTGACGAAAAAGATTTCTTCCCGCTCCGGGCTTGTTCGAAATCCGACGGCTCCATCGTAATGGCCTTCGCGGGCCATGGTCAGCGCCCGTTTCCACGGCATGTATTCGTATTTTACCGAGATTCCTTCCAAGGCGAAGGCCTCGCGAATGATGTGCGATCCGACGCCTTTATTCTGAAGAGACTGAGAAAAAAAAGGAGGATATTCACCGTTGCTCAAAATGACGGTTTGTTCCGCGTTGACGGAGGCTGCACTGAGTATGAGGCCTATGGCAGCCAGAAGCATGAAAAGGTTTTTGAGCATGCATGCAATATCTCCTAATCGGAGTGGAAAGTCAAAAAGTATTGTTTGGCCGGGACGGGGCTTTGGGAATAGTTATTCATGGAGATTAAGGGGTTATGTCTGAATCGTAAGCAGTCCTCATGGTAGTAAATGTCAGTTCTTTGAAATAACTATTTTGCAAAAAAGGTTAAAACGGTCTGCTAAAAGCCGGGTGGAAAACGACAAAAGTAATATTTTTGTGGGCCGGATGTTGTCGATGTTCTTTGTTTGCTCTTTTTGGATAGTTTTTGTGGGCGTTGGGGTGGGTGTTTCAGCGTCTTTTGGGAAGGAGAAGAGGGGGGTGTCGTGTCTGTCTTACTGATTGGTCAGTCAAAAAATTCAAGTATTTTAAAATGCTAATAAAATCAAGGCGCGACGAGCACGGTAGAAGGTGAAACAGATTGATAAATTTGTAATACTGTGACACAAAGGACTACTGGCTAGGACTAGATCCTGGCCCATGGGGGTTTTGCCCGGACTATGCACCCGGGCGGAATCAAGTTGCGGTCCAATTAATCCTTTTTTGTGGTCCAAGGAGGAATCCATGAAACGAATTCTGACCTTAGTCCTGGCTATTGCCGTTGTTTTCGGCATGTCATACACCGCTCAGGCTAAAAAACGTTATGTCTTCGGCGGCGGTCCTGCCGGCGGCACCTTTCAGGTGGTCGCCAACGGTATCCAGGTCTTCGGCCCCATCAAGAGCAATCCCGATTTCAGCATCAAGGCGCAGTCTTCCGGCGGTTCCGTCGAAAACCTGCGTACCACCAACGCCGGTCGCGTGGCTTTTTCCACGGTGTATGCCGGTCACGTTTTCCTCGGCCGCAATGGGCAGATGAAGAACGATCCCAACAAGTATGAAAATGTTCTGGTCGTGGGCTATCTTTACGGTGCTCCGGCCCAGCTCGTCGTCCGCAAGGGCTCGGGCATCAAGTCCACCAAGGATCTCGAGGGCAAGCGAGTCGGTGTCGGCAATGCCGGTTCCGGTGCATTTGCCAACTGTGAACTGTTCTTCTCGCACATGGGCGTGTGGGACAAGATCCAGCGTAACGCCATGGGTTACAACGACGCGGCTCAGGCTTTCGGCAATGAGCAGCTCGACGCCTTCTGGCTGTTCACTGCGTTCCCGTCCGGCGCGGTCATTATGGCTGCCCAGACCAATGATATCGATCTGGTCGACCTCGCTGCTGATGCCGAGGCTTCCGGTTATTTCAAAAAATACCCCTACTTCGGCCATCTGGCCGTCCCCGCCGGTACCTATCGCGGCGTGGATCATGACACCCCGTCATTCTTCGACTCCGCTCTGCTGGTTGCCAATGCCAAGGTCAACCCGGATCACGTGTATGAACTCTGCAAGGCCGTCTGGTCCCCCGCAGGTCTCAAGCACATGCTGGAGCAGAAGAAGACCTTCAAGGACATGTCCGTTGCCAACGGTCTCAAAGGCGTGAACCCCGAGTTCCTGCCTGTGCACCCCGGCGCAGCAAAGTTCTGGAAAGAGCAGGGCGTTCTCAAGTAGGCGCACTCGTATCGTCTCTGTAGCGGGCGGGCCGGATGGCCCGCCCCTCTGCGGAAACGGTACTTATTCGTTTCCGTGTTCAGTTAACTGTCACGCATGATGTGCGATTCCCCGCCACGGTGCGGGGGGCGACCCAGCAGCGGATGAAGCTGCCACGCTGCGCGACATTGTTCACGAGCTGCGAAACGCAGCCGATATGAGTGCGAAATGTACGAGAAATTACACAGATTCGAGCAATATCTTTTTGATTTCCTGTCGGTGATGATGGTCCTGTTCTATTCATGGTCCGCCATCTTCGAACCGGCAGCCACCCAGTATCACCGGGGCATTTACGTCATCATCACGTATGTCCTCGTATTTCTTATTTACCAGTCCAGACATCTGGTCTTCAGGATACTCGATTACATCCTCATGGGGGCCTCGGTGGTCACCATCGGGTACTGGATCACGAATTTCGAAGCCATCAACTATCGGACCGGCATCGAAACCGATCTCGACAAGTGGATGGCCATGGTCGGCGTCCTGCTCGGCGTGGAACTCGCCCGCCGCGTGGTGGGCAACGTCTTCGTCATCATCGGCGTGGCCATGCTGCTGTTCGGCATGTATGGCGAACACATGCCTGAGCTTGTCGCCCATGCGGGCGCGACCTTCCCGGAACTCTGCACGTCGATCTTCTACCGTTCCGACGGTGTGTTCGGCATCATGGCGAACGTGCTTGCCACGTACATCCTCCTGTTCGTGCTGTTCGGCGCGTTTCTGGAGCGATGCGGTGCGCAGCGGTTCTTCATTGATTTCCCGCTGGCTGCGGTGGGGCACAAGATCGGCGGCCCAGCCAAGGTGTCGGTCATCGCTTCCGGGCTGTTCGGGTCCATCTCGGGTTCGGCCATCGCCAATACCGTGTCCACCGGTTCCTTCACCATCCCGATGATGAAAAAAGCCGGGTTCAAGCCCCATGTTGCGGGCGGTATCGAACCCGCAGCGTCCATCGGCGGCATGTTCATGCCTCCGATCATGGGTGCGGGCGGCTTCATCATGGCGGAAATGACAGGGTTGCCGTATTCGCACATCATGCTGGTCGCCATCTTTCCGGCGGTCATGTACTTCTTCTCGGTCTTCGTGATGGTTCATTTCGAAGCCAAGAAGGACAACGTGGTCGGTGAGCGGTACAAGTACAGCGCCATGCAGATATTCAAGAAGGAGTGGCTCTACACCCTGCCGCTCATTTTTATCACCATCTTCATGCTCGCGGGCTATTCTCCTGGCTATTCGGCCATTGTCGGCCTCGCCACCTGCATCGGGCTGTCGTTCAAGGACGAGGGGCAGGGCATTGATCCGACCCTGCTGACGGTCATGAGTTTCATGGTCCTGTGTCCATGGCTGGTCAAGCTCGTCGGCGTGGTGGGCGGCAAGGAGGCCACCGAGGCGGTCAAGCCGTTCCTCTCCGGCCGTATCCTGCTGGTTTACGGTATCGTAGCCTCGGCGGTCATCTTCTTCCTCCGCAAGCAGACGCTGGGCGGCATGAAAGGGGAAATGGGCGAATTCGTGAAGGCCGCACGCATGGGTACCATCAATTCGCTCAAGATCGGCGCGACTGTCGGCGTCATCGGCATCATCATCGGCGTGCTTACATACTCCGGTCTGGTGCTCACCTTTGCCGACATCGTTATCGAACTGGCCCACGGCAACCTCGTGGCGACCATTCTGCTCATCGCGCTGGCTTCGCTCATCCTCGGTATGGGTGTGCCGGTTACCGCGGCTTACCTCATCACGGCTGTCGTTGCGGTCCCGGCCCTGACGCATCTGGGTGTCAACGAGGTTGCGGCGCACATGATCGTGTACTGGCTGTCGCAGGATTCCAACATCACGCCGCCGGTCTGCATCGCGGCTTTCGCGGGTGCGACCATTGCCAAGGCGAATATGTGGAAAACGGCATTCACTTCATTCAAGTTTGCCAAGTTCCTGTATCTTGCCCCGTTTATGTTCGCGTACATCCCGGCCTTCTCGCTGAATGCATCGCCCATGAACATCGCCATGTGGTTCAGCATCATTACCGTGACTGTGTTCATGTATTCATGGTTCCTCAGCGGCATCTGGTTCAGACCGTTGAAGCGGATGATGGCAGGCTCATTGGCGTAAGCCGTCTCCTTCAGAAAAAACAGTCGGCCCGGAGAATGTGTTCTCCGGGCCGTTTTTGTCTTTTGTGGCTGCACATTTTCGCACTTGCTTGCAATATTAACAGTGGCTTGCTAAACAGGATTTCATGAGATCTCCAGATTTTTTCAAGAAGAAGCGGCGTTCGTCTTTCGCGCAGTTTACCCGCGTGTTGTTCCTTGCCTTCCTGATGTGTGCAGTGGTTCCCTCTCCGGTTGCATCCGAGGTTATCGGGACTGTGGACACTGTTTTTCATATGTTTACCCGTGATGATGATATTGTAGTGGAGGCCTTTGATGACCCTGACGTGTCGGGCGTGACCTGCTATCTGAGTCGTGCACGCAAGGGCGGTGTCAAAGGCATGATCGGCGTTGCCGAAGATACGTCGGATGCATCCATCGAGTGTGTCGGCACCGGACCGATCAAGCTTTCCGACCGGGTGAAGAGTGGCAAGAAGGACGGCGATGTCGTTTTCAAGAAGGGGACGTCGCTGGTATTCAAGTCGTTGCAGGTGGTGCGGTTTTACGACAAGAAACGCGATGTTCTTGTTTATCTTGTGTACAGCGACCGGGTTGTTGAGGGTTCGCCCAAGAACAGCGTGACATGCGTGAAGGTGAAGTAAGGGGATTTTCAAGGGGAGTATGACGTGAGTAGAAGTGAGATTGATCGATTGGTCGGGGATGTCATGAGCAACCCCGCCATGATGCAGGAGGCCATGACCCTCAAGGATCAGGCCGGTATGGGAAAGTTCATTTCGGCCAAAGGGTACGAACTGACAGAGGCGGAAGTCGCCGAAGTCTGGGCCATGGCTTCCAAGGTGATGGCCGGACAGGGGATGTGACAGGCCTGATGCCGAATCCCGGATTCGATATCTTCGGAAACGGGAATTGGGTTTACATGAATTGATTATTCGAGAGCCCCGCCTCCTTCAGGAGTGCGGGGCTCTTTCCGTTTTGAGAACAGGCCGGTTTCGGTTTGTGTTTTTTCGAGCTGAGTCCGGGTTTTTCTAGGAAGTCTGTTCCTCTGGCTTTTGGGATTTAATGGCTGACAAATCAAGCGTGTTGCAAACATGTGAACCGAGTCCGATACCGGCTTCGCGGAAGACATTGAAGGAAGTATCCACGCCAGATTCACGCAGGATTTCCAGTTCATCGTCAAACTGGGCCATGGCCGCGACAACGCCGGGGAAATTCCGTTCCTGCAGTTTGCTTGCGACATGGAGTTGCGCATTGAGATTGGGTAGGGTCAGGAGCACCAGCTTGATTTTGCCGCCCTGTTCCGGGAGTTTGCGCCAGAATTCCGGGTCCGTGACGTCGGCAAGGCCTACTTGCCGTCCTTCTTCCAGGTGTTTGTCCACGGTCTCGGCGTTGAAGTCGATGCCGAGTACGGTCGGGCCATACTTGTTCACGAGGTACTCGTAGGCACCGGTTCCGATCCGTCCCATTCCTATGACAGCCACCTGCCAAGTGCCGGCCTCATAAGGTTCCTCGTCCGGGTGGCACTCTCCGGTTTCGCACCGTTTGAGCGCGCTTCGGACTTTGTCGAACAAGGTGTCGGCCGTCCGGTTGAATGGCGCTGCCACCACAAAGGAAAAGGAGAGGGCCACGGCAATGGCAAGGAGCCAGTCCCGGCTGAGCCAGCCGTTGGCAACGGCAAGGCCTCCGACGATGAGGCCGAACTCGCTGTAGTTGGCGAGGTTGAATGACGATATGAATGAAGTGCGCGCCTTGAGGCGGAAGCGGGTGAATATCAGGAAGAACAACGCCACCTTGATGGGCAGTACGGCCAGCAGAATGAATGAGACACTGAGCACCTGCATGCTCGGCAGACCTGCCAGACCGATTTCAAGGAAAAAACCCACCAGCAGGAAGTCTTTGATGTTCAAGAGCGATTTGGCGAGGTCTCCGGCGCGCGGGTGGTTGGCCAGCAGCATGCCCATTATGAGCGCTCCTAGATCGGCTTTCAGCCCGACCGCATCAAAGGCGGCTGCCCCCGCACAGAAAGCGAGGAAGAATCCGAACAGCACCTGCAGTTCGCCATGGCCGATTCGGTCGAGGATCCGCATGAAAACCCATCGGGCCACCGGCAGCATTCCGAGCACCAGCAAGGCCCACGGCGTGGGCATCTTGCCCGTGGAAAAAGTCAGAAACAGGACCGCGAAAATATCCTGAACAATGAGTACGCCGATGGCGGTGCGGCCGTTCAGAGCCTCGGAGCGTCCGCTTTCTTCCAGAATTTTCACGGCAAAGACCGTGGAGGAAAAGCTGAGGGCAAAGGCGATGAGCAGCGCCGTATGCATGGGGATGTCCGCGAAGAAGGACAGGCCTGTCGTTGAAAGGCCCATGAGGCCGACCGCGAAGATCGCCACAGTGACAAGCATGTGCAGGGTGGCTCCGCCCCATACTTCCGGGCGCAACAGGCTCTTTATCTTGAGCTTCAGTCCGATGGAGAAGAGCAGGATGGTGACACCGATATCGGCTATTTGCTGGATGGCCGGACCGGATTCGTAGCCTTGGGTACTGAGTGCGAAACCGGCCACGAGATATCCCACCAGCGGAGGCAGGTTGACCAGATTGGCAAGGTAGCCGCAGCCAAAGGCGAGAAGAATTACCAGAGGATCCATGTCCCCCTCCTCTTACTGGTTTTCGATTTCGTCCTGTGTCCGGTTGACGCCGCGGGTGATGATGCCGACCATCAGGGCGAACATGATGTAGCCGGCAAAGGTCTGGATGATGAGCAGCAGTTTCCCGTCCCATGTCTGCGGCACGATGTCGCCGAAACCGAGTGTCGTCATTGATACCACGGTGAAATAGAGCGAATTGATGAAAAACTGTCCTTCGTTCGCGCCGAATCCGAACGGTGCTGTGGTGTTGATGAGCAGGTGGCCGACTTCAAGGGTTGCGTTGAGCAGGGTGAATCCGGCGATCATGGTCATGTATATGCGCATGAGTTCGGCGACTTCGCTCCATGTGGCGTGGTTGCCCGGTTTGAGAATCCGGACCACGTCCTTGGTAAAGGCTTTGAAATGCCAGATCAGGATTGCGAAAACCAGCAGGGTCAGCAGGGCGACGCCTTCGTTTATCATGCCGAAAAGTACTTCAAAGGAGCCGCCGCAGAATCCGACGATGGCTCCGTAAATGAAAACCCTTTTGGGCTGTGTCTTGCGAAATAGGGATCTCCCCTTGGTGATTCGATGATTCCTGTATACGTGAAAGGCAAGGATAACGGCGGCGACGAGAAGTCCGTTCAAGAGGGCCAGCGTCACGTCGATCGGCTCGAAGACCTGATCGCTCATCGCGTTGAAAAAGTGCCCGGGGAGGAGGGATGCCATGAGCAGGAGCGAGACGACCCCAAGGAAAAAGCTGGGGACAAAGTGGGTAAAGACGACCTGCCAGAATTTCGGTTTGATGTCATATTTCATATCGTTTGAATTATTCGCATAGAATCGAGATGGATGCAATGCGTGACAGCATGTTCAAGATGACTGCCGGGTGCTGATTGACGTGAAAAGCATCAGTTCAATCAGGTCTGATAGTGGATGCGGAATTCACATATTATATTGAAATAACCGCGCCTGCGATTCATTCCTACTCTTGACTATCTGCCGACTTTGGCTTAACAAACTCCCTCTTTGCCCGCGCTGGACGGGACTTTTGCGCTTGGACGACGAATAATTTTAGGGAGATAGGACACTTGTTCGAGAGCCTGCAAGATAGACTTGGCAACGCCTTTCAAAAATTCAAGGGTCAGAAGCAACTCACCGAAGACAATGTCAAGGAAGGGTTGCGTGAAGTACGCTTGGCGCTGCTTGAGGCAGATGTTAATTTCAAGGTCGTCAAGCAATTCGTCGATCAGGTAAAAGGTCGCGCTCTTGGCGAAGAGGTTCTGAAAGGCCTCGATCCGGGACAGCAGGTCGTGAAGATCGTCAACGAGGAGCTCATCGAACTCCTCGGCGGTGAACAGCAGGACCTGGACCTCAAGGCCAAACCACTCAAGATGATGATGGTCGGCCTTCAGGGTTCCGGTAAAACCACCAGTTCGGGTAAGCTGTCGCTGTTCCTGCGCAAGAATCACGGCAAGAAGCCGTACCTTGTGCCCGCAGACGTTTACCGTCCTGCGGCCATCGACCAGCTCACCACGCTGGCGAAGCAGCTCGACGTTCCTGTCTACCCGTCCACTCCGGACATGAATCCGGTGGACATTTGTCAGGACGCGTTGAAAAAGGCGGAAGAACTGGGCTGCGACCTGGTGCTTTTTGATACCGCAGGCCGACTGCACATTGATGAAGCTCTCATGGATGAGCTTGTGAACATCAAGAACGCATGTCAGCCGCAGGAAATTTTGTTCGTGGCAGATGCCATGACAGGTCAGGACGCCGTAACCGTTGCCGATACCTTCAATGAGAAGCTCGACATCACCGGTGTGGTCCTGACCAAGATGGACGGTGACGCCCGAGGCGGTGCCGCCCTGTCCATCAAGACCGTAACCGGCAAGTCGGTCAAGTTTGTCGGTGTCGGTGAAAAGCTTTCCGAATTGGAACTTTTCCATCCTGACCGCATCGCGTCGCGCATCCTCGGAATGGGTGACATGATGACCCTCATCGAAAAGGCCCAGACCGAAATCGATGAGGAAGAAGCGCAGGCCATGGCCGAGAAAATGGCCAAGGCCGAGTTTGACTTTGAAGACTTTCGCAGTCATATGCGTAAGATCAAGAAGCTCGGCAGCATGGAAGGGCTGCTCAAGATGATTCCCGGCATGGGCAACATCATGAAGCAGATGGGGCAGGATGCCCTGCCCGAGGACGAGATGCAGCGCACCGAAGCGATCATCTCTTCCATGACCATGAAGGAGAGGCGTCAGCCCAAGCTCATCAACCAGAGCCGCAAGGAACGCATTGCCAAGGGTTCCGGCGTGAAGGTTGCCGATGTGAACGCGCTCATCAAGAATTTCAAGCAGATGAGCAAGGTCATGCAGGCCATGATGGGTGGCGGCAAGGGCAAGAAGCAAAAGGGCTTGATGAACAAGCTCAAAGGCCTCACCGGCGGCGGAATGCCCGACATGAGCGCTCTGGGCGGCATGGAAGGCATGCCCGGAATGCCTCCGGGAATGGGCGGAATGCCCGGTATGCCCGGAATGGAAGAGGAAGGCGGCAAACGCAGCCTTTCCAAGAAGACTCTGAAAGCGCGTGCCAAGAAGAAGAACAAGAAAAAGCAGCGCAAGAAGAAGAAAAAGAAGTAGTGGACGAAAAGGCGGACAAAGTCTTTCACGAATATAATTGCCTTCACACGGGCAAAAACGTACAAACAAATTATTGGGGGTATAAGTACCATGGCTATGAAAATCAGACTGACCCGTATGGGTTCCAAGAAGCGTCCCTTCTATCGTGTTGTGGCTCTCGACAGCGCAACCCGTCGCGACGGACGTCCCGTCGAATTTCTCGGATACTACAATCCGATGACGGAGCCCAACGAGATCAAACTCGATATGGAAAAGATCGAGAAATGGCTCGAGCGCGGCGCTGAGCCGAGCAATACTGTTCGTTCCCTGCTGAAGAAAGCCGGCAAGTAGCACTGTGCTTCTGTAATCCGGATTTTCCGTTTGGCAGCTCAAGTTCAAGGCGCGGACGAAGCGCCTACACCGGAGGTAGACGTCATGTTGAAAGAGATGATTGAGTACATTGCCAAGTCATTGGTGGACAACCCGGATGAAGTGCATGTGTCGGAAGTCGAAGGCGAACAGACTTCGGTCATCGAGCTCAAAGTGGCCAAGGAAGACCTCGGCAAGGTGATTGGCAAGCAGGGCCGTACGGCCCGTGCTATGCGTACTTTGCTGGGTGCCGCTTCCACCAAGGCGCGCAAGCGTTCGGTCCTGGAAATTCTCGAATAAAGCACTTTTAAGGCTATGACACATAACCGCTCCAAGGGCTTTGTCGCCGTTGGCGGGGTAGTCAAACCGCACGGAATTCGCGGGGAGTTCTGCATTAAATCATATGCAGACTCCCCGTCGCTTTTCTCTCGCGTGGGTGCCCTGTTCCTTCAGGACGGCAGCAAATCGCCGCAGCCATTCACTGTCCGCTCATGGCGTGAGCACAAGGGACTCATCCTTATGAAGCTTCAAGGCGTTGATGATCGAGATCGCGCCGAGGAGATTCGGGGATGGACTGTGCTCGTGCATGAGGACGACCTGCCCGATCTGGAAGAAGGGGAACACTACCTTTACCAGATGATGGGCTGCCGCGTCGTGCTTGAGGACGGCAGTGCCGTCGGTGTGCTTGAAAACTTTTTCGAGACCGCCGAGCAGGATACGTGGGTCATTGTCACCGAAGAGGGCAGGGAAGTATTGCTGCCCGCCGTGCCCGAGTTCGTGCTTGATGTCGATCTCGATTCGGAGGTCATCACCATTGACCCGCCCGAAGGCTTGCTCGACATCTATTTGAATCCCGAGCCGCCCAAGAAGAAAAAGAAGCGCAAGCGTCCTTCCGGTCGGCAGAAAGCCGAAGGGAAGTAGGAAGCCTCGCCGGCGGGCGTCTCCGACGGCTTAAGAACCCTTTGTAAAGGGTTCTTAAGGATCTCCTAAACTTTTTGGTGCGCTTCGCGGGATTGTGCGAACGTGAGCAGGTGTGCTCTTTTATTTAAACAACTTTGCGCCGACAGGCGCAGAATGGGATTCTTAAGGGTATAGCCCTTAAGCCGCCGGAGGCGAAGTCACCTGACAATCGCGCCGCAGGCGCATCCCATCCTGATTGAAAAAATGAGCGGACAAATGAATTTCCATCTCGTTTCCATATTTCCGCACTACTTTGATTCTCCGCTATCGTCGGGTCTCATGGGCAAGGCCGTGGACAACGGGCTGGTCAATCTCGACTACGTGGACGTGCGCCATTTTGCCGGGGGCATTCACAAATCCGTGGATGACCGACCATTCGGCGGCGGACCGGGCATGCTGCTCAAGCTCGACCCCATGGTCAAGGCGCTCGACTCCATTGAGTCTCCGGGGCGCATTATCATGCTCTCGCCGCGTGGCAAACCGCTCTCACAGGCCCGTGTGCGCGAGTTGTCGCAGGAAGAGGATGTCACCCTTATCTCGGGTCGGTACGAGGGCATAGACGAGCGTTTGCTCGATCTCTATCCCATTGAACTGGTCAGCGTGGGGGATTTCGTGCTCAATGGCGGTGAGGCCGGTGCCGTCTGTCTCATGGAGGCCGTGGCGCGTCTGCTGCCCGAATTCATGGGGCATACCGATTCCGGCGAAGAGGAGAGCTTCTCCGCAGGGCTGCTCGAATATCCGCACTACACCCGCCCGGACGACTGGGACGGACACAAGGTGCCAGAGGTTCTGCGCGGCGGCGACCACGGCAAGATCGCCCAGTGGCGGCGTGAATGCTCGCTGGAGACCACCCTTGAGGATCGCCCTGACGTTTTGCCGGAAGCGAGCCTTACGGTTGAAGACATAGATTATCTGCGGACCCTGTCGCGCACCCGGCTGGGCCGCAACCTGTATATTGCACTGGTTCATTATCCGGTGATGAATAAATTTGGGGAAAAAGTGGCTGTTTCCGTGACCAACCTCGACCTGCACGACATGTCGCGGGTGGCGCGGAGTTACGGTCTGGGGGGCTTTTATGCCACCACCCCGATAGAAGACCAGAAGGCGTTGGCTCATAAGCTTTTGACCCACTGGAAGGACGGCGCAGGCAGCGCAGCCAATCCGGACCGGGCCGAGGCTTTTTCCAAGGTCAAGGTTTTTGACGATATTGAGTCGGCGGTGCTTGACATCGAGGCGCAAACAGGGCAATGTCCCCGCCTCGCGGCCACGTCAGCACGGCTGGATCGTCGCAAGAAAGCAGAGCCTGCGCTCACCTATAAGGAAGTGCAAAGCTGGCTTGCCAACTCTCCGGTTTTATTGATTTTTGGAACCGGACACGGTTTGGCTGAAGAAGTCCTCTCCAAAACGGAGGGCATATTGCGCCCTGTCAGGTATTTGGATGACTACAACCATCTGTCGGTGCGAAGCGCGGTCGCAATCATTGTCGACCGGCTCATCGCGGATGAGTACTAAGAATTAGGAGATTGTCATGAACATCATCAAGCAGATTGAATCCGAGCACATTCGTCTCGACATGCCCGATTTCAAGGCCGGTGACACCGTCAAGGTTCACTACCGCATCATTGAGGGCGAAAAAGAGCGCATCCAGGTTTTCCAGGGTGCTGTCCTGCGTCGCCGCAGGGGTACCACCAACGCTTCCTTCACCGTTCGCAAGATTTCCGACGGTGTGGGCGTAGAGCGCGTGTTCCCCATGAACTCCCCCTTCATCGACCGCGTTGAGGTCGTTTCCGAAGGTAAAGTTCGTCGCAGCCGCATCTACTACCTCCGCAATCTCCGCGGTAAGGCAGCACGCATCAAGTCCAAGCAGATCTGGGAATAATTTTTCGGATAGGCGGGCATCTGCGGCGTCGCTCATGAAATTCAGACCCTTGCGTATTGGAATACGCGGCGGTCCTGAATTCCATTCGCGTCACCCCATCTACCCACCTCTCCAAAAAATTCTCCGATTACAACGGATATATATTGCCCGGAGCATCTTGGATGCTCCGGGCTTTTGTGGATTGGGCGAGGGTTTATTTCGTTTTTGAAGTGTGATTGGAACGTATTTTTCATGGTTTTCGGGTAGGTTTTCAGTCAGAAATGGAACCGGAGAGTTGTCATGAACCAAGCAAATTTATTTTCAAGTTCGCATTTTGCGCCCACGGAAATTGCCGGAGTGGACGAAGCCGGACGCGGTTGTCTGGCAGGGCCGGTGGTTGCCGGGGCGTGCATTCTGCCTGAAAAATATGACCTTCCGGGGCTGAATGACTCCAAGCAATTGACTGCACAGAAGCGGGAAGTGCTCTATGATTTGATCCGTGAGCAGGCCGTAACATGGTCAATCGGCGTTTCCTGGGCACCGGAAATTGACAAAATCAATATTCTTGAAGCCACCTATCAGGCCATGGGGCGGGCCGTTCGAACGCTCAAATCGCAACCCAAATTTCTTCAAATCGACGGCAACAAGCTCATTCCGAATTACGCTCTCAAGCTCGATATCCCGCAGGAATACGTCATCAAGGGGGATGGAAAAATCCCCGCCATCTCTGCCGCATCCATTATGGCAAAGACATTCCGCGATCGCCTTATGCTCAAAATCGCAACCCAATTTCCCGGTTACGGCATCTCCAAACACATGGGCTACGGCACCAAAGCACACATGGAAGCCATCCAAAAAATAGGCCCGTGCCGACATCATCGAATGACTTTCCGTGGAGTAAAATCCGAAGAACCAAAGCAGAAACAAGCGACTTTGTTCTAGTAAAAGGCAGGATGGGATGCGCCTGCGCGCGATTGTCGGGTGATTTCGTCTCCGACGGTCAAAGGGTAAAACCCTTTGAGATCCCAGACTCGCCTTCGGCGAAATAAATATAGTGAATAAAAAAAGTCCCGACAGGCTCAGCCTGTCGGGACTTTTTTTATTCACTTATTTTCGCCGAAGGCGCGAACGGGATTCTTAAGGGTATAGCCCTTAAGCCGCCGGAGGCGAAGTCACCTGACATCGCCGCAAAGCGGCTTCCCATCCTGCCTTTCTATTTGGCGTATTTTTTCAAATCGGCTTCGCGTATTTCTTTTCGTTTGATCTTGCCGCTGATGGTCTTGGGCAGGTCATCGACGTACTCGATGATACGCGGGTACTTGTAGGGCGCTGTAAGCTCACGCACAAAGGTCTGGAGCTGCTTTGTGAGGTCGTCGTTGCCTTCGTAGCCGGGAGCGAGGACGATGGTCGCCTTGACTATTTGGCCGCGTACGTCGTCGGGCACGCCGGTGACAGCGGCTTCGACAACGGCATCGTGAGCCACGAGTGCGGATTCGACTTCAAAGGGTCCGATGCGGTAGCCGGAGCTCTTGATGAGATCGTCTGTGCGGCCCATGAACCAGAAGTAGCCGTCTTCGTCGGCCCATGCCTTGTCGCCGGTGTGATACCAGCCGTCGAATTTGACGGACGCGGTTTTTTCCGGCTCGTCCATGTAGCTGTCGAACAGGCCGAGTACGGGCTTGTCGATGCGGATGCAGATTTCGCCTTCCTCACCCTGCGGGACCGGCTGGCCGGTCTCGTCCATGAGCTGGATATCCCAACCGGGAACGGGCTTGCCGATGGAGCCGGGTTTGGGCGTCATGAACTTGAACGTTGCGATTTGCAAGGTGGTTTCAGTCTGGCCGTATCCTTCGTAGAGCGGGATGTTGAATGCCTTTTCCCAGGCGTGGAAAACCGAGTCGTTGAGCAGTTCGCCTGCCGTGGTGCAGTGACGCAGCGCGGACAGGTCGTACTGTGACAGGTCTTCGCGGACGAGGAACCGGTATACGGTCGGCGGCGCGCAGAAGGTGGTGATCTTGTTTTCATCCATGATCTGCAGCAGGTGCGCAGGCTCGAACTTGCCGCGGAAATCCCAGACAAATACGGTGGCTCCGGCCATCCACTGGCCGTAGAATTTGCCCCATACGGACTTGGCCCAGCCGGTTTCCGACAGGGTCAGGTGGATGTCGCCGTCTTCCAGGTCATGCCAGTGCGCGGCGGTGGAGAAGTGGCTGCACGGATAGGTGAAAGTGTGCAGGACCATTTTGGGCAGGCCTGTGGTTCCACTGGAAAAGAAGATGACCATCGGGTCGTCGCCGCCCGGAGAATCCGCAGTGCGCGGACAGTCGGTGGCTCCTTCGTCCAGCAGGGTTTCGTAGTCGTGCCAGCCTTCATTCAGTTCGCCGTCGATCTGCACGAGCAGATTCAGGTTCGGGCAATCGCCTTTGGCTTCGTCCACGCGTTCGCAGATCGAATCTTCGCAGATGATGGCAGTGACGTTCGCATAGTTCACGCGTTGCGAGATATCTTTTTTGGTCAGCAGCGACGGGGACGGGATCGGCAGCGCACCGATGCGGTGCAGGGCGAGCATGACGGTCCAGTATTCCATGCGGCGATACAGCACCAGCATGACCCTGTCGCCTTTTTTCACGCCCTGTTTCATGAGGGAATTGGCGAGTCTGCTTGATGTCTCCTGAAAGAAACCGAAGTTGAATTCGCGTCGTTCTCCAGCGTCGTCTACATGGATGAGCGCGGTCTTTTCCGGCTCGAATTTGTCCAAAACGTCGTAGGAAAAGTTGAAATTCTCGGGGGCTTCCAGTTTATATCTCGCGCAGAAATCTGCGTAGTCCTCGTAAGTTTCCTTGGCAAACATTGTGTGTTTTCTCCGTGATTCAGTGTCAGATTTTTCTTTTTCTTCTTCAATCGCTCGACACTTTGGTCCGGGCGGGCCGAAATCTACCGGCCTACCCTACAGAATCACGTCTATGAAATTCACGTCTTTGCCGTCCAGTCCTCTTAGGGCATGCGGCGTTTCCGAGTTGAAATAAATGGAATCGCCCGGTTCGAGAATGAGCGGTTCGCCGTTCATGCGAAGTTCCAGACGTCCCTCAAGCACGTAAATGAATTCCTGCCCGCGGTGTGCGGTTTCGGTCATTTCTTCGCCGTTTTTGGGGGGGACGCGGATCAGAAACGGCTCCATGTCGCGGCCGGCGAACTTGTAGCCGAGGCTCTTGTAATCGTAGTCCTTGCGTCGGTCAACGGAAAAGCCTTCGCCTTTGCGTACCAGCGCATACGATTTCAGGTGCGGTTCGCGTCCGGAAATCAGCGTGTTCAGATCAACCCTGCACAGCCGGGATACATCCAGCATGTAGCCGACCGGAATTTCGACGGTCCCGGACTCATACTCCGCAACCTTTTCTTCCGGCAGACTCAGCAGGTCGGCCATCTCCTTCACGGTCCAGCCGATGCCTTCCCGCAGCCCCACCAATCGCGGGGCAATGTCTTTGTACTGTTCCATCTCTCTCTCCTTTGCCTGTTGAAGATTCTGGGTTCCGTTACCTGAGGAGCCCCAAACATCTTCTAAACCGTTTGCCGCGTTGCCTGTGGAGGATTGCGGCGTCGTTTATTCGTGATGGCGGCGGGGATTAGAATTTCCCCGCCTGCCATCTTCTCGATAACTTTTTTCAACTCCTATGCTTCAGGCCACAGTTCGTGGGCGTGATCGCGGAGTTTGTATTTCTGGATTTTGCCGGACGCGGTCATGGGGTATTCGTCCATGAACGTGACGTATTTCGGAATCTTGTACCGTGCGATTCTGCCGCGGCAGTAGTCGATGACATCTTCGGGCAGCAGGTCCACATCCTCCTTGAGGATGATGAATGCGCCGACCTGTTCGCCGAATCGTTCGCTGGGCACGCCTGCCACCTGCACGTCGCGGACGCCGTCCATGGTGTAGAGGAATTCCTCCAGTTCGCGGGGGTAGATGTTCTCGCCGCCGCGAATGATCATGTCCTTGAGGCGTCCTGTGATGGACAGGTAGCCGTCATCGTCGAGCACGCCGAGATCGCCGGAATGCAGCCAGCCGTCCTTGTCGATGGCGGCAGCAGTGGCTTTCTCGTTGTTGTAGTAGCCCTTCATGACGTTGTAGCCGCGGCAGCAGACTTCACCCTGCGTGCCTGCCGGACAGGTCTCGCCGGTTTCCGGGTCCGATATCTTGATCTCGATTTCGGGCATGGCCGGACCAACGGTCTCGGTCATGTGTTCGATGGTGTCGCCGATGGTGGTCTGGGACATCACCGGGCTGGCCTCGGTCAGGCCGTAGCAGATGGTGATCTCGGTCATGTTCATCTTGTCCATGACGCGCTTCATGACTTCCACGGGACAGGGCGATCCGGCCATGATGCCGGTACGCAGGTGGGAGTAATCGAACTTGTCGAACATGGCGTGGTCGAGCAGGGCAATGAACATGGTGGGCACGCCGTAGAGGGCGGTACACTTCTCCTGATCAATGGAAGCCATGACGTCGAGCGGCACGAAGTCTTCAAGGATGACCATGGTCACGCCGTGGTTGACTGCAGCGAGCACGCCGAGCACGCATCCGAAACAGTGGAACAGCGGCACGGTGAGCGCGAGACGGTCCCCGGCCTGGAAGTTCTGGTTCTTGCCGATCCAGTAGCCGTTGTTCCCGATATTGTAATGGGTGAGCTGCACGCCCTTGGGGAAACCGGTGGTTCCCGAGGTGTACTGCATGTTGACCACGTCGTGCGGATCGAGTCCGGCCTGACGTTCCTCGTATTCTTCGTCCGTGACCATGGCGGCCATGGCTTGAAGCTCGGGGATGGAGTACATGCCGCGATGCTTTTCGTGGCCGAGGTAGAAGACGCGCTTCAGATTGGGGAACTTTTCGGTCCGCAACTGGCCGCGTTCCTGAGTCCGGAGCTCCGGAATCTGGTCGTAGGTTGTGGAAAGGTAGTCGTGATCCCGGTAGTTCCCGATGATGAACAGGTTCTCTGTCTCGGAATGTTCGAGGAGATACTGGAATTCATGGGAACGGTAATGGGTGTTCACGGTGAGCAGGATGGCGCCGATCTTGGCTGTGGCAAACTGGAGTGCCACCCAGTAGGGCACGTTGTTGGCCCAGATGGCGACTTTTTCGCCTTTCTGTACGCCCAGTCCCATCAGTCCTTTGGCAATGGTATCCACGAGTTCGCCGAATTCCTTGTAGGTCTGGCGAAAATCGCGGTCCACATAGACCACGGCTTCCTGATCGGGCCATTTCTCGACGGCCTCATCCAGCAGTTGTCCGAGAGTGAGTTCGCGAAGTGCTGCCATGATCTACTCCGGGAAGTAGAGGACAGCGTAGATTTCGGCTTTCTCGTCCCCGGCGCAGGCCACGTTGTGCGGCACCACGGAGTTGAAATAGATGGAGTCGCCCGGTTCGAGCACGGACTCTTCCTTGCCGTAAATGACGCGAAGCTTGCCGGAATGGACCACGATGAACTCTTCTCCTTCATGGGAGGAGAGGTGGCCGTCCTTGGCGGATTCCGGGAGCAGTTCAATGAAGAACGGTTCCATGTGGCGATCGGTTTTTCCCTTGCCGAGGGAGTGGAATTTGAGGCCTGCTTCCTTGCCGTCGGGATGCATGATGATCTCTTCTTCCCGGTCGGCGAGTCGTGTGATCAGCGGATCGCTGGATACCTGGTCGTCCAGGAAGGTGCCGAGCCGGACGCCCAGGGCGCGGGCCAGCTTTACCAGCGGTTGCAGCGAAGGATACATGTCGTCTTCTTCGACAGCGTGAATGAAATTTTCAGTGAGGCCGGTACGGGCCGCGAGGTCCTCAATGGTCAGGTTCTGTTTTTCTCGGTAGGATTGAATCCTTTTGCCGATCTTGTCCATCAGTGGTGTCTCCTTGAAACATCAGCATTAAACTACAATATATGAAATCTTCTCGGATATGTCTGTCCGGAAGACAATAATTCGTCGTCTCTGCGTGTACCCGAAACGGTTCGGAATGTCACCTCGGGCGTAGTGAACGCAGGCGGTCATTTTTTTTGTGGGTATAATTGTTTCTGACGTGACAGGCCGTTGAGGGATTCCTGAAAAAAATGGTTTTGCGCAGGACTCGTCGGTAGAAAGTTATCATGGCTTACATGCATGAAAAATGTGACAGAACGCCCCCTGTGCAACGCGGTTTTCCCTGCCCGAACCATGCGTGTGCCTGTTGCAAACCGTGCTTTGGCGGTGTACCTTTCCCGCTCGCGAGTTCAATTGGAAATTTTAAGGATACGACGTGAATCTGGAAGAGAACAAGGTCCGTCAGGACGAAGAAATATCGGCTGTGGGAACCCTCAAGGACATTGAAAGAGAAAAGATTTCAGGTGTATTCTCTACCCAGAATGTCAATAAAGTCGGCACCGGCACAACCATGCGCAAGGCCATTCAGAAGGCATACTGGTTCGCCGAGCAGGTAGACGGCGAAGGAGCTTCAGTGGTTCAGGTGCAGCCCCTGAATGACAACAATGTGCCGTCAGGTCCCAAGGAAACGGTGGTGCTTGAAGAATTTCTTGAGAATTTTGCACCTGAGCTGGAATACTATCAGGAAAAGGTTTTCCCGCAGATCAAGGAAATGAACGAAACCATCACCCGTGCCGAACGGCAGCGTGAACAGGGTGCGTATTACTCGGCCCAGTTTGATTTCGAGGCCGCGCTTGATTTTGATGAGAGCAACGTGCGTGCCAATTTCGGGCTTGGCCTGACCTATATGGAGCGCGGTGAGAGCAGCAAGGCGGACGATATTTTTCAGCGCGTGGTCAAGCTTGACGCCGCGTTTGCGCCCGAGCACAAGCACCTGTTCAACGAGTTCGGCATGAACCTGCGCAAGTCGGGACTTCTCGATCAGGCTGTGGACTATTATACCCGCGCCCTTGAAATTACGGTCAATGACGAGAACCTGTATTACAACATTGCCCGTGCCTATTTCGAGCGTGGAGACAAGCAGGCGTGTCTGGATAATCTGAATAAGTCTCTGGAATTGAATCCCGGCCTTGAAGAAGCTGTTCAGTTTCTCAACTATTTGAAAAAACAGGGGTAGCTCCGTATGTGTCTTGTTCTCGACGATGTCTCTTTTGCCTATCCCGGCGGGGCGGTCATCCTTGAGGGCGCTTCACTGACTATCTCGCAGGGCGGATATTATCTCGTGCGCGGGCCGTCCGGTTCCGGCAAGTCCACGCTGCTGCGGCTTCTCTGCCGTCTGGAGGAGCCTCAATCCGGCAGGATCGTCTATCAGGATACGCCTGTCAGCGAAATGGAGCCGGCCCGGTTGCGCCGTACCGTGGCATATGTCCAGCAGATGCCTACGCTTCTGAAAACTCCGGTGCGCGATAATCTTTTGCTCCCTCTCCAATTCAAGGCGAACAGCGGCCTTGAGCCGCCGGACGACGGTATGCTGAACCGGATGCTTGATTCGTTTCTGCTTGACGGCGTGACGCTCGACGCCATGGCGGATTCCCTGTCCGTGGGGCAGGCGCAACGAATTTGCCTCATTCGCAGTCTGCTGCTCAGGCCCGAAGTGTTGCTCATGGACGAGCCGACTGCGTCTCTCGATGCCAAGAGCGCGCAGGTGGTGTTGGACAAGGCCGCCGAACTGAGCCGGGACGGCATGACCGTCGTCATGATATCCCATTCCGAGACCACCCCCGAAGGCGTGACGGATATCATCCGTATCAATGGCCGCAAGCTGGAGTTCGCATGAGTGTCTCGCCTGCCATAATCGAAATATCTCCGTGGCAGCTTCTGCTGTGTCTCGGGTTCGTGTTGCTTGCGGGCGGTACGTCCATTTATCACAGGCTCGGCCTCGGGCGCGATCTGTTTGTCGGCACCATCCGTACCTTCGCGCAGCTTTTTCTCATGGGATACGTGCTCAAGTTCGTGTTCGACGTCCAGTTGAGCTGGCTTGTCCTGCTCATGTTCACGTTCATGGTCGGGGCGGCCGTTTACATCATCAAGGGGCGTGTCAGCGAAAAATCCGTGCCCTTTCTCATGCCCACATTCATTTCCATGCTCCTGACCTATACCTTGGTCACCTATGTGGTGACCGCCGTGATCGTGGGAGCGAAACCGTGGTGGACGCCGCAGTATTTCATCCCGCTTGCCGGAATGATCGTCGGCAATTCCATGACCGCCATTTCCATTTCCCTTGAGCGGTTGTTCTCGGATTTGAAGAACCGTCGGGCCGAGGTGGAGATGCGGCTTGCCCTTGGCGCGGATTACCGTGAAGCGTCACAGGATATCCTGCGGGATGCCGTGAAAGCTGGCATGATCCCGTCCATCAATTCGCTCATGGCCGTGGGGCTTGTCTCCCTGCCCGGTATGATGACCGGACAGATTCTTTCCGGCACCGACCCGCTTATCGCCATTCGCTACCAGATCGTCGTCATGCTCATGATCGTGGCCGGCACTTCGCTCGGATCACTGCTCGTCACCGGACTTGTCCGCCGCAGGTGTTTTTCCGCAGGACAGCAGCTTATCGTTCGGTGAGCCAAGGATGCCTCCGGCGGCGCTTGCCAGCGGGGTGTCTCCGACGGCTTAAGAACCCTTTGTAAAGGGTTCTTAAGAATCTCCTAAACTTTTTGGTGCGCCTTCGGCGGGTGCGTTAGGTGAGGGGGGTGGCGTGTGGGACCGGAGAGAACTGCGTTCGGAGAGAATCGCGCCGGACATCTTCGGCGCGCGATCAAGCAGTCCGGCGCGATTCTCTCCGAACAGTGCCTACGCCGCGTGTCCTTTGCGGAAATAGTTCGAAAAAGCGTCCTTGCGGCGTTTCTTACATTAGGAAAGTCGGTTTTGTTTTTCCTATTGGTTCAGCATGAACATAACCAATAAGAAAGAAGGCACTCCCTTATCTTTATTTCACCCAACGCGCGCTTAGCGCATATAAAAAATTACGGGGAGAGGGATGGGGGGATGGAGTCCAGAGGAAGG
>Ga0209692_10000886_pt1 | contig 51034 bp, 91 predicted proteins | sample tdDd472_FD_187129 | JGI IMG/M metagenome (GOLD analysis project Ga0209692, IMG submission 187129) | Marine sediment microbial communities from the Atlantic coast under amendment with organic carbon and nitrate - tdDd47.2 (SPAdes)... | ecosystem: Environmental > Aquatic > Marine > Coastal >... | reverse complement strand
TGTGTTGGTATGGAGAAAATTGTTGAGGCTGTGATTGATCCAGAGGTTGCGAGTATTATTAAGATGATTAAGAAGAATATGAGTAAGAATATTGATGTTGAGAGTTATAGGGGGTAGGTGATATGGAAAACGAAATTACAATAATCAAAACTCAATCAATGGGACCAACAGTTTCAGGTAAAATTCAAGGTGTAGCATGTGTTAAATGTGGTGACGTAATTACACGACATTGGTGTGAATATGAAGATTGTTCGAAATGTCCTTATGATAGGGTGAATTGATATGTATGAAGATAGATATAATAACTTATTAGAAAAATTGGTTGAATTATCAAAATGTTGGAATGAAACAGAAAAGATAAATGGAGATGAAACACTTGGAGATTGTGCAATTGATTTAAATGAAATTATTGAAAGTGAATCTGAACAAATGTAATTATTAAATGATTAAGAAAAAATTACATAGCCTAACTTTCCCTTTATTACCACTTGAAATACAATTAGAAATGAAAACCTTTCTAACTGATTTCATTTCAGGTATTCCAGAGAAAAACATAAAAGAATCGGTTTCAGAGTTCGCCACGAATGACAGATCCATTGGTGATGGACTCACAGCAAACTTTGGACCTTTCTCATGGTACATAACACCTTTCAATCGTGAGATTGCAGATTGTCTCAGTGATTCGTCACAAGTATTGGAAGTCTATGTAATTAAACCCACTCAGGTTGGTTTCACAGTATCAGTCACAGAAAACCACATAGGATATTGCATCAAGCATGGTATAGGCCCCGGGATCTATGTCGGTGGCGATCAAGCCATGGCAGAAGAACAAATGGTATTGAGAATTGATGATATGATCTATGAATCAGGATTGACTGAAAAAATCCGTGAAAATATCACAAAAACCAAAGGACATGGAACTGGTGACACCGCAAATCGAAAATCATACGGTGGAACGTTTTTCCGTGTGACCGGTCCTAACTCAGAAAGTAAAGCAGCTTCTTTCCCTGCTCGATGGGTTCATTTAGATGAAATGGATAAGTATCCGGTAAGGTTGGTGAAAAACGGTGTTGATTCTGGTGACATCGTTATGAAGTTCAGAAGAAGACAAGATTCATTTGGAAAGATGAAAAAGACTCTCGGGGGATCCACTCCAAAGGATCAGAGTATTTCACGTATTGAACCATTAGTTGAAGAGGGAGACAAGAGATATTACCATGTCCAGTGCTTGAATAAGAAATGTGGAAAACATCACCCTTTAACCTGGCAGAATTTCAAATGGGATAAAAAAGAAGATGGTTCACCAGATCTACAATTCAAAATGATCGATGGTGAAGAAAAAATTGTAAAAGATCCAACATACCATGAGTGTCCATGGTGCGGTTATAAATTAAGACAAAAACATAAATATGATGTTCTGCAGGAAAAAGGATATGGCGGTACTGCATTTTGGCAAGCATCAAAGAACGCTGCAAGACCTTTTGTGAGATCCTATGTCTTAAATGGTTTATATGGTTTTCGTGATTGGACTGAAATAATGACAGAGTGGTTAAGGGTATGTGATGATCCATTTTTATTACCTGATTTTATAAATGATGTATTAGGTGAAACCACAAAAGAATCTCATGAAAAACCAGATGAACACGAATTACTGCAATTGTCACAACAATTCGAACATTGGAAAAGGGGCCAGGTAAAGAAAGAGGTTATATTCTTGACCATCGGGGTAGATATTCAGAAGGACCGTATTGAGGCCGGTCTTATGGGTTGGGGTCATCATAAACAGGCCTACATGGTTGATTACTGGGTTTTTGAGGGTGATCCGTCTCAGGTCGAGGATGAATCTTGGAAAGCATTGAGCGATAAGATATTACAGAAATATAAGCGTGAGGATGGTGTTGAGTTACCGGTGCAGATTGCTTTTATTGATAGACAGTATTTGAGTGAAACTGTTGATATGTTTTGTGAGGGATTTCCTTATGAGCCTAGCGATATTGCAGGGGTTTATCCTGTTATTTCCAGGGATAGTCAAGACAAGGCAGTAAAACATGCAAAATCAGATATTAAGACGCCTATTGTGCAGATCCACGATCAGCTCTTCAAACGATCTATATACAATATTTTGAAAAAACGACCTAATGGTCCAAATTCATTTCCATCGTACTATTTCCACTTTTCTGAAGAATATCCATCTGTTTTTTATAATCAGCTAACATCTGAAGAAATCGTACCTGTAAAAGTCAGAGGGGTAGTGAAAGGTTACAATATTTTGAACACTAAGCAAAAAAGAAATGAGGTTTTAGATGTGGTTAAGTATTGCACAGCTGCTTTTCAATACGCAATGGATAAGTATTTTAATATACTGAACGAACATAGAAGATTGCACAAATTACCAGAGATTCAAGAAAGCGCATCGGCCTTCATGGACTTCATGTCTCAGATTTAAGCGATTCTGGTAACAAGTGCATTATATTGTGTTTTTTGATTAGATCATAGTCAATTTTGTTGTGCTTTATATTGTTTTCTTTAGCCGGCAATAGTCTTAAATTATCAGGGTTCCAACATTTTTTTATGTCTTCGTGGTCGTTGAAATTGTATGCCGATACAGGAATAATATGATCTATTTGAATATCTTCACCATCGCAGAAATTATTCCAATAGTCTGATTTAGTTAAGTGCTCTATATGCCTATTTATATCTACATATATATCTTTAAATATAATTATTTCATCACTTGAGTAGTTTCTTTTTATTGTCCGGTAGAAAGAGCTTTGCAGTTGTATTTTTAGCTTATATTTAAGATCACTAGTTTTCCTTTGTTTTATATTATTTCTTATGGTCTCATGGTTTTTGTAATAATAATTTAGGTTTTTCTCTCTTATTGATTCAATATTTGCATCTCTATACTTTTCACAAGATTCTTTTCTTTTTTCAGGATGTTCTTCTCTATATTTTTTAGAACGTGTCCTACTTTTTGCATTTCTTTCTTCTCTATTGTTTTTATGAAATAATCTGTCTTTTTCTCTAATAGATTCTCTATTTTTTTCTCGGTATATTTTTTTTGTAGCAAGATTATTCTCTCTATTTTCAATCCATTTAGCTTTCCCGTGGTCACTAATGCATTTTTTACATTGGTTCCTGCCCTTACTGAATTCTGATAATTTTTTTTCATCACCACACTTACTACATGGTTTAGCTATTTCCATTCTCACCACCATCTACATAATTTTTTAATATTAATTTTATCAATTCCTCTAAGGTTGTTTTTTTCCGGATAGCAAGAATTTTTAATTTTCCATGAAGATCTTCATCAAGTTCTCTAATTCTAAATGTTGGCATTTGTAGCTCCCTATGTTTTATTTATTCCATGTAAAACATAACTCATAAATATGTCAACATATAAAAACATTTTTCCAAAAAAAAAGAGAGCTACATGACGTAACTCTCTGAAAAAATAAAAAAAATGAACAAAATGGTAAATTTTTTAGACTTTTACATGTTAAATCAATGTTATGTGTATGGTCAACCTATATTTATACTTGACTAATATTATGTCGTATTATATTTTGATAGTGTTAACTCTCGATTAAAGGTATATTTAATGTCAAAAACAATTAACCCTGCTTATTTTGCTGCGTATTTCACAGCCGAAGAAATCAAAGCAAAAATTGATTCTATACTTGAAAATATAGCAATCGCAGAGGCATCCGTAAAAGATTCCTTCTCAGACACCCAGGCACAACAGCAAATTCAAAGACAAAAACTAGATGCTCTTTATGCTTCACTGGAATTATGGATTGAAGCAGGATTGAAACAAGCTGACGATCCTTCAGTGTATGCAACAATCATAGCAGCACGATATACAGGTCGTCGGGCTTTACCATCTATCACAGGAATAACAATATAATGGGTATACCTTTTTACACAAAAATGATGGCTGAAAGATCAAATAGAATTCAGGCCCAAACAGATTTGATCAATCAACAAGCTGCATCATTTAGAAAATCAATCGAATTGAAAGACAAAGCCATGGAAGCTGTAATGGAAATGGCAAAGCCTCAAATGTCATTGAATCAAGAGCTTTATGGTTCCGGTGGTGGTTCAGTAGACATTTTCAACAAAAACATAAGTACATCAAGAAGATTGACACGAATAGCCTACTGGTCAAGTCCTGATGCACAAGCTATGTTAGGACGTTTTGGTGATTTAGTTATCGGGCCAAAACTTGATTTGCAATCCTCACCTCTATTCGACCTCATTGACGGAGCACCAGAAAGTAAAGATGAGCGTGAAAAAATAAGAAACCTAATTGAAAAACGATATAAATTATGGTCAAGTTCAATTGACTCAGATTATGAAAAAGATTTGAACCATTACAAGAGATCAAGGCAAGATTTCCTCACTTTGCTTCTCGATGGTGAATATTTTGATTTACTCAGATATTCAAACACCAGAAAAAGAAACCCTCTAACAGTTCAGAGAATACCAGCCGAAAACATTCAAAAAACTACATCAAGAGTTGCTGATGGTAATACTGAAGTCAATGGCATCGAGTACAACAGAAAAGGTGCTGCAGTTGCCTATCATATCATGGGTGCTAATGGTAATTCAACCAGAGTTTCACGTTTTGGAGAGAGAAACGGCCTTGTCAATGTAATTCACAATAAAATCGGTGGCGGTCGTCGGGGTGTTGGTATTCTTGCAGGGATCATTGAAGAAATAAAGAAACTTGCAGACTTTACAGCCTTAGAAATTCAAGCAGCTGTTATCAATTCAATGTTTGCAGTTGTTCTCGAGACTGATGTTATGGGGGATCCAAAAGCATTAGTCAATAAAGATGGTATTGGTGGCATTGGTCAAAATCTTGAATATCCAAAAGCAGCAAATGATTCTAATTTTGAAGCCCAACTTCAAAAAACTAATTTTGATACTGGTGGATTTATTGTCGATGGTCTTGGCAACGGTCAAAAGCTAAAATCATTCGATACAAAACGACCTACAGCAAATTTTGAGCAATTTTACAAGACAGTACTTAGAGGATTGTTTTCAGCTAAAGGAATGCACCTTGGTTCAGCTCAATATGATATGAATGGCAGTTATTCTGCAGCTCGTGGTGAATTACTTGTTTTCTGGAATAGAATAATGACATTACGCTTTGATCATGGCAATGATTATGAATCAGTTATATATCAATCATGGTTGTGGGGAGAAAATGCAAGAGGAAAGTTGGATCTTGTTGGTTTTGATGATTTTGAAACTAGACAAGCATGGTCAAATGCATTGTGGATTGGTCCTTCAAAACCGGATATTGATCCAAAACGATCTGTTGATGCTCATGTAATTGAAGATGAAAAAGGCTATAAAACTTCAACTCATATAACTGCTGAAAGAGGTGGTGGAGATTGGAGCGAGAATATAGATAGAAAAAGAGTAGAAAATTCAACCAGGGCTGAAGTGAATAAGCCTGAAATTGAATTGAATAATACATCATATAGTAATAGTGATAATAAAACAGTATCAAAATCAATAACAGTTGATGAGGGAGAATAATTATGGCTTTAACATATCCACAATTAAATGAAGGTGAATGGAATCTAATAGTATCTAATGTTGTTACAGGATATTTAACTCAGTTGAAATCATCGTATAGATATTTTGTAACTCATGTTAAATCGGGGGCAACAGCACCACTTGCAGCACAAAAAAAAATTTCTCCTGCTTTATTTGAGGATGGAAATCAAGATGAAATAGAATCAAATCAGTCTATTGATATTTATGTATGGCCTGAAAACTCAGAGACTAAGACCGATGATCAAAATATTGAAAACGCTATAGAGGTAAGTTCATGAAAATAGGAAATGGTAAATATGGCGTTCCTGGGGCCGGATCTGATGCTATAAGTAAATTTGGTGAAAATTCAGATATTGATACAGCTGATGCCCCTGTAGAAGTTTGGTCCCATGGTGCGAATGGAACAAGATTCCCATTTATAGACACTGGAATACCGATGGATATCAAATCAAGTAGCGCAGATGACACATTACTTGGAATAGGTGGCCAACAGGCAACATTGACTTTTTACAGAACCGATAACACAAAAGTAGTAAAAACAGTTGATTTAGATGGTATAACACAAGTTGAAATTGATGATGATGTAAAAATATGTACTAGAATACAGATTAAATCAGGAACAAACAAAACAAATGTTGGTGAAATAAATATTGTAGATAGAGCAACCGGTTTAGTTGTTTATCAGTCTGTTGAAATTGGCGAAGGTCAAACTTTATCCGCAATACAAATATGTGAAAAAGACAAAAAAGGTAAAATAAAATTTCACTATACAACTTTTTCAAGGGCAAGTGCTGCATTTGGAAGTGCTCAAATGAGATTGAGATTAAGAGCAGTTGACGGATCAATTTTAACAAAATACAATACAACAATATCAGCAAATCATCCCAGAGACGAAAGAACATATGGTGATGGTTTCGGATTAGATATTGTAGAAGGTGAAATATTTTTTTGGGAATGTACTAGCGTTTCCGCAAATGACACTCCAATTGAAGCTGGTTTTGATTTAATGATTGAGGATGTGTAATCATGAAAATCGGCAATGGTAAAATTGGAGCTAATAAAAAAGGCAAAATTGATGTTTTTGTTAATGATCAAACTAATCCTTTGTTTCAAAATTTTTTAATGAATGAATTGAAAGATGATATAACGCTCACAAGTCCAGCATTGAAAAATGCTGAAGTAGTAAGTGTTTCTACTGGGCATGGGTTCACTGTTGCTGATGGTGAATACATTACAATTTATGAAAATAATAGATGGGTGCAAAGTAGGGTTGTTTCGGTTGATGGTGATGATATTGGACTAGATGAGCCACTAGCATTTGAAATTTCTACCGATGCAATCGTAATCAGAGGCAATAATTTATTAAATGTTGATGGATCAACCGATGAAGTTGAATTTTCATTTATGTTGAGAAGTTTTACAATACCTATTGATATTAGCAAAATAATAATTTTGGCTATTCATCCGGCAGAGGGAGATTACACAAAATTCACAGGTATAACAGAACTACCCAATGGCATATGGTTTAGAAAAGAAAATGGAGTTGATTTTAACCTTGGAAATTATAAAAATAATCAGGATTTCAGATTAAAAGGTGCAACAGTTGATTTTCCAGACAAAGCACCTGCAGGAGCATTTGCAACTGAGATAGTTTTTGATATGGTTGACATTTTTGGTCAAGTTATGAGGTTTTATCCTGAAGACGATGACACATTTAAGGGTACAGTAAGAGACGCACTCCAAACAATAACCAGTTTACAGGTTGCTTTAATTGGAAGTTACACAGACGAATCTTAAAATATTTTTTTACGTAAAAGAAGGATGAAAATGAAATGCCGGATAAAATGCAGTTATATATTAAAATCGCTGGTTGGTTGCTTGGTGTTGTCGGGCCTCTTGTTACATTCTGCGGGCTGGCTATTGGTTATGTCTACAGAAACGATAAAAAACAAAACACCAAAGACCACAGCGACACAACAAAAAAAATCGATGATAACAAAAAAGAAACCGATAAAAAAATTGATGATATTGACGACAAAACCGATAGCAATAGCGAGCGCATATCAAAAATAGAGGGAGCACTTGACATATGACAAAACAAACAAAAAAACAACTTGATGCTGAACAAAAAGAGCACAAAGAAAATTTAAAAGCTGCAAAAAATGTGACAAGCTTCTGGACTCTCATCGCTTTTCTTTTTGCCAAAGATTCAGAGAGCGACAGCAAGACATTTTTCAAGATTGTATCTTTTCTTGAGTTTATTATTATTATTATTTTAGTGGCGACATATACGGATTTATTTAAAGTTATTTTTAAATATTTGATGTCTTTGATGGGTGCAAAATGAAAAATCTAATATCATTTACAAGAATAAATAGAGAAAGAATAATATCAGCAATAATGCTTATAGTTATTTTTGTAGGTATAATATTCCTGAGTTCTTTATTTTCTGGATGTGATAATAAGAAAACTCCAGGACTTGAGGGTTTTGATATCATAAAATTACCAACTGAATGTAAATTGTATATTTTATCAGTCGATGCAATAAAAAATAATGACGGTGGTGGCCTTGTTAAAAATAAAGGTGCTGAAAAGAATTTTACTCTTGCATCATTTTTTGCTAATCCTTGTTTAAATGCAATTAAGGAAATGAAATCAGATGAAAAACAAAAATTAAAAGATATTATAAATAATTTAAAAACAGAAAATAAAGAATTAAAAATGAAACTTAAGTTTTTAAAAGAAAAGATTGAAAGTCAATAGGAAATTTATTGACTTATAGAGACATAATATATAATATAACAGATTGAAAGAGGTTACTATGTTTAAAATAAAATTATCTGGCGAAATAGGATGGGACGTAATGTCCTTTGAAATTGAAGACCAATTAAAAGAAGCCAATGGTCAAGATCTTGAAATTGTATTCAATACTCCTGGTGGTTTTATCTCAGAGGGTAACTTGATTGATGACATGATTTTACAGTATAAAAAGGATTTTCCACAGTCTCAAATTATGGCAAATGTAATTGAAGCGCAAAGTTATGGAAGTTATCTACTTTCAAATCCTGCTTTTGATATGATCGTTGCAAGAACTAATTCAGTAGTCATGATTCATAACCCTCTTATGGGTGTTATTGGTGACTATAAAGAAATGAGAAAGAATGCTGATGTCCTTGAAAGAAAAGCTGCAATGTTTGCTGAAAGATATAGCCAAAGAATGAAAAAATCTGTTAATGATGTAAGATCAATGATGGATGAAGAAACATATTTTATAGGTGGCAAAGAAATTGTCGAATCTGGATTAGCTGATGAAGTTGTATCAGATAAAGACTCATTGAAAGATTCTATGTCATTAAGAGCAAGTGCAGAAACAAAAATTGACATACTGAAATTGAAAATAAGAAACACAAAAGAAGATTTTGAAAAGATTGCAGCAATGACAAAAGATAAAAATATTGCTGATGACAAAAAGAAAAGCACACAACCCGCCCAGGGCGGTAATAATAATAATCAGGAGGAAATTACTATGAAAGATAGTAATGAATTACTTGAAAAGTTTCCTACTGTTCACGCCGAAACAATGAAGGCGGGGGAGCAGTCAGGCAGAGATGCAATATTAAAAAATAATGCAACTCTCATGGAAATGAAAAAAAGTGAAGAATATAAGGATATTCCAGAAGTTCAGGCAGTCCTTGACGAATCACTTGAAAAAGGAAGATCTGTTGAAGAAACAAACCCTCTTATAATGGCAACTATGGTTAAAATTATGAGTGATCCAAAGAAAGCTGCTCTCATGAGAGCTTCAAAAGATTCAGCAGATGATATTGATCTTGGAGATGTTGGTACTGTCAGTGGTGAAGTTGTCAAAATGTCAGCAGCAGAAAAATCTAAAAAGAATGAGGAGAACTAATCATGGCATATACAGTAGTTAAACCAAATGCATATAATTTCTCTGAATTAACAGAGAGTGGGAAAGGTGACACTCAACCACTTATCACTAATACAGAAGGTAGAACTGCGTTGCCTTTTGAGATTATACTACAAGCTACAGCTCCTTTTTATTGTGGTGAAATTAGAGAATATGATGGAATTGCAGACGATGGTACAGGCAGAATTGAAATTGCTGAAGATCGTGTAATTAGAACCGAGCAAATGGAGGCGACAGACACTTTTGTTGTAGGTGCTGAAGTTTTCTTTCATCCTGGTGGGTCTGGGGCAGCTGGTAAAATTGTTGACACAGCAAGCAAACTAGCTGGTGACATAGCATTCGGTAGATGTGAAGGTTTTGGCGGTGCAGCAACAGCCCATACTTACATTGATGTTAGACCATATGCTTTTGATTCAGCAAGAGCACTGGAAACATAGGAGATAATTTAAAATGGATATAAAATTTATTACAAAAGATAAGCTTCGAGCAGAAGCAAAAAGTAAAATAGAATCTGGAATTATTGTTCCACATGATCAAATGTGTGATGTCGTAAGCCCAGTTCTTAACGGTAGAAGTGGCAAAATTGGACCAACAGATGCTCTTTTTGATAGAGCAATGAAAGCAAAAACCGTTGGACGTGAGTCTATAATGGTAGGCAAACTTGCCAAAGAATATGGATCAGGATTTGACATTCCACGATTTTGTCATGGCAAAGATAAGGAAATGTCTGTACGTGAAATGTTGAAAGCTGGTGTTTTTAATGATACTAAAATGTCATCAAACTCACTCATTCCAGACTGGCAATCTCTATGGGATGCATTAAGAATTGATATTTCAATCAGAAAAGCAGCTCAAGGAACTATCAGAGAAAACATTTATAATATTGAAAATATGCCTAATTCAAGTAAGATTTTCAAATCTACTGAATTTTTTCCATATGCTGTTATCTTTGAAGAAAATAATGGTGAAGGTCAATCAGTAAGACAGGGAGAAACAAGAGCTGGTCAGTATGAAGATATTGAGCATTTCATTTATGCAGCTGGTTTTACTTGGACTCTTTTGGCTGATCTTTTTGATGAATCTCTTAATACAACAAGAATAAGTGATGCTGTATCAGTTGGTTATGATGCAAAGAGAGATGATCTTGCAATATCTCCTATTCTAAATTTCTCTTATTCAGGTGCTCAACAGACAGCAGCTTCAACTGTTGGTACTCAAAGACAAGAGCTTCTATATAACACAATCCAAGATGCAATTGATGATCTTGCTGAACGTGTTGATCCTGTGACATTGAGAAAGATCGATGCAAGTGATCTTACAATTCTTGCAAGTCCTAACGATGCAAGACACATTTCACAAGTTATTGGTGGATTTAATACTAATACTGTTGGCGGTCAAGATGCTCCTAAGAGCCTTGATGCATTGAGTGAAATTTCTCAGATAATTGCATATGATGGCGAAGTTATTGAAGGTCGTGCGGAGACAACAACCTACTCAGGTGTAACAAATGGAACTGCATATCTTATCAGAAAAAACCGTTATATGAATGTAGGAATCAAGAGAAATCTTCAAATGGAATCTGATATGACTCCTGATGTTACTAAACTTTCTCAGGAAGAAAGATCATGGTACTTTGTTGAAGGCCAGCAAACAACTGGTATACAGTATTTCATCCAAGAAATAACACTACCTACATGGTAGAATAGGAGAAAAAAATGCAACTAGATAGTGCAATATATGAAGTTCTTGAAACTAAAGATAAAAAAGGAAATGTTGTTGGATCTGGACTTACAGTTAATAGCAAAGTTTTCAAAGTCGGTCAAAAGTTCACAGCTGTTCAGTGGGCATGGGGCGAAGATGCTTTGAAAGAAGCTGTTAAAAATGGCAGATGTAAGAAAATTTCTGAAGGCAAAAAAGAAGATAAAAAAGCCAAAAAGGAAGATGACAAATGATTGTCAATAAGCCAATAGGCTCTGTTAAAATCGGGAATACTATTTCCCGATTAACAGTTGGACAACAAGTTCCACAGAATGTCATTGAATTCTGGAAAGCTCAAAAAATATATCAAACTATGATTGACAATGGTTCAATTTCTGAGTCAGGCAAAGAATCAAAAAAGCCTGATATAAAAATTGAAAAGAAATCAGAGTCAAAAAATGAGTCTGTTATGTTTAAGGATAATGAATAACAATGACATTTTTCGATAGAATACAAGCTGATAATAAAAGAATGCTAACTGATGATATGCATACTATAACTTTGTTCAATAATGAAAGTCCACGTGAAAGCCTTGAAAGTAAAGGACGTTTTACAGATGTTGGATTGACTTTTGATCAATATGGTATGCCAAAACAAACAACAAAAATGACAGTAGCTTTTAATATCAGTAATTTTAGTTCTATCATTTCAGATATTACAAAAGAAAATTTTGAAAATTGGATATGTATATTTTTGAACTCAGAAGGTCAAGAAAGGATTGGAAGATTTATTGAGCCTTTCATTGATAAAACTTTTGGTTATGTTGTAACAACTTTAGTAAAAACAGATGATCCGAGGACTGCATAATGTCATATATTGATCCATCAGAACCAGGTGCAATTCCCAATTACCTATGGGTGAAAGCTCAAGATGGTATTAGGGCAACATTGCAAGAGGTTAGTGATAATCAATCTGCATTGAATTCTTCATACAAGTTTGAAGTTAAAACAAATTTATGGAGGCCTGTTCTTGAGGATGATGACAATGCAAAACTCGCAAATATTCTGATAGGTCGGGTAAGAGAAGAAAACAAGACTGCAAGATTAAAGAACCATGTAGTTGAATATTATGTTGACTGTCATGTTCGCAGTGCTGATGAATCAGGAATACCAGCAGATGAAAGAGCGGTTGAATGGTTGCAATATTTGACAGCTATGGTTGAGTTTGGTTTGTCATGGCTTGAAAGATATTATAAGTCTTTGGGTTCGGGGCAAATTGCACCACGTTCACTGACTCTCGAATATGATGTTGTAGATGGAGCAGATGAGGCAACTCAAGTTTATGCCCCTGCAAGATTTATTTATACATGTGCATTTCCTTATAGTGCACAGGATTTTGTTAATTTACCAGATCTTGAAAAAACTAGAGTTACGTTAGACAACTTTGCAACAGAAATTACATATTAAAATGATTAAATAGGAGGATAAAATGACTATAACTTTTAAAGATGTTCCGGCCAATGCAAGAGCTTCGAAAAACTTTGTTGAGCTTGCTGGCACAAAAAGATCATTGGGAAGTTTATTTATTCCTGCAACTGGTGGCGTTATCGGCCAATACGATCCTGCAAAAACCAGTGTTGTAGATTATGCAAGAGTAAAAATGCAAAACTCGGATGATTTTGGAAGTCAATTTGGTTTCGGATCACATATACATCGGATGTCTTTGAATTTACCTGATGCTGTTTTCTTGCAGGGTGGGGGCATATATGCTTTTCCAGTTCCTGAAGCAGGTGGTGCAACTGCAGCTGATCAAGATATTACTATTGTTGGTACCGTAACAAAAGCAGGTACACTATTTATTGATATAGGTGGTGAACTTATCCAAGTTGGTACTTCAATTGGTGATACTGAAACTGAGGTTGCAGCAGCAATAACAACTGCCATCACAGCAAAAAGAGATGTTGCGGTAACTTCAACTTCAGCTCTTGGTGTTGCATCAACTGTAGCAAAATTCAAGGGAACTGCAGGAAATCAGATATTGATTAAAATCAATCCTGATGGTGAAACTCAAGAATCAAAAAATCCTGAAGGTATCACGGTTACTCTTGAAGAAACTGATGGTTTTCTTGCAGGTGGGGCAACTGATCCAAGTGTTGAAGAAGTATTTTTTGAAACTAATGGTGATGATAAGCTTGGTTCTGAATGGTATACAATGTTCAATGTACCTTTCACTGATCAAACTAACATTGATTTTCAAGTTCAAAGCGCAGTGAATAGAAGTGATGCAGCAATTAACAGAATGTTTGCTAATATTGCAGGTTACTCAAAAGAAACTTATGCAGCAGCTTTGGCGCTACCTGAAAATACTAACTCAGAATGGTTTATTCCAATTTGGGATGACAGATATGAATCACCAGCTTTTGAACAATCTGCAGCTACCATGGGTAAAATGTTAGATTCTCAGAATGAAAATCCTGCATTGCCTTTTAAGACTCTTGAAGTTTCAGGTTCTTATGATGATACAGTTTCAGATAAGAATTATGCTCAAATTTCAGCACTTGTTGAAGCTGGCATGAGTTATATGTTAAGCGGAACTGGTAAATTAAGACTTGGTGACATTGTAACATCAAGACGGACCAATGATTCTGGTGGTGATACTGAAGAATGGTTTTTCGCTCAACAGCTTTTTAACAGACAAGCAAAAGCGTATAGCATTGAACAATTATTCCTTGATGAAAAATATCAAAGAGCAACTGTCATTAGTGATGCGGATGTTTCTTTCGTTGAAACTGCGATTGCACCTAAAGATGTTGTTTCAGATATTGAATTTTTAGTTACTTCTTTATGGGTTCCTTTTGGATGGACTAAGAATCAAAAAGAAGTTGTTGATTCAATAGCTGCAGAAATCGATGCAACATTCAATGGTAGAATCGATTCTGTTGTGACAGACGATCCTGCGGAAGCATTAAGAATTATAGCAACTAAATACGAATATTTATATTAGGAGGTGAGAAAAAATGGCAAACGGAAGCACTGTAACAGGCGGTCCTTTAAGAGATTTAAAATATGGTGGCTTTGTACTCACTCCTGATAGTGAAGCAAAGCATAAAAAGCAAAGTGCAAAAATGCAATATGAAGCTAAACGTTCACCTAACGGTAAGACTTATTCAACAGCCGAAAGTGTAACAGGATTTATTGAGCAAGATTGTGTTTTTCAAGGAAGTGAGTTTTCTGAATTTGAAGAATTACAGGACGGTGTTGAAAGATCTTTTGTTGCAACTACTGAAGCTGGTACCGTTATCACTGGTAAGGGTATCATTGATGGAGAAATGCAAGAAGATGATGGAAAAGCAACTGTCAAAATATCAGGAACATGGACAGAGCGTTAAAACTCTGTCTTTCTTTTAAAAAAATAAAAAGGATAACAAAATGGAAAATAATTTAATTGATAAGGCAAAAGAAAAGTTCAAAGGCAAACAATCAAAAGAGATTACTGAAGTAGAAGCATATGAAATAATTGATGGATGGGGTGAAGATCTTGAGGTAAGATTGAATCAAGAAGATTTTGAAGCAGTTCAGAAAGAAGTATGGAAAGCAGTTTCAAAAGAAAGATTATTATATGATAATAATAGAGAGATTTTCACCTATGTACTTAAAAAGCCTATAGAATTTCTAGATGGTTCAGGAAGAATTTCTATAATTGAAATACATGAATCTGATATGCAGTCAAAAAAGAAAATGTCAAAATTCAAAGATGATATAGATAAGGCTGCTGCATTACTTCAGGCTCACTGCAAAATGCAAGATGGATCTGAAATTGAACACGGATTTTTAACAAGAATAAAAGATAGAGACAGTGCAATTATAATGGCGGTTATACTTGGTTTTTTCGTTCAAGCAGTTCCAGAATCAAGGCAGTAGGGGGGCTTGATTTTTCTGCTGAGTTTGAAGTTGTGGGACTGCTTGCAAAATATTTTAGTGGGGGGTTTTCGATACCTCATCAAATGACATTGACGTTCAAAGAGGTTTTCTTTTGGTTTGAAAATTATGAATTACAAGCCACTGAAGATGAAATTATTGAAGAATTAAGATACGACAAAGATGGTAAAGTCAAAGACCTACCATCAACAGAAACAATAAGAAAAAAGACCTTGAAGAGAATGAAAGAAAGGAGAGAAAAACTAAATGCCATCTAAAACTAGATTTTCAATTGAAGGTGTAGTCTCATTGGTACAGAAAGTAACAATGCCAATGAAACAAGCTACAAAAGCCGTCACTGGTTTTTCTCGAAAAATGAGAAATCAATTCAGGCTTGCTGATATGTCAGCTCAAAAAATAAATAGATCCATCAATAGAATTGGTGCACCAGCTGCAAAGGCTGGTCTTGCTGCGTTGGGGGTCGGTGTTGCGGTCGTAGGTAAACAATTCGTTGAGTTCGATGATGCTATTTTTGCAGCAACGGCCCGTTTTAAGGCTGCAGAAAAACCAGGCACTGACATGACTAAGGTCATGGAGAACTTGAGAAAAGAAGCTCGTAAGATGGGTGCAACAACTCAATTTTCAGCAGTTTTAATGGCTCAAGGTTTGGATAAGTTCGCTTTAGCGGGCTTTACTTCTAAAGAAGCTATTATGTCATTGAAAACTCAGGTTGATCTTGCTACAGTAACAGGTGAAGATTTCATGCGTGTTGCTGATATATCATCTGACTTACTCGGTGCATTTGGGGGGTCTGCTCTTGATAGCACTGCAAAAATAGCCAAACTGAAGGAAATGAATTCACTCCTTGCCGTTGCTACATTATCAGCTAACGTAACAATGGAAGATCTATTTGAAACATTAAAACAAGCGGCTCCAATTGGCACAATGCTTGGAAAATCAATGGCTGATGTTATTGCAACCACATCAGTGTTAGGTTCTGCGGGCATAAAGGGATCAATGGCAGCAACCGCAATGAAAAATATTTTCTTAAGATTGGTTAAACCAACTGAAGACGTAAATGAAGCATTAAGACAAATGAATTTAAAACAAAAAGATTTTGTTACAAAGTCTGGAAAGATGAAATCAACTGTAGAAATTTTCAAACTAATAAATCAACAAACAAAAAAATTCAGTGATGTAAAAGTTGCTAGATTATTTGCAGCTCTTGCAGGGCTAAGAGGAACAGCCGGAGCAGCTGTAATTGCTAAAAATGTTGGTGAAATCAGAAAACAACTTATAAAAATGGGTAAAGATCCTCAAAAAGTCATGGCCCAAACTGCTGCCTTTATGCGTCAATCGATGGGAAATAGAATCAAGGCTTTAGGTTCTGCATTTACTGAATTAGGTTTCAAAATATTTTCTGCTTTTGCTGGTGACGGTAAAAAGGGAATTGATAAAATGACAAAATCTATTCTCAAATTTGATGTTAAACCAATCATAGCACTGTTGAAAGTTTTGGTGGGAGTTTTCAAAGTCTTTGGATCAGTACTTATGTTTTTAGCTCCATTCATGAATTTAATAATAGCTTCATTTGTTGGATTTAAAGTTGCAATGTTGGTTGCATCGGTGGCAGCTGGTATTTTTGGAGTTACATTAAATTTTGCTGTACTTGGTCCGATAATGTTAATAATTGGAGTTATAACATTTTTGGCTTTAGTTATAGTTAAAAATTGGGATTTTATAAAACAAGTAACATTCCAAGTTTGGGGAAATATAAAAAGATTCTTTGGTGAAGTTCTTGATGGAATGAAGATAGGAATGTTTACTTTTGTAGATATGTTTATGACTACATGGGGAAATCTATTTAAATTTATTCTTATGGGGTATTCAAAAGTCAAAGGTGCTTTGGGTGGTGACACCACAACAGTTGATGCAATGATAACCAAGGTCAGTAAAATTCAAGCTGATGTTAGGGCTAAATCTGCTTTTGCTTCACCAAATAGTCGAGGACAAAACGGTACTACTAATAAAACAGAGGGCACATTAAATCTGAATGTACAAACTCCTGCAGGTAGCAAAACAGATACCTCAACAAGTGGTGTCATAGATCCTTTTACATTAAACTTAGGTGAGGGTTGATAAATGTCATATCTAGACAGAATGAGACCTAATGCATCTTTTATAGATCCAAATGGTACAGAGCATTTTTTCAATGTTGACACGCTCACTCGTACCGGTAGCAAAAAGGGATCTACTCAGGAAATACTTGATAGTGTTGAGAGTAGAAGTCAAGATCAGGGAAACAAAGCCACCACATTCAATATGTCAGCTTATTTCACTGGTCAGGATTATGACATACCCACTGATGCATTTTATAAGGCTCTTGAATTGCAATATACAATTGATAAGCCAGGGATTTTAAAACATCCACGATGGGGTAATATCAATGTTTTTCCTTTGGGTGATTTCCCTCAAACAGAGGAGCTGATTTCCGGTGCTATGGTTGGTCGTATTGATATTACATTTACAAAAGTTTTTAATAGATCTTTTCCAGAAACAACAGGTGGCTCTTTATCCACAGCACTCACAAATATTGATGAGATTGAAGAAATCAGTGATGAAATAGCAGAGGGTATTGATGTTTCAAATACAAAACTTGAAACTAGCATACAGGCAAAATTGCAAAATGCAGTTGGTATAATTTCTAATAGTTTAAGTGAGATAACAAAACAAGTTAAAGCCGTTCAAGATGAATTTACAGCTATTCAAGATGCTATAAATAATACAATTGATGATGTCGCAGGAAATATCATTGAACTTATTTCTCAGACTCAACAACTTATACGACTACCTGCCAAAATAGTACAGTCATTTGAAGATAAAATCAATGGTTATGCCAGCATGATTGAAACTCTTTGTGATAATTTCAATGATCCTAATGAGGTATCACAGGCAAATAGAAAAAACAACGCTCTCATGATGGAGTTATTTTCTGGTTACGGTGTTGCGGTTTTATCTGAAAGCACTTCTTTTGCTGATTATTCAATAAGATCTCAGGCCATATCATCAACAGAAATTATAAATGATAGTCTTGATTTTTTTACAGATTCATTCAATGAGGCACGAGCCTATGGTTTAGCAGATGAAGAATTTTCAGGAACTCATAATTTATGGTCTTTGATGTTTGACACCACTGCAAGAATTAAAGAATTATTATTACTTCAGGCTTTTGACTTGAAAGCAGAAAAAAGAATTATTTTGAATAATAATATTGACATAGTTAATCTTTGTTATGAACTATATGGAAACATTCAAGAAGAAACATTACAATTTTTTATTCTAACAAATGGATTTAATAATGATGATTTTTATGAACTTTCAGCAGGGACAGAGATTGTAAGTTATGCCTAATTACCTAAAATTTGAAACCAGAAATAAACTCTTTGAAACAATAGTTCAAAAAGATACTAAAAAACGTCCTATTCCCGGGACTAATTATGTAGTTCCAAAGGGAGGTTTTCTTGATACAATATCACTCAAAGCTTATGGATATAATCGTGTATCTGATATTGAAAAAGCAAATGAAGAATTATTAAAAAGTAGGAATAGAATACAGGGTATAAAAAACGTTTATCCTGGTGATGTAATATGGCTACCACCTGGACTTGCAAGGGAAGTAACACCAGAACAAATTGATTCAGATTCACCAGATGAAATAGCAATTAGAATCAATGGTAAAATTTTCAAAGGTTATACAGCTTCGAATATAAATAGGTCGTTAAATTCTGTTGCGGATGGGTTCTCTTTTACTGCTCCATTTAATCCAGATGATCCAGATAGTGTATATCTTGATCCACATACTTTTTTACCAGCCGATATTTTTATTGGTGGTGAACTTTATATTTCTGGTAGATGCGAAAAATGGGACCCTGCTTTTGATGAAAATTCAACAAGTACAAATATTCAAGTCAGGTCTTTGGCCGGTGTATTGGTTGATTGTGTTTCAGAGGATAAACAAAGGAATTATATTAGTCAATCACTCAGTCAAATAACAAATAAACTTCTTAATCCATTTGGTATAAAGTCAATATATCCAGATGGTGACGGTGGTATAATTGATAAATCAAAAAGAAATCCTGGGGATAAAATTTATTCTTTTCTTCAGGGACTTGCTAAGATAAAGGGATATATAATAAATTCAACTGTTGACGGTGGCATTTCCTATGATAGAGCCAATATAAAAGGGAAACCAATATTTCAACTTAAACAGGGAAATTGGCCTTTGTTAAGTGCAAAGCCTTCATATGATGGGACTAAAAGATTTTCACAATTTACAGCAATAGCGCAAGGCAAAAAAAATGTTGTGATAAGATCTTCAGTTGTCGATAAATCAGTGCCGGTAAAAAGACCAACTGTTATTGATGCAAAATATTCAAGTAAGGGAAATGTGAAAGAGGCTGCAGAATGGGCAAGATCAAGATCGCTATCGAGTTCATCACCTTGCACTGTAACGGTTGCAACATGGCGTGATGATAATGGCGATTTAATAAAAGAAAACAATATAGTTACTCTTTTATGTCCTAATGTTTCGGTATATAGAGAAACAAGATATTTAATAGAAAAAGTACAATTAGCTCAAGATGGTAAAACTGCTCAATTGACTTTGGTTTTACCAGAGGCTTATACTTTAGAATTTCCAGAGGTTTTCCCATGGCAGAGATAGTATTATGATTGAGATAGTAACCATAGAAAATGCCAAAGTCAAAGACAACGGAATTGAATCAGATGTTGAGGGTTTTGGTGGCACTGAGGATGATACTAATATTTTTGGTATTACTGGTGTAAAATCTTTACCTCATGATGGTGAAACAGGTGTCATGATTGATGCCAAAGGTGAAAATTATGTTGTTGGCACTAATAATTATAATATAAATATTACTCTTGACAAAGGGGAAATAGTTATTTACTCTTCAGATTCTAGTGGAAATATATTGAGTAATGCTAGATGTAATAAAGATGGTGAGTTTGTTGTAAATGATGGTGATCGTTCGGCGGTTGCTTTTGATAAATTGAAAGAGGGCTTTGATCAATTTGTTTCAGATTATAATGCTGAATTGATTGAAATACAGGCAGGAATAACAAGTGCAGGGGGGGTGTATACTCCGACTTCGACAACTGCTAATGTTGATGGTTCTGAAGTAGATGAGGTGAAATTACCATGAGATATAAATTTGTAAGTCTTAGAATTGAAGTAGTCAATGGCTTTAGATTTTTTCTAGTTAAGAATTTTTCTTTTAAAAATGGTAAAGGAAACGAAACTAATCAAGCATGTATTCAAGTTACTTTTATAGTGATATCAATTTTATGGATTTCTAAATAATGGCAACATACACAGGTGACATACTAATAGTTCAACTCGATGACGGGACCTTTGATTGGTTCTTTGAAAACGGTCAACCGTACATGACAGATGGACTTGAAACTATAACTCTTCTCGCTGTGTTTGGTGAAGATTACTATGGTAATGACCTTGTAAGAACTGAATCTGAAAAAATGAAATCGGCATTTCCTGAAGTCATAAGAAGAAATACAGTGAGTGATGAAACCGTTAATGATGGAACTGAAGCAATAAAAGGTGCTTTAGATTTTTTCACATCTGAGAAAATAGCAAAATCTGTGACTGTTGAAGGTGAGATATTTTCTGTACATGGTATTGCATGGCAAATAACAATAGAATCATTGACAGATGAAACATTGAGATATTTTATAAACTGGGAACTTGGGAAACTGAGATTTCAACAAGAATCAGCAAGGAGATAATTTATGGCAATTCCTGATATACCGTCAATTGAAGAAATAAAAAATAGAATAGTATCAGATGTTACAGATAGTATAAATCAAGTTGTACCATCGTTTTTCATTTCATTTGTAAGGGTTCTTGCCTCTGCAATTGCCTCAATGCACTACCTCACATATCAAGCAATTCTTTGGGTGTATAAGCAAATTTTTCCATCTTCAGCAGATTACTTCAATCTTATTCTTTTAGGTAGGATTGTTGATGTAACACCAAAAGAGGCCACCAATGCAATAATATTGTGTACGGTGCCAGGTTCAGGAAGTGAAGTAACTCAGGGAACTACTTTTATTTATACAAATGATGTAACCTACAGAGTTGAGACAACTACTTTAATAGTCAGTGGTGAAGCTTTAAACGTTCCTATGAGAGCTTTGACATCTGGGGGTATTGGAAATGTTGCTGATGGTGAAATTCTCAATCTTACATCATCCACACTCGGACTTGATGGGACTGCAGAAGTTACAAGTACAGATACCAGTGGAGCCGATGAAGAAAGTGAAGATTCTTTTGCTGCTCGTGTATCATTAAGATATAGAATAAAATTTATTGCCGGTACTCCAGGTGGTTATGCTCTTTATGGACTTGAGACACCTAATTTCACATGGGTTGGACCTTATGCGGATGAGGATATACATAAACAAGTTAATATATATGGTCGTGTTGATAATCAAACTGATGGAATACCAACAAGCTCACAGCTTGCAGAACTTGAGGAATATTGTTCTTTTGATCAAGAAACAGGAAAAGAAATAAGAAGAGCGATTGGAGACGAATTAAACACCCTTGCAATATCAAGACGTGTATTTGATCTTGAGATTTTTATCAATAATTCTAACAGTGGAATAAATGCAGAAATTGAAAGTGCAGAAAATGACTTTATAGATACTCTTGAACCTTTTATACAGGGGGTTTCTTCAGTTAGAAGAGATGTTTTAACAAATACTGATACTGCCGGTGTTGCTGATGATGTAGCAGAGAGAAACGGTGCGAAGGTTACTCAGGTTGTTATTACCGATACTGTGACAGGACTCACTGAAACTAATTACAGTTTTTACGGTGGTGAGTTTGGAAAATGGGGAACTATTACTTTTACGGTGGTATTGTAGAATATGATACAATCAATTAAAAATACACTAATCAGATTATCAGGTAAAATATATTTATTCAATCCTATAAAATGGTATCCTGAATTTATAGAGGGAATATCAAAAGAATTTGCTAGAGTTAGGGATTATAAAAATAATGTTTTATCAGCTACAGTTGTAAATGACAATATGACACCTGATGCTATTGATGATCATAATAAAAAATATGGTATTCCTTCAAGTTTAACCGGCTCTGATGCCGAAAAAATATCAAGACTCATTGAAAAGGCTGATCCTTCAGGCTGGCCTGGCCCAGATTACATGGAAGAACAACTGGCTCAAGCTGGTTATGATTTATATGTTCATGAAAATTCACCACAAACAACAAATGTTAGACAGTATGGCAATGATCAATATTCACCTGTTATTCAATATGGACTAACTCAGAGATATTTAGATCCTGATGATTTCCCTGGTTATTTATGTGTAGGTTCACCACCTTCAGGAGAAGGAAGAATTTATCTTTCTCAGTATTCGACATCTAATCAATATGGTAATTTTCAATATGGTACACCAGATCCAAATGCATTAAATCCACAACCGAAGCTATATGAAATTACTGATGATCCACAATGGTGGGGATTTTATTTTGTTCTATCGCCTTTCGAGGATAGATTAGCAGTTGATGAAAGTGAATTTTTAGAAGTACCAGAAAATCAGATTGACTATTTATGTGATCTAATTGTATCATTGAAACATACTACAATGAGAGCTATTGTGCAAGCAAAAAGTGTATAAGATAGATATAATGAAATATAAGGAGAAAAAATAAATGAAAGAATTAGCTAGTTATCTGACAAATTTAGAAACAGCATCGGCAGGTTTTTCACTTGGGAAAATGAAAGATGATAGTGGGGCAAGTGATGGTACTGGTATTACCGTATTGACCCACAATGATTTTTACTATGCTTTTGAATCTGGAATACTGAAATATCTTGGTGCTATGAGTGATGCGGACGAAAGTGAAACCGCATCTGATAACCTTGATGCTATGGAAACAATGACAGGTGTAAAAAATCCTAATGTTTCAGAATATGATAATTCAACTGCATATGTTCAAGACGATCATGTCATGTATTTGGGTTCTCAGTATGTTTTGATGGATGTTTCTGGTAGTACAGGGAATAATCCTATTGATAGTCCTGATTTATGGTTACCTTGTTTTAATCGTGATGAAGCTTTAAGAAATTGGAGAGAAGGTCTCAATATTTCTGGTGGTTTTTCAGCACTTCATGACAAGAGAGATGTTACTAATTATAGAATGATCTTTGGGGATGGTAAATATAATTATGGCGGTGATGCAGGCAGAAACCTATCTTTTACAGGATTACATCTTGATGGAACTCAGGTCACAGGTAATGCAACTCTTGAGGCTTTACTTGATGTTGGTGGTGGTGATGAATATCATCTGTTAGATGTTATTGCTCCTGATGTATTAGGCACTAGAACATTGATAGAAACACTTGCAAGAGTTGGACGTGTGGTTGATGACACTGCTGGATTGACTGAGGATGTTGGAGTTGTTCAAGAAGATGCGATGCAGAGAATTACAGGCGAGATAGCCACTGTTTTAGGGTCAAACGATTCACCTATTGATGTTAGTGGCTCGGTTAGTGGTGTCTATTCAATAGGTTCAACAGTTTTACCTAATAGAGCAGGTCAGGTATCAGGTAATGGTAGAAATTTATTATTTGATTCAGCAAATTCAACATCTCCAAACACAGCAAAAACAAATGATGAGGAGACAACCATGGCTAACTATACTAAAGGTGTGGACTGGATTTTAATTATGCAAGAGATATAAAAAAATTAAATACGCATATTAAAGAAAAAGCCTCTAAAATTATTAGAGGCTTTTTTGTATTCAACTTTTATTTGTACTGACTTTCTACAATTTCCACATTTCACCTTTACTTGTCAAAACAGTCATTGTAGCGGATTCAGTTGATTTAACAAAATACAACCCTGAATTCCTAACAATAGAATCATCATCAACAACAACATGAAATAATCCATAAAAAGTATTATGATATCCTCTATAATAATCAGTAATCAAAACATTTCTTGGTCCAAAACCTATTGACATTATTACAATATCACTAACAATATAAGGATCATAAAAATCTGTAGTTATCTGAAAATCTGCATGATCAAGTGTAACTCTGTTCTTAACAGGCTTTGCAAGCATTTGAGCTTGTGTGATTACATCAACAGCACTTCCAGATTGTTTGACATAAATTATTTCACTATCAACAAGAGCTGAATAATATATAACACCATCAACAGTATAAAAAGATTGAAAACTTACTGAAACTGTATTATCTGAAAAACCACTTTGGGTAATAAGGCAATCAATTGAAACATTTTCCATAGATTTTGAAGTAGAATTTAATCCTTTGATATATCCGGTTGCAGTTTCATAGAAAAAATCATATCCTGTTATTTGATCAGGTGTGTATATTTTTGGGGCTGGTCCGGTAATACTTCTAAATAAAAGCAATGCAGCTTTAACACTTGAAAGTGATGGAGTAGAACCATATTTATTAGTCATATTGATTTCAATTTGAGGTACATCAAGATCATAGAAATCATTATCAATCATTGATACATCAATAGTGCCATCTTCAAGATCTGTTGAGAGAGTAGTTAGCAAATTAGAAATTTCTGAAACGGTGCGACCTTTACATATTGCAGCTGATAATAATAACAGTTCTGCATTATTTGCAACTGATTGAGTTCCAGGATCAATAGTGGTCCAATCAAAATTAGAGAATAATTCTGTAATTGATTGATTAACTGAAGTATCATAATCTGAGCCTGATTCAATTAGAAACATAACTCTTTTTTGTATGATATGAGTAAGTACGTTTATATTCCATGGTGTTTTGGTACTATCGACCATACCATATAATTTAAGTGTAGAATCAGAAATTAGACCAGTATTCTCATTATAAAAATATCCTTCAGCTTTTACATAAAGAATGTCTTTTATTTTTGTACTCTTGAGTGTGTAATTTCCGAGATCATCATTTGTAACAGTTGCGAATGATTCACCAGTGAAACCGGTCACAGGGTCCCAACCGTATGCAATAATCTCAGCACCTTGTTGAAATGCACCCTTTTCTAGTTTACCAGTGAATGTTTTTTCTGATGGTGATGGGGTTGATGGTGTGTCATCACATGAGACTGTGAACATGAGACTTATTGTCAATATGATAATTGACAATAGTAGATTGAATTTAATTTTTTTCATTACCTTCTCCTTTAAAGTTTGTATTTATAATATAACTATAAACTGTTAAGTTGTAAGTTTATATGTATTTATTTACCAGATTTCACCCTCTGGAAGTTTAACATAATTATAGCCAACTGATTCAACTGGCCAAAATGCAAGACCTGGTTTTCTAACCTTTGGACGGCCTTTTTTAATGTTGAAATATAACCCGATACCAGTGAAATATGAATATCCGTTTACGAGTAGGAATCTTTCAGGACCAGTTTTTACAGAAGTTATGTTGTTCACATCACTGCACATTTGACCTTGATAATCAAAATCTTTTATTGAAAATTCAGGATTACTGAGTGATGATCTTTGCAATTCTGGTTTTGTTGGTAGTGATGCAACTTTATTAACAGCATCATTTTTATCTTGTTTGTAGAAAACTGTTTTTGTTGCTAGTATTTCTGGATCAGTGTTATCAACTTCTTGAGTAGTGAAATAGAGATCTTTACCGATTGCAAAGAAATCTGTGAGCATGAGTGGTTCACCATCTTGATCGATTATATCAAGTGATGGAGTTACATTTCCCTCAGTAAATCCATAGATCTTTTTTTGACCTGATGATGTGAAGTAATAATTTTGACATCTTGGTATTGATTTAAGCATTGTTTTTCTCCTTTAGTTATTTTGGTTGAAAAAATCTTTTATTATGGTCTAAGTGTTGTGTTCCTAACGGATTATCTTGACCATATGTATTAGAAATTTTTTCTTTTATTGATTCTATTTTGTCTTTTGCTAATTTAATTGTTGTTCCACAGAAAGGACAATATCTTATATCGCAAAATCCGTTTTCACCAACATTGTAAGAAATATCAAAAGTTTTATTGCATGCTAAACATTTCATAATTCTTTAATCTCCTTATCTTCATTAAACAACCCACCTTCATTTTTATCAACTTCTTTTTCTTCGACAGGTTCTTTTTCTTTAATGATCTCAGCATCTTTTATTGGTGGCTCTTTAGTTTCAAACTGACCTTTAGCGACATTCAGAACATGGTCTGCAGCCTGATCCATAGTTGAATCATCTGTTATGCTGTTGTCATCACTCCACTCTTCAGCCATGGCAGAGGCATTTCTAACTTTCATATAAGGTCTAAAAAATGACTTTCCTGCTGCCTTTCTAAGCATTTCCGGTCTGTCTGGTCCATCATATGGATTGACTAAATCATGTTCATATATTTTCTTTGACCATGTGCCGCCGTCTCTTTTATCAAAAACTTTTTCAAAATATTTATGACCATTTTTATCTTCTTTTAGATTTCCCTCAGATTTTATTCTGTTGAATTGTTCAACATCAAGAATATAATTTTTATAACTTGGTGAATGTTGAGCTGCTTTTTCAAGTAGTCTTTTAACATCATATGCCTCACCAATATATTTACCGGTGTCATTTCTTTTTGCTCTAACTATCATTCCTGCCAACTCACCTCTTGGTAGGATTATTTTAAAGTCTGCATGAAAACTACCATCTTTTTGATATATATCTATATCGGTATCATTTTCATATATAGGTTTTATTTCTATATCACTGAATGGTGGATTTTTGCCTTTACTCATAGCATTTTCGTAACACTCAACAGATGCAATAAATTCACAGCCATTTCCAAAGGGGACTAAATCACCCATTTCTCCAAGAATAGCACCATAATAAAGAGCCTCTGAAAATCCATGTGTAATTGACTCTTGACCTTCATCAGTATTCCACACTTTATCCCATGCTTTCCCTGAAAGATTAGAAACATATCTAACATTTTTTTCAATCATTCTTTGTGTTGCAGGCTTGTCAATGAATTGTGCCGATTGATTCATTAGAGCAATCATGTTATTTTGTGACCACGTTATGAGTGCGGTTCGGTCGTTTGGGATTTTTGCAAGTTGGGTTGATTGTGAAAGAGTGGTATTTATTTCTGACATTTTCTTTTCATCAGTCATAGTATGATTTTTAAAATAATCCTCAACGATTTTTTTATTGTAATCTTTCCATTTCAATCCACAAACTCCACATTCAGCATAAAACATGGTTTTGCCTTTGGAATTACCAGATTTAATTTCTAGTGGTTTGTTGCAATGTTTCATAATTATTTAACCCCCCTACTTGATTCAAGTGCTTTTCTCAAAATTCCAACAAGCATATCTTTTTGCTGTAAATTTAAAGACCAACCAAATAAATTTATAATCAATAATAATTTCCAATCATAAAAATATAAAGTTAATCCACATGCAACAGGAAATAAAATAAGCTGAAAAAATTTAGTTCTATTTTTTGATATAAGTTGTATTACTTTTTTCATAATTATTCACCATCCTTAATCTTTTCAACATATTCATAAACATTTAAGCCCATATAATATTCAGTGCCTTCAATTTTTTTTGCCTTCCCTGTTGATGCAATTCGATTAGTTTTACCTGAACCTGATAATCCATGTCTCTCTGATAGATCAATTGTGAGTGTGAGAATGTTACCGTTTAATTCTTGTTTTATGTTTTGCATTTTTAGTTCTCCTGTAGGTTTTTATTTTGGTTCTGTTTTTATACAATAGCTATCTTTTAATTTATACTCATCAGCTGGACAAACGTCACTATCTAAAGTGCAATCGTTACATGAGTGCTTATATCCAGGTTTACATTCATAAATAAAGCAATCATCTTGACATGGAATTAAATCATCAATTTCACATCCACACGGTACTTCTGGATTATACAGTCCGCTGAATTTATTTTGTTCTAAATATTTTATTACAATTTCTTTTACATTCATAAATTAAGACCTCCCTAACATTTTACCGTTGATTTTCAATATAGTATCTTTTTGCTTATCTGACAAGAATTTATTATCTAAAATATGCCATTGATAAACTGAAGAAATAAATTCTAATTCCCATGTAGACAACTCATCTTGATATCGGTCAACAATTCTTTCAATAATAGCTTTGTAATTTTTTTCCTTTGCCATTATGAAAGTTCTCCAGTTTCAACAAATTTAATCAAAAATGGTAACAATTCTTTTACTTGTTCTCTAGTCAAATGCATTCTTGTATTTGCTGAATAATGGTGCTCCATTGAGTGTTCATCAACTTCTGGAAATTCAGTCCAAGATAGAGGTATTCTATTCGCAACAAATTCTTTGAGTCCGATTTTATCAGCTCCCAACCATATGCAATCTTCAGTTGCAAGGGATGATTTTTGCAAAGTGCATTCTGTATAATTTCTGTCTTGAAATTCTAAAACATCAAATCCTCTTTGAGTTTTTTCCATCATTATCTCCTTTTCAATCCCTTTTTGAATTGTCTCCAATAATAATTATAAGCACCTGATCCTCTTTGCTCATAAGTAAATCCACTCACGTTTTCAAATGCTGCTCTTACTTTTTTTGTTCTTGATCCTGACATTTTAGACCTCCAATTCTTTTTCTTTTATTATTATACTAGGCTTTCTACTACTTTCAGATCTTTTAATCAATCCTTTTTTATTCATATACTTCAATAAAGTCTCACCATCTTCACGCTCTCTAATTTCTTTCAATCCAACAACACGATCAGATCCGGCGGTGGTTTTCCATTTTGCGATATCAGTCACAGATTCATTTACAACACCCTTGATGAATTCAGTATCTTTCAAGTGAATTGAAATTCTATGCTCACAATCTTCTTTTTCATTTTTCCATTTCTTCTCTTTCTTTTTTGCTATGTAATATTCCTTTGCTATTTCCATGACTTCAATTAGTTCATCATTTGTAATCTCTTTGAAATCTTCTTTCAATTCTGGATAGAGAGATTGAATATCTTTGCTATTCATTACAAGTTCTTTGGGTGGGTTTTCCTCATCAATACATTTTTTCATGTATGTGGCAAGTTGAATGAGGTCTTTTTGATGATCTATGTTTTTGTCAATTTGCCAGTAATGTTTTTCACTGGTATTATATCCAAGAGCCAAATAACAAATATCAACATCATAAAGTAACATTTGAAATTGACATTGAAAATATACTTTTAGTGGGACACCCTGCCATTTTTTAAGAGTTAAATCATATCCTTTGTACTGGTCAAATTTTCGGGTACCTGCACTTTCTTTTGTTGCCGATTTTGCTTCAATGAGAAATGGTTTTGATAGATTGATTTTAAAGCCTTTAGCATCTAAGATCCAGTGACCATTTTTATCTTTCTCCATTGGAATATTCTTGAAAGATTTTTTCATTTTTTTGAAAAACATAAATTTAGAAAACATGTATTCCGGATCATATAAGCAATCACCATGGGCAACACCATAATAATTACTGGTTTCTGTATTATGTTTGAAAGGTGTTGTGTTGAATGGTTCAGGATTTATAACTTTTCCAAATTCAGCTTTTTGTTGTTCAATTTTATGTAATTGATATCCTCTGAAAAATTCAACAGCTATTTCTTTTGATATATTATCCTTGATGAATTCATATAGAATTTTACCTTCCATGTAGTGACCCATATCAGCAGAATAATTATACTCATATGGTGGTGGGGTTAATTTCTCATTGTATAGATCAAGAGCGGTGCGGTGTTGTCTTTTACCGTTATTTGTCCATGCTGCCAATGATTCTATTGGTCTGTTGGGTGATGGAATGAGCATTGGGATGTCTGATGCACCGATTTTTTTATCTCTTGATTTGTGGAAGTTGGTTATGTATGTGTAGTTATTCATTTAATTTTCCTTTAAGTTATTTCTGGAAATTCTTCTGAATGATAAAAATCTTTATCAGGAAATTTCTGTTTTAAAAAATAGCACATATTAGATGCATCCATAACATCAGAACCAGTAAAGCAAACTATTTTATCCTCACACAAAACAGCATAATTTGTAATTGAATACATTTTGTTTCCATCCATGAACTCACATGCATCTGAAAGTATAGTTCTATAATCACTTTCTCTTGTTTCAATAAGTTTATCAATAATTTCGTGATGTGATTCTATAGCCATTTTAAAGCCTCCTAAAATTTATTTATTCCTTGTAAAAAATTATAAAATGTATAAAAGGGAAATCATCTTTTTTTGAAATACTTATAATTTTATCCTCATTTATATTTTGATGTAATATTAAATCATTTAATATTTTTTCATCACTTAATCCTAACTTTGAAACATTGATTGCTTTATCACATATTTTTATCCCCATTGTTTCATACCCTCTTTGAATTTACTTTTCACTCCAATACCAGTGAGACGCTTGCTCAATATTTCTTGTTTTTCTGCTTTTGTTTTTATTAGCATTTCCCCATTAGAATTATTATTATCATTACTATTATTATCAATATTATTCCGTCTATCTCTATCACTATCCCCTCTTTCATCATCCCCCCTAAAATCATATTCATCTAAGAAAACCAACCGACCATGGATAAATTTCGGCAGTTTCCTTTTTTTCTTCTTAACAACATTGCCCTCTGCATCGAGTTGAGTTACAAAATCATACTTGCATATCCAACACTTGATATTTTCCAAGCTGTTCATATTCCCGCAACAAGGACATTCTTTCATAGTTATTTTTTCATCATCATTATCTTGACCAGGTTCATACCCTGTATCAAGACTCCATTTTCTATCAATGTCAGGCCGTCCATGAAGCACACTAACACCAACGGGATCAACCATGACAAAATGTTTTTTATCCTCAGTTACATTTGATGGTCTGCCGTTAAACTGCATGTATATTGTGATAGATTCTGTGAGCCTCATCCATATAATTCCGTAAAGACCTTTGATAGACATTCCCTCAATACCAACACCAACAGTTACCAGAATATTTGTAACACCTTTTTTCACATTATTGATTATGATTTTCCTATCAACTTTTGATAATTTGCTGTGAATATGGTCAACTCTCCATCCTGCATTTCTATACATGTCAGTTACTTCTTTTGCAAATTCATGTGTCGTACATGGAATTATTACAGGCAATCCATCAAAAATATTTTTATAAGTTTGAACCATGTCACCAATGATTTTTTTCTCTTGAATATGTTCTCTTTGAATTTTTCTGTTTATACCATCAACTGTAGGGACATGATTTTTATACTCATCAGGAATATGTATAATTGGTCTTGCAAGATATCCACTTTCGATTGCTTCACTGATTTTTATAGCTTCATACATATCTGTATAGAATTCACCTAATGGTAGGTTGTCAAGCCTGTATGGTGTTGCAGTGAGTCCGAACCTTAGACACCAATCAAAATGATTGAATATATTCACATAAGATTGAGCAGGGGAATGATGACATTCATCAACTATTATAATATCAAATTGTTTACAAAATTTTTCAGGTAATGAAGTGAGTATATTTTCAAGACTTTGATACATGCAAAGATAGACATCTTTATTTTTACCCATGACACCCTGGTCATTTATATATCCATAATTTATTTTTAATGATGAAAGGTCGTTTTCCCATTGTGAGAATATTTCAATTTGTGGTACGAGAATGAGAAATTTTTTCCTCAGTAATATTTGATCTTGCACGACCATCAGTGCAGTTGGTGTTTTTCCGGTTTGGGTTGGGCTGACAAGAAGAGGGTGTCTTTTATTGTTTAACATCCTGTTGCCCCAGTGGCGTGCTTTTTGTTGATATTCTCGTGGTTGGATTATCATTTAATTTGTTTTATATATTACTACTGGATATTTTGCTTCTTTAAATTGCTTTCCAGAATAACACACTAATCCATTTTGATCTATACATATTGTTTGATGACTAATTATTTTTTCAGTAAAATACAAAGTTTCAAAAACTTTTTGAGCATTATCTATCCAATCTTCAAAAAACTGAAACATTCCTAATTTTTTTTCAATAATTATTTCTATTTTCACACTATCCCCCTTTCAACCATACAATCAAATATTTTACATTGCTTCATAGTCATATCAATAGTATATCCATTTTGACGATATATTTTAATGAATCTGAAAACATCATTTATTTCTTCATAACTATAATCAGTTTCATTCACCATTTCACGCATTTTATTTTCTTTTATTAGATTTGACATTTTTGGTTTCAACCTCTTCAATATCACTTTTTGGTTCACTCATAATTTTTTTACACTTTGGACATTTGAAGTCATCAGTTCCTTTTTTTGGATTTTCACCATGGAATACACGTTCATAATCATTTGTACTGTTTGGACACTTTTCATTTTTACATTTTAGTTTTGTCATTTGGTTAACACCTTTTTTGCTTTTCTAATCAATAACCATAGCTTAAATTTAATGTATAAATTAGTTGATTTGCTTTTCATATATTCAAAGTCTTTGATTGTATTACATAAAATACTATCAATACCACCAGTTCCATATAATTCTTCTTTTCTCATCTTTTCACTTCCCTCTTCGAAAATTTACAACTACCATCATTTCTGCCACACTTGAAAAGATTATGAATTGAACATCTACAATTTGAGTCTGGATCTTTTAAACTTTTCATGCTGATTAGTATCATGTATTTTTTTATTACATATTTTATATCTTGGTCGGTGTTATGCATATCAATAGCCCAACTCTTCTTTATACTTTTTTAAATATTCTTTATGATTCATTCCAAATTGATTATCAATTATTAAATATAATTTATCATCTTCATAACGGTTATCAAGAATTTTTGCTATTGTTAATTTTAGTTCTTTATTTTCGTTTTTGAGTTCATTAACATAATCAACTACAGGTTCTTTATACAAAAACTTATTTCCTTCTATAGCTATTTCATGTTCAATGCAACCATCATATCTTTCTTTATTCATAAATAACCCCGCAAAATATCAATAATTCCAAAAACTTTTCATAAGTATCTAAAACCTCAACACGATGACCTGAAGCACGTATTTTCTCATGAATCTTCAATTGTGTTTCACTTGGTTTTTCACCTAATTTTTTCAATTCAATATAAATGCACTGACCACAATACAATAATACAAGATCAGGTACTCCAGGAACTAAACCCATTTTTTTAAGGAATTTAATTATTCCTGCAATTTTCCCCTCTGGAATTTTAAACATTCTCATGATCATCATTGCTGTTTCATTCAATGGGGAATAGAAAAATATAGGCTCAGTTTGACCTATCTCCGTTAGTTTGTTTATGCATTTTTGTTGTAGAGTGCTTTCTTTTGACGGCATGAGATATCACTCGACCCCTAACTTCTCAGCATATTTCAATACAGTATCGGCAGTGGCCTTTCCTCGTGGATGATCGTCACTAAAGCCCCACTTGAAATTATAAATCTGTTGAGTTGAGATGTCAATAATATTTGCAGCTTTCCTTTCTGTGATTTCTTCAATCTTTTTTATGACTCGACTGTAAAGACCGTCAAGACCATATATTTCATTTTTGAGTTCATCTTTATTTAATGTCATTGGTTGGTTTCTCCTTTGAGTCTGGTTATTTCTTTTTTTTGTTCTGTTATTAAAATATGATATTCTGGATACATATTGAATTCACCCATTTGGTTTTTTACTTTTTCAAACATCATGTTGTAATTTTCTTCAGCAATTTCTAAAGCTGATTTTTTGATATAGCCAGTGTTTTTTAACTTTTCAATAAAATGTTTCTTTTTAATAATTCCATTAAGACTATCTAAATCATTATCATCATAAAATTTAGATGCTTGCTCTTCATTCATCTGTATTTTTTCCATTTCTTTTTCCTTTGATTTCCAACATAATGATATAGATATCAGCATTTTTTGATCTTTATTACAACATATTATAATATCATTACCTGAATTATTCCATCCACAATTATGACATGAATTATTTGACATTACTCTCTCCAAACTTCTTAGAACTATAAACCTTATATTCATCAAGCAATTTCTTATGATGCATAAAATCAAAAGATCTTTCAACACCACCGGCAAAAGAATTCATCTCAGATTTATAATGATTTTTTCTATTGTTGAGAGCTATGATTATTAGTGAGAGTGCAATTATTACAATCAACATTGCAAACATTATGAGCATGAGGTCTTGAGGGGTTATGTTATTCATTTATTTTACCTGTTTTTTTACTAGGTTTATTTATGTCAATATCCATTGTTATTTTTTCCATTGGTCCGTTTGGAGTTTTTATTATATTTACAATAGGTTTCTTCAAACTTATATCAATAGAAACCGTATCTTCAAAATCATACATAGATAGACTGTCAACATCCATATCATTTAAAGCTTTTATAATTTCATTTTTAACTTTTTCAAAAATCATTTAAAATTCCTCTCAACAAAAAATTTTCTCTTCTCTTCATTCATTTCATTTTGATATTTTACTACTTGTCTATGTTTGTACCATAATCTTAAACATGGAATAATAATTGCAAGAATAACCACAGGAAATAAAACATAGTAAATAAAAATATCAAATCCAGTTAATATAAAAGGCGTTTTATCTATTATTGTTGTCCAGTGGTTCATGGTTACCTCACATTATTTAATAATAAATCCATAACTATATTTATAGCCATTATCTTTCTGTAAAAATATTTTCCAGTCATACTCTATATTATTACCATTTCGATCTTTATAATTAGTATGTGCATTTCCAAAAGGATCTTTAGTGGTTACAGTTTCTTTTTCAGTGTCATATCCAACTACACAAGTATAATGACCTGAAACATAGCTGATTGGTGAGAAGTCACCCAAACATACAAGAGGATTATTGTTATCAATATTTTCTATAACTTTATCAAGAGTAATTCCCCATGAAAGTTCAATACCAGAATATATTTTTTTACAAACATATTCAAGGATAGGCAAAACTTGAAAACCTCTATTATTATCTACATACCATTTCCATGTAGAATTTCCGTTGATTATCCCATATGCTATATCTTTGGGTAGATCAATGCATTGCTTTGTAATGTAGTCTTCAAGTTGATATCCTTCATATGGATCAACAACACCTTTGTAATGTAGCCCTATTGCGGTTGAGGTATCACCACATGTAATTGATGGATTGAATATATTATTTCTTTGGGTGAATGGTTCGACGTTTTCTATTTGATTTTTTATCATTTTTATTTCCTTTTTAAAATTGATATAGTGTCTCTCTTAAGAACCCCCCGTTTTGAGCTACTCTGGCTAGGAATCTCAACCTAATAAAAATTATTTGCCTTCACTCTCTATATCGACCTGGGATCAGCCATTTGTCATAGGGCGGATTTGAACCACCGACTTCAGAACTTTTAGATTCTGTGCCTCTTCCTATTGGGCTACTATGACGTTTTTGCCTGCCTGATGCGACTCAAGCAGGACTTTTTTTTAAAAATTATTTTACCGAGTCTGTTAATATTATGTTAACCACCCTATACAGGGCAAGGTTTAAATAAGCAAGTGTTTTCAATTTAATCTTTACAACTTTTCATGTTATGACTTACTGTTCCAAGCAATCTGTTTAGAACATCTAAATACTGAATGCTGGTCTTTTCGGATTTCAATTGCTCGTCAATTTTGGCGATGAGAGTTTTTTGTAGCTCTTCCATTGTAATCTCCTTTTTTATTTTAGTATATTTTAACCACCACATAAGTGGCAAGGTTGCAATTGTTTACCGTCCAAACTTTACAAAAATATAATCATCAAATATTTTTTGTAATTCTGGATTGTCTTTTTTGAGTCTGTTAATGTGATTTCTTTGAGATTCACCTTCTCTATATTTTATAGGATCATCATATTTTGACCAGTTCCATTTATGATTTTCAAGTAGTTTTGTGAATTCTTCTTTTGTGGTGGTCATGATAATTTTCTTTTGAATATATAATCAAATAGATTTCTTGATTTTAGCTGTCTATTTCTGTCTCTAAGTTGGTTGCATTCCTTGAAAAGTTTTTCATTTTTTTCTATGACATCATTTTGGTCAATTGGAATATATGTTGTAAGCTTTTCAATCATACTTAACCTGTGTATTTCTTTTTTAACTATTATTCTGTTTTCTTTTATTGATTCTATTTCTTTAATCAATTCTTTATTCTCAGCTCTCAATAATAAGTTTTCTTGCGAATTTAAATCTTCCAATTGTTCTAATTTTTTTCTGTCTATAATTACTTGATCACTCATACAACGCTCTCCAAATATTTATCACAAGCTTTTTCACATTCTCCGCACTCATTAAAATAAATGCAGTTAACAGGGAATTTATTATTTTCTTCAATCAATTTTTCTGTTTCCAATTTAGATAAATACTCATCAACTTTCTTTGAACATTCTGGACACTCAACAAGACTTTCAATTATAGATTGCAACTGGTTTCTATTCTTAAATAATTTCAATAGAAGTTTTGTTTTTTCCACTTCCTCTTTCAATTTTCTACCTGTAGTTATAATGGTTAATCCTTGATTTTCTATAATTTCTTTATCGTTTTGACATTTTATTTTTTCGGTGTTATTCAATAATGCTCTTCCTGTTTCTTGTTTGTATATTTGATTTTTCATTTTTGCACTCACTTTTTATATTTTAACTGACCGGCACAACATTTCTAAGAGGTTGAACCAGTCAGAGAAAAGGCTTAGATTGCTTTCAACATTGGGGACATTGAATATTTTCCTTGCGGATAACATGCTTCGGATTCTTCATAATTAAAAACTTTTACTTTTTTAATTTCATTCATAACTTTAATTGTTATAAATTTAGCTGTTCTTGAAATTACAGTGTAAGAAAAAATACAGTCATAATCACATATTGATCTTACTTGGTAAGTTTTTCCGGTTTCAAAAGTGTTTTTCATAATGTTTTCCTTTTCTCGTTTATTAGTTATTCTCAGTAACTATAAACAATATAGTGACAAACTATTAAGTTGTCAAGTGAAAAAGGTTATTTTTTTGTTTTTAGTGATTTTTTTTATCATTTTAACTCAATACCAACACCATTTCCCATTTCACCAAACAAACACTTCATACATTTTTTCAATCGATCAGGTTTCCCAACACTATAAAAAGCAATCTCTTGACCACAATCACATTTATATTCAACTTTAGTGTCATGATCATCTGTCAATAATGGATGTTTGAAAATTATTCGTTCAACTTTTGATATTTCTTTTCTTGTTATTTCTGGCATGATGTCTCCTCACTTTTTCAAAATCTTATTAGCTTTCAAATTAAAAATATTCTTCATCATATTAGGTTTCAATTTCTCAATAGACTTTTCAAACTTATGAGTGGCTTTAATTTTCTGAGTGGATGAGTCCAGTTGTCGTGTCATATGAATACGTTTTCCAAAAAGCTTAAAAACTCCAAGACCTCTATTCATTCCAGTGAAGAAAAATTGTTTTGCTAAATCCCAACCATAACGACCGACATTATGTTCTTGACCTCTGCTTGTATTTCCACGGCCTGATCCAGATCTACCAGTGTATTTATATAATATTGCCCACCTTTGAGCGCCATTTTTTGCATTAAAACCATCACCCTCAAAACCAATTTTTCTATTACCAACTTTCAAAGTTTGAATTCTACTTGATTGCAGTCTTAAGGGTTTTGAAATTGGTCTTTTATCGTTCTTGCCAGTACGTGCCATAGTTGTCGGTTTTGCAACTTTTCCCATGGTATTTGAACCACCGGTTTTTACATCACCTTTTTCTGATTTATTTAAATAGTGTTCTTTGCCACCTTTCATTTTTGGTACATAGACAATTGCATTGATCGCACCTATATCACGAAAGCCACCTGATGACTTTTGAGGTTTAGAAAATAAAATTCTTGGAGCATTCATAGTAAATTTTACTTTCCTTTCAAATTTATTTATCTCTTTTTTGTAATGCTTATGTACTACTTTTGCACCAGTGTTTACGGTTTCGGCACTAACTCGTGCTAAATTTCCTGGTGTTTTTTTTAGTTCTTTTATATATTTAGAGCTGTTATCTTTATATTTAATCATCTTGAAACCTCTCCGGTAATAAGTGCTCTATATTGTGTTTTTCAATAAGATCATAATCAATTTCATTTGATTTACTATTATTATCTTTTTTTGGTAGTAACCGTAAATTCTCTGGATGCCAACATTTCTTTATTTCTTCAGGGTTATTGAAATCATATGCTGATATAGGAATAATATGGTCTATTTCAATTTTTTCTTTATTACAAAATGATTCCCAGTATTTAGATTTTTTAAGATGTTCAATATAAATTTCATATTTAATTTTAGTGTATGAAAAAAGCAGACCAGTTTTGTTTACCATTTGTCTTTTAAATGATTGATTAAAATTAGATCTTATATTTGTTTTCAACTTAAATTCTGGGTTGTTAATTTTTCTATTTTTTTCATATTTTAATTTAGACTTATTTATTTTATCCTTATTTTTTTGGTAATATATTTTTTTATTTTCTAAATTTTTTTGTCTATGTTTTTGATATCTTTCTTTGTAATAATTTGGATTTCTATCTAATTGTCTTTTTCTAGCTTCTTTTGATTGTAATTTTACTTTTTCTTTATTTCCATCTCTGTATTTTTTATGCTTTATTCTATTTTTTTCAGGGTCATATTCCAATTTTTTATTTTCACTTATTTTATCCTTATTTTTTTCATAATATTCCTTTTTTTGTTTTTTTATTTTTTCTAGGTTTTTTTCTCTGTATTTTTTATTATATTCTTTCTTTTTATCTTTCTTTGGATCTTTATACTTTTTTTTAATGCATTCTTTACATTTGTTTCTTTTTCCATCTTTTGAATCTTTCCGGTTCTCAAAGCAGTGCAATTTTTTAATAACGCCACATTCGTTACACTTTTTTGAGTTGTCTTTGTATTTTATTTTTGGCATTTGGTGGCCTCACTATTGATGAATAGACTAAAGATGAGTTTAATTATCTCAACTCTTTGTTCAAGCTCTCTCATTTTATTGAGTGATTCAAAACTTTTTTCAATTTCTTCTAATTTTGGCATTTTGACACTCATAGTTTTACCTCAATATCAGAATGGTATATCATCATCTGAAAATGGATTTGCATCTGCATATTCATCTTGCTTTCTATCGCTACCATCTGCATTTTGCTTTGGTGTCAAAAATTGAAAAGTTTCAAGAACAACCTCAACAGTAGATCTTTTATTACCATTGTCGTCTTCCCATGATCGTTGTTGCAATCGGCCTTCAACACCTATTCTATTTCCCTTTTTACAATATTGTGCGATTATTTCTCCAAGCTTATTCCATGCGATGCATGTGAAGAATGAAACGATTTCTTTTTTCTCATTGTTGACAGTATATGACCTGTTTGATGCAAGAGAGAAATTTGCAACCGGTGTACCGCCTTGAGTGTATTTCAATTCTGGATCGTTGGTTAGTCTTCCGATTAGTATTACTTTATTTAGATCTGATGCCATTTTATTTTTCCTCTATCATTTCTTTGCCACAAAAAGGGCAATAATTTAATGTTAAACTGCATGAATCTTTTGTTAGATTTTTATAAGGCTCACCATTTTTTTTAATTTCCCTTTGGGACATTTCACATTCGACTGCATGGTTAGTTTCCATGGTTGAAAATGATAATAATTGATTAAATGGTCCATTGATTTTAAATTCAGTTGAATTTTCTTTTTTATAATTTTCTTCTAATCCTTGCTTGAATCTTTCTAAACAATCGCAATCAAATTTCATAATCATTCACCACCTTTATTTTTATTCATCTTAAGCCTTTCATCTTCTTTTGTCAACAATTCCATGAAAAGTTGATCATTCCTGGTATGACCTGTTTTTCGTTTTACGTTTTTCAACATATTGAAAAAATCTTCAAGTTCTTTTTCAGTCGCACAACTTATTGCCATATTCTTTGTAAAATATTCACGGTTATTATTTTGATGAGCGGTTTCTCTTGTTGCTGTTTTCGGTCGTCCCAATGGGGGATATGGAATTTTAAGATCAACATCAATTCTGTTTGTTTTTGGGGGGTTGTATTTTGTCATTTAATTTTCCTTTGAATTATATTAAACTTAAAATTCTTTTAAAATCATCTTTTGAAACAGAAATTTTTCTATCATGTCCAGTTAATGAAAAATAAATTTCTTTATTAGATGTTTCAATTTCAAGTTTTTCTGTTGGATCAGTATTGTAGTTATCATATTCTAAATTAAATAATATCATCATAATTTAAAACTCCTTGCCGTGTTTTTTTGGTCTGGTTTTGTTATATGCTTGTTTTGCTGTTATGTGTTTTTCTATGTCGATTTTATAATAATTACAAAATTCAATTAACTGACAAATAGTATATTCAAAATAAATTCTTTTTTTATTTGTTTTAACAAATGCCTTTAGTTTTACTATATCTTCTATAGTTTCAAATAAATCTTCACATATATTTCCAGTTAGTTTTTCTGTTCTTCTATTTTCTATAAATTCAATTTCCAAATATCCAGCTATATCAAATAAACGTATGAATACATCGGCAATTTCATCTTCAAAGGTGTCTTTGATGTATGCTTCAAATAATTCACCATATGCAATTCCCTTAATATATTTCTCCCAGTCTGCAAACCGTCCACATCTCAAAGCCTCAACAGCCTCACCAATTTCCGTTATGCAAAGCATCAGCAATTCAGGAATATTTTTATTTTGGTCGATTCCTGTACCCATACAATTACCACATCTAGTTGATTTATCAAAATTATGTGAATCTTCATTATGAATTCTACCACTACCACCACACTCACCACAATCATAAAATCCCTTTTCAATAGCATTTTCATGAGACTTTTTACTTAATTCGTTTATATTCATATAACCTCTTCTTTTTTGATTTATCAACAACTTATCAACTTATCAACATTTTCTGTCTTGATCTATAGTTTCTATTATTATTCAAATAACATTCTTGATACTTATCTGGATTATTATTTTTCCAGTTGTGGCGGTTGATATCCATTAAAAATTGCCTTCTTAGCACTCTGCACTCAGAACAATATTGACATCGTTTCTCAACTTCTCTTATGCTACATTCTTTGCAAAGTTTTTTCAAAATAACTCCAATTGAATATCTTTGTTTTTATTTTCTTCTCTCTGTGATATTTCAATCTTTTTCAAAGCGTGATACCATCCTGATTTTTTCTCTTCAAATCCAAGAGACTTTAAAGAGTGGTCGTTTTTTAAAATAGCAATTGCAATTGCCTTATAAGATGGTGCTAACTGCAATTTCATTAACTCATCTGGCACATAGTCGGGAATACCAGTTGAATATCCTTGTTTTTTCCATTTCCTGATATATTGTTGTATTCGCTTTTCCATATTAAATAATATCTATATGCTAAATTATTAGCAGCCCTTTGTTGATTTATATTCATCAATGAAAATCCTGATCTAAATTTAGACGGTAAACCAATCTCAATACATGCTGATGCTTGACCTAACCAGGCTATTTTATTCAAACTAGGATTGCTTAGAAAATGTTCACATGAAAATTTCCATTCTCTTATAACTTTCTTAAGTGCAATTTCAAATCTATTCAAATCAGATAAAAAATCTCTATAAATTATCTTTGCTTCATCACTAGAAATATCTATAGAAGTGCTATAAAATCCAGCTTTATAACACTCCCATTTATTCCATGGATGAAAAATTCTTTTCACTGAATTTCCTCAACAGTTACATCATTCAAGTCTATATCCCTTTGTTTCAAGGCATCGACATCAGCTTCCCAACTATCTGAAAAATCAGTATTTTGAAATAATGATGCAAGGCCAGTTATTTGCTTCAATCTCAATAATTCATCCTTGCTCATTCCAACATGTTTACAAATCCATGCATCGCCTTTACCCATTTCAACAAGTTCAGAAACAATAGTACTCATTAACTCAACATTGTGAGATCCTCTTGCTCTGTTGTGTCTAATGGTTGAGGCCATCCGGTCGCCAATTTCTTTATCAATGACAACTATTGGTAGTATTCCTTTTTCACGCTCTCTTACTCTTTCACTATTCATCATTACGGAAAATCTGTGAAATCCATCTACAACGATATAAATGTCTTGCTCTTCATCGTAATAAGTAACTATTGGTTGAGTATATCCATCTTCCCATATAGATGTTTCAAGTAGCTCCATCTCTGGAGGTGCGACTTTATTCGGGTTGTAATCATTAGCTTTAACTCTATCCATTGGAACTGCTAAAACGTTATAAACTGGTGACTTAAATTCTTTCATTATTTACCTCATATGATCCATCATTTTTATGAACTTCTTTTCCTGTTAATGGTGGGTTGAAAACACATATTAAAACAACCTCTTCATATGCTTCAAAAGTATGAGCATCATTTTTATCCAGTGCATACATTGTTCCTGGTTCAATTGTGTAGCTTTCATCAGTTTCAATATTAACTAATCTACCATAACCAGAAATACACAGACATGCTTCAAGATGATTTTTATAATGCCAAAATTGTTCACCTTTCATTGGAGAGATAACAGTTTTTGTTATAGTAAAACCCATTTTGTCATTTTCTAGTAAGAATCTAAAACTTTCAAAACCACCATTAGGACATTTTACGCTTTCGATGTTACCTATGTTTTTAATTATCATTTTCAGCTTCCTTTTTGTCTAAAATTTTATATTTTGCAACTATTTGTTTTTGCCTTTCCATTTGTGTTTTTGTTGGAGCAAGGCCCATATATTTGCATGTATGGTCATTTTTTAAGATAGTTAACGCAAATCTTTTCCATGAGGCAACCATTCCATTATTGCAGCTAAGCATGTCAAGGTGGTCAGGAAAGTTTTTTATAATAACTCTTGTTAAATTTTTCCTTCCATGAACAGTTTTTCCATTGGTTTCGTGTTCAATGTCATGCTCTTGTAATTCTTCAATAATTTTATCGGGCAATCCCCGGCCCACTCTGCCCCAAACTTCAAAAGATTGAGCGAACCTGAATCTAAAATTTTCAGCAACTTCTTTTGGTAGTGTGTCGAGTAGGAAATTAACAAAGCTTTCCCATGTATGACCGTCTGGAAGCTTTATGCTGTTGTAATTGAGCTGTTTGCCATATGTTGCAATGAAGTTAGCACCGGCAACTCTTGAGCATAATCTTGCCCATGTATGACCGTCTATAACTCTGTATAATCCAAGACTACTTTTTGACTCACTCATGAAAGGCGATGCAACTCTCATACTACCGACTGGAACACCAGCCTTGTAGAATATATCATATAATTTGTTGTAATCCCATTCAAACTTTTCATTAGCAATCCATACATCTTTAGTTCTCCAATCATATATTGGATAAACATTATAAACATGCTTACTATTTTTTTTAGTCCACATCTTACCTTCAAGAGTTTCTTTTTGAATATTCATTATAGCTCTGAATCTATTAAGACTCTCATCTGTTCTTATTCCTATTAAACAGGCAGTTGTTTTTCCTTCAGAATACCATTCACCAAAGCTATCCCAAAATTCATCATAATTCATATTTTCTTTGAAGAAATCAAATTTATGATTATCAATATTTACAATATAGTCATCTTCTGGCATTGGTCTAACCCAAACGTCCTTATCTTCTTCACCCCAACATTGCCAATCAATTGCATATGAGCTGACTGTACATGGTAATGTAATGGGCATACAGCACCAATAAACATCTAGTATATCAAGATTTGCTCTTATTATTCTATGCATGAAATCAAGTGAGTACTCATAATTTGCTTCATTATCAAGAGTCATTACACCAATCTTTTCAGTTATATTATTTTTTCTCATATAATCAATAACTAGATTAAGCATTACACCTGAATCTTTACCGCCTGAAAAAGAAAGATATATTTTTTCAAATTTACTGAATATGAAATCCAATCTTTCTTCCATTGCCTCATATACATTTATTTCTTTGTTGAATTTTCTCATTTTATTTCAACAACTCCTCAATTGATTTTCCAGTGTGTTTTTCGAGTAGATTTTTGATATTGTTTTCCTCATCATGAGTCAATCTGTGATAATTAGATTCTCCCCAATGGTCGTTATGAACGTATGCACTTTTCAAAGCCTCAATCAATTCATCTTTCTCACTCTGAATGGTTTCAAGATTTATTCCAATTTGATGAAGTGCAATCATTACATTGCCCATACATTTTTCAAACTTACTAACATCAATTTCAAAGGGATCATCTTTTTTTAATTCTTCACACCCTTCAAATAAATTATCAATTGCTGTTTTTCTTACATTTTCAGTTGTTTCTATTATTTTTGTCATATTCTCAACCCTGCTAATTTTTTTAATCCTTTTACAGCTTCTTTTGCTGTGACTCCAAATGCTTTTTTTGCTGTATCTTCAAAATGTGGTAATTCAGATTCGTTTATAATTTCACATAATACTGTAGGTTTTGCATTATATAAGTCTCTCCTGGCTTCACTATAACTACCATCAAAAGGAACTAATTTTTGTCCTGGTCCGAGCTCTGTTATAATTCCATGCTCTTTTTTAACTTCACCAACAGTTTTAAATCCACTGCTTAGATATTCCATTTTTGAGGCAATAACTTTCATTGGATCAATTTTAAAGCTACTGCCACTCCAATCAAAAGAACCACAATAGCAACATTGATTATTATGGCTTTCATTATCGCCACCGCAGTTTTTACATTTCACTTTCCTTTAATCTCCTTAATCAAATAATTGAAAAACTTCTTTGAGGCATCATCACTATCAAATTTTAAGTTACATCTGATTTCTGAGTGATTCAATACAATTTCAGCTTTCTTAAAACACTCATCAGTTATGAAAATAGTGGTTGCGTTGGGCTTGTTTTCAATTTGCTCTTGCATGATTATAACCTCTAAGATATGTATCCTTCAAGTTTAAATTCTTTCAATATTTTAGAAAGTTCATTGAGTCCCTCTTTGATACTGTTTACTTTACAAAATTCTTGAGTATTATTCATTAAAAAATGTACTCTTATTTTTAATTCAAATGATTTATTTCTATAGAAAACAACTAAGATCTTTTGTTTTTTGTTTTTCAATAATGTTCTTTTTAATGTTTTCATGATGTTTTCCTTTTCCCTTAATCTCATAATCAATATAACCACAAACTTAATTGTTGTCAACTATAAAAGTTGTATATTAGCATTTTTTTTGTATTTTCTGTGATTTTTTTGAAAAAAAGAGAATACCCCTTTCAGGGTATTCAAAAAGACTTTTCATAGGGTAAAGTTGTGTGATGTGTTCGGCTCTTTGGTGAGCCTTTGCAGTAGTGTTTTGTAAATAAGTTTTAATTAAGTATTTAATATACATAGTTTTTTTGTAAGTGTCAAGTTATTTTTTTATCATATGGTTTTGGTAGGTCTTTTATTTGTTTGATTTTTGGTGGTGATACTTGAATATAAATCAAATCATTTTCATAACAAATATTAAAAAGGTCATCTGAAGCAGTGCAATCATCTTTAGCTGATAGATCAAAAAAATAACACGTCCTACAACTTCTTCTTTTTATTGCTTTAACTTTCTTCAAATATATTTTAGCCATGGTCAACACTCCTTTGTAATAAATAACTATATTCATTTATTTCTTTACCACAAAAAGGGCAAAAGAAAAATAAATTATCTTTTGGTGTTCCTAAATTATTAAATTCAAATTGACCACCGCATAAAGTCATATAATAATCTTTTTCTTTACTTTGTGACCAGTTGCATTTTTTAGACATAGTTATACCTCATCATTTGGATAAATTTCTAATAATTCTTCTCTTGTTTTCTGTTCAATTATTGGATCTTCAAAAGTTATTATGCAGGGATCAACATGCTGCATTGACGGTCTTGCCATGTGTTTTCTATATCCAAATTCAAAAGATTTTATAAGTAGATCCATAAACATTTTCTCTCTTTGCCTTCGCCTTGATCGAGTGCCAAAGATTTTCTTTTTTAATTTACGTGGGACTTTACGCAATTTTCTCCATAATGTTCCACGGTGTTTTTCATTTATTTTACATTCAAAAGATCCAGTTATAGCACGTGGTGAGCACATTTCGATTTCACTTAATTTTCTTTTTACTGTTGTTACTGGTATTATTTCATACTCAACATTATTATCAAGACTTATCTCTTGACCGCCAAATGTCATTTTTTTAATTGGACCGGATATTTTTGGATTCATGATATTTTCTCCTTAATATTACCTTGATAAATCCTACCAGACTCACCACTTTTAAAAGGCTCTAAATTCTTTTTCAACCGTGGCCCATGATAAACACACTCAGATTTATTTGTACCAAAAACACCTGAATATGTTATTTTTTCAATTCTTATTATTGAATTACCATCATCTATAATGTTTCCTTCAAAATAGGCATTGTTATCTTTTGCGTATTTTATTTTTAATTCTATTTTTCTATCTCTAAATTCCTTTTCAAGTTTTTTAAATTCAATGTCAAATTCTTCTGGTGTCATATTTTATTCTCCTTAAAATGGTATATTATCAGTCTCTTCATCTAACACATATGGTTCCGGTTCTTTTTCAGTCTCTAATCCTTCTTTTTCAGCTAATATTCTTTTTTCCTCTGGTGTCCTCAATCTAATATTAGTCAAAACTACTTTTCTTTTCTTTATACTATTTCCTGAAGAATCAACATCATTAAACCACTTTTGTACATTTTCAATCAAAACATTCTCTTTTCTGATATCCGCTACAAATGACTTTCTCTGTCTTTTTTCTGATCCCATAAAATTGTGATATTCATCAAGTAAATCATCAGCTTTAATAAACCAATTTTCCTCAGTGGAATAATCAATAATACAAAAAGTATCTAAAAATAAACCGATATCATTATTATCTTGTACATATTTCTGTTTATACAGTAATGATTCGGGGCTTTCTTTTATTGCTCCGTCTAATTTAGTATTTAAATGATTATAATTTTCAATCATCCATCTGATTATTTCGGCTTTTTCACTATAAAGAGAGTTTTTAAATTCACTAGATTTATCAGCTTTTTTAATAAATTTATCCTTAACACCTCTTTTTTTTGCCTCTTTCAATTTATCCTCATCTTTCCAGAAAAATGTCTTGAAAGGCAAAATCAAAAGTCTATCAATCAAGGCACCATCACTACCATCAAAAGCAGGTAAATCATTTACACAATATGCAATTTGCCATGTAGCCTCAAATTCAATTGAATCTTTATTCATTGCCCTACCTGAAATAGTATCACCACCGGTCATTTCCTTAACTACATTCTGAGACAATCTTGATCCTTTTTCTATTTCAGTAGCAAAACAGAAATATTTACCTTGAAACTGTACTAATTCAGATCTGTATGTTTCTCTATTTGATTTTCCTTGACCTGATTTCAATAATAGCTCACTTGGAAACTTATAAGCCTTATCTCTACCTAATACGTGTTTCAATGTTTCAACAAGAGTAGTTTTTCCATTATCTTGTATTCCTGGCCACAAATGAAAATACTTCTTACTTGCATTCCCTGATATAGCCATGGATATACAATATTTTGCCATTTCTAAAGTCTGCTCATCTGGAAATAGATCTTTCAAAAACTGAATGAATATTTTTGGTTCTTTTGCGTTTCCTATTTCCTCAACTTCATAATCAAAAAATGACTTTCTGTATTCCTCTTGATATCCATTTCTTTGCTCAATTTTATTATTGCTAAAATCAATTACACCATCAATCAAAGTGATAGTTTCTTTAATTTTTGGACTATCCCATGGAATATATTTTCTATAAACACTTGATTTACTGCAAAATTCTTTCCATGTCATAGATTTCCAATGAGTTTGATTTATCTGATTTACACATTTAGATAATAGCTTTTTCTCTGATTCATCTTCAGTTTCTTTATTGTATAGAATTTTAATAACTCTGAAAAGAACAGTATACATTATTTCATAGATATTAGTAAAATAAATCCATCGTGAACCGTTGAAATAGTAGCTTTCCTTTTGCCCTGCATCATATATGACTTTACCATTCAAAGCCATTTCAAGAATAGATGCAGCTGATGTATTTCCCTGGGTTTTGAGAAATTCTTTTGCTGATGGTGTATCTGATATTTTACTATAATCGATTTCACCAAAGGGTAATTCTATTTCACTGCTTTCACCATTTACCAATATTTCAGATATTTTCATATCTTCATTTATTGCCAAATTTATGATATATTGACTGACATTCTCTTTTCTCAGGTAATATACAAAGGTCCCTGCAGTGATATTCTTAATCTCTTCAAATGATTCAATTCGTTTAATAATGCTTTGATCGTTTGAATATTTCGGATCTTGTTTACTCCATATTTCCAATATTTCATGAACATCCGGTGTATTCCCTGCCATATAAATACATGACATTATGAATTCTAACCATGAATCATTTGTATCAAAATTTGTAGGATTTACTTTTTTTAATATCTTTTCAAGTATTTCAGGAGATATCTTCTCTGTATATTCTTGATTATTTTCACCTGAATTCTTCTTTTCAAGAGCTTTTTTATAGTCATCTTTTACATTCGATGTATCACAATCATACAACCATTGCTCTAATTCAAATGGTAATTCTTGAGGTTCGGACTCACTGAAAATACTATATCCTGGTGAACCGGCTGCTATTACATAGCCTTTATTTGTCTTTAAATCAACTCCAGGAGCTTTGGCATTTTGTTTGAAAATCTTGTCTGTTGTATAGAAAATGTGAATTCCATTTCCTGAAGTTGCTACAACAAAAGTATCAGTCAAAGAATAATTTATCTTATATTCTTGTTTGATTGATTCCATGGTTTTTACACCATTGGGTTTTCCTTCATGCCTATCAAGGTCAACAACCACAACACCTTCAGGAATCCATGCCCCTATCATACGGCCTATTGATTGATATTCAATAGCTTGCTCGAATGATATTTGATTTTCTGGTTGTTTCCAATCATAATTTTTCTTGTATAATTGATCTTTTTCGGACCAACAACGAGGATCATTTTCAATTAGAAATCCTTCGATATCTGGTGATTTATCAGCTTTACAAAGAAGGAATTTAAAGCCGTATTGCTCATATATGTCTAAATTTTGTGACATTTATTTTATCCTTTAGTTTAACATGTTCACCATCATCAATAGAATTAAAATGCTCTAATGGATGGTTACATTCTTCAAATTCTAATAACATTAAATTAGAAACATCAACTAAAAATTCCTTATTTCCTGTTTCTTGATATTTCTTTAATCTTTTGAATACAGAATCAATTCTATCATATTTAGGTTTATTGGGTGAATTCAATCGTCCATACCTCAATGCACCTAATATCATTCTATTTCTACAAAGATTTTCAAATTTAATTGACCATTCAGTTTCTCTTAATTCATCATAAGAAACTATTTCAGTTTTAATTGAATCTTCAGAAAATCCACATTTCCATTTCCAAAGATTTAATATGAACCTTTTATTCATCATCAATACCAAAAAGTACATCATCAAATAAAACAGGAAACATTTTACTTACATTATTTAATAGTGGGATCATCAATCTTCTCATATCTGGATGAGCAGCTTTTGCACATCTTAATTTAAATATATGTCTCCACTCTCTAATATTGGCCGTTATAATAATTTCAGTTTTTATATCAATAGGCAATACGCCCCTTGCCCCTTGTGCTTGAATACCATTTTCTAATAACTTAAAATAACTAGCTTCAGAAAACTTTATAAAAGCCGTCCATTGACCTTTAGATTCACTTGAAGAATCATGAAACCAATAAGGCTCAATAACTGTAATTTCATTACCAAATTTATCTTTGCTATAATTACAATATCTTGTACTTTCCTGTGCGTATGATGCAAGTCTCATTCTTACTAATTCATGAGTAAAGCCTCTATTACTTATAAACTTAACTGTAATAACAGAGTGTTCAATCATTGCTTCATGACCTCTATCAATTAGCATTTTAATGAATTTATCTGCTGATTCATCTGTTATTTTATCCTCAGATTTATAACATGTTCGACCTGCTTTCTCTAATAACTTAATTGTATCAGGATTATAATACATTATTTCATAACTTGGTTTTACTATTTTCATCTTAAATTCTCCTATTTTTTAATATACGGGGGGTCTATTCGTCAACCGTGAAGACATATTCTTCAATAATTTCGTCAACCAAATCATTAAGTTTACTATCTTTTTCAATACATAATTTCTTCAATTCTTTGTGTAAATCCTTTCTAAGCGTGATAGATTGCCTCATTTCCATGTCCTTTATAACCTCTTATTTGTAATTTATAACCAATAAACATGTATAATAGAGAAAGTCAATACTTTTATTATTTTAATATATAAAAAGTGTAATATATATATAGTATATAATCAAGACAATATATTGTATTATATCTTATTCTGTCTTGATTACTTGATTTTATTACATATTTCCAAGAGTTACCATTAGAGAAAAAAAAACACTTGTTTAGTATATATATTGTTATTTTTTTTTCCTTGGGAAAACTTAATGGAAAATGGCTTGTCTACGTTTCCCCTAGGGGTAAATGTCAACGCCGCACGTTTCGTAATCACATCATTTTAACGAGGTTAACTTTTTTAATGGTTGACGTTTTTTTAATTATTTGTTACTTTCGATTCTATAAAAATATAGATTGGATAATAAAAAAATGAATTTGATAACACAGGCTGAAGCATCTAGAATTGCAGGAGTCAGCAAAGCAGCAATCAG